>ERZ795045.1549-NODE-1549-length-25263-cov-5.003134_pt1 | contig 25263 bp, 25 predicted proteins | sample MGYA00375129_ERZ795045 | MGnify/ENA primary metagenome ERZ795045 (study PRJEB30174, sample SAMN05720166) | activated sludge metagenome | isolation source: anaerobic digester from wastewater treatment plant | place: Japan | collected 2015-05-15 ...
GATCCCAACGGCGAAAAAGGCCTGGGCGGCATCTGCGTTTATTTCCAGGGACCGCTGGGCGGGCTGGCCAACCCCCTTCATGTGACGGTTCCCAAGCGGGATGGTTCCGGCTCCATCGAAGAAGATTCCTTTGAAAAAGCGGAACACATGGGCTATAACGTGGCCCTCAACGTATTAAGGGCCCTCCGTGGACCGAACGCCTGGGTCAACGAGAAACCCATGCTGGCCGTGGCCGCTAAAACTTTCAAGGCCAAAATGGACGGCATGTTCCGCTATGCCATCATGCTGGGGTTCATTCATCCGGGCTATTACTGGGGCGGATACGCGAAAACCGAAGTCAATGCTATCCGGATCGGTGACGTGATGGTTTCCACCGTTCCCGGGGAACTGTATCCTGAAATTCTCATCGGCGGTGTCGAGGCCAAGCCCGGCCGGGACTTCGAAATTCCACCCGTCGAGGTGCCTCCGGTCCGAACGGAACAGACCCGTTACGCGAAACAGGCCGTTACGTTTGGCCTGGCAAACGATGAGATCGGATACATCATCCCCAAGTCCCAGTGGGACACCAAGCCTCCCTTCGTGTATGACCGAAGCCAGTACGGTGAACAGAATTCCGGGGGACCGGAAGTCGGACCGGCCATTCACAAGGCCATGACCGAAATGGCCGCGCGCGTCAATAAAACCTACGAAAACGTGCCTCCCCGCGTGGCGGCATCCCGGTAAGCCGCAAGTGGTATACTGTTTTTCCATCGAACAGTCAACACGAGGATTTTAAACATGTCCCGTTACTGCTATGGCGTAGGCCTGCTGGTTATGCTGGGGTTGTTGGTTACGGTCACGCTTTCCCTGAGCGGATGCCAGAGCCCGGGCACGGTAACCCAGAAGGTGCTCTCCGATTTCGGGATCGGGGAGCCACCGGAAGGCTACGTTTCGGGGTCTGACAAGGTTTACGATCAACTGAAACAGGTGGGCGAAACCGAGATGCGGCGACTCAACGCAGCCTCCCGGGAAGGTGAAATCAAGTTTGAACAGCAGGGGCTTCGCGGTTCCTATTACAAGGAAGTAAAAGTCTACGAAAAGTGCTACCCGCTTGACGTGCGCCCCATCACGGTCGGCCAGGATAAGGGGTACCAGGGATATATCCAGTACACCTACCGGGTGTATCGCAGCGAAAATAAACCCTCGCGGGTCGAGGCCATGGCCGCGTCGGTTTCCGACCAGCCCAGTGGCGAGGGAAAAGAAACATACCGCTATACCTTCAGTTATGGCGGCGTGTGGGATGGCAACAAGGGGGAAAAGGCCAACCGCTGAGTTCCTTTCCGGACGTGAGGGGGCGGGGAATTTGGCGGTTTCGAAAACAGGCCGTTTTTTTAACGCTCTATCGGGGCAGGGAATGATTGCCGGTTCTTTCCGCGACATACACGGCCGGATCACAAGGCACGGTGTGACTCAAGACCAGTTCGGCCAGCAGGCCGGCGGTCACCCCGGTCCATAGGACCATCACCCCGCAACAGGAAATCAGCCACGCGGCGGCAATCAGCATCACCCAGGATAATTCCGTCCCCGTGGCCAGACCGATCCAGGATAACCCGACGCCCGCCGGAATGGTTCCCAGGACGGCCATTCCAATGGCCCACAAGGTAATCCGACCAAAGAAATGGCCAGGGGCCTCCCGGTAGGAAGCCAGAAACCGGGCCGCGACCACGTCCCATATGCCCCGGAAAATCCGGGTGATGCCGTACTTGGAACGCCCGTACCGGCGCGGATGATGTCGGACTTCGACCTCACCCACGCGGTACCCCATGGCGGCCCCGTACACGGGAATCAGGCGGTGCATGTCGCTATGAAGCGTCACCTGCCGCAGCACTTCAGGCCGGTAAGCCTTGAAGCCCGTGTTGACGTCATGAATGTTAACGTGAAACAGCGTGCTAACCCACCAGTTGAATGCTTTTGAACCCCAGCACTTCAGCAGGGGATCCTGGCGGTGTTTCTTCCAGCCACAGACCACGTCCACCCCGTCTTTCTCAAGGGCGTCCACCATGCGGGGCAGTTCGTCGGGATCGTCCTGCAGGTCCGCGTCCATGGTCACCACCGCGTCGGGGTTCCATGCCAGGGCCCCACTGAACCCGACCGTCAGGGCCACGGTTTTGCCGAAATTACGGCGTAACCGGTAAGCGGAAAGGGCAGGGCAGGCAGCCGCAAGATCGACCAGTATCTCCCACGTTCCATCGGTGCTTCCGTCATCCACAAAAAATATGTGATACTCCCCCCGGCCTTGCATGACGCGGTGAATGGCCGAAACCAACTCCCCGACCGATGGGGCCTCGTTGTACGCCGGAATGACGATAGCCGTTTTCATGCGGCCCATTTTACCGTAAGCACGCGACGCGTTCCACGTTGTCCTCGCGCGATCACGGGATGCAAACCTACTCGTATCGCTGCACTTCGTCGTGCACGTATTCCAGTTGTACCCCCGCCTGACGGAACATTTCCTCGGATTCGGCCGCGGCATGGTAGCGACGTTCGCAGACCACGCGCACGATACCGCAGTTGATGATCATCATGGCGCAGGTCCGGCAGGGAGTCATCCGGCAGTAAAGGGTCGCGCCCTCGATGGAAATACCCAGCCTGGCCGCCTGGCAGATGGCGTTCTGTTCCGCGTGCACCGTCCGCACGCAATGCTCGGTAACGGAACCATCCTCGTGTACCACCCGCTTCATCAGGTGCCCCACGTCATCGCAATGGGGAAATCCCTTCGGCGATCCTACATACCCGGTGACCAGTATGGTCCGGTCACGGGCAATGACGCATCCGCTGCGACCACGGTTACAGGTAGCCCGCTTGGCGATGGCATTGGCAACCTCCATAAAGTACTCGTCCCATGTGGGCCGGCGATAGGGAGACGGCGCGCCTGGTGTTTCTGGTGCCTCGTGGTTTTTTGGATGGGACATGAGAACATCAACCTCCAGCGATGCTAAGCATCATTTACCGGATGCCCGCCGTTTCGTGGCGGCGGCCTTTCTGGGTCGCCTCGCGGGGCGCGCGGCAGCCTTGTTCAGCAGTTCCACCGCGGAGTCCAGGGTAACCGTTTCCACGGAAAAACCCTTGGGCAGGCTCGCGTTGGTGGTTCCGTCCGTGACGTAAGGGCCGTAACGCCCCTCGTACAGGTCCACCGGTGCCCCCGAAACGGGGTGATTGCCCAGGTTCCGCAACAGCCGTTTCCCAGCGGTCCGCTTGGGCTGGGACAGCCACGCCAGGGCATCTTCCAGCGTCACCGAAAAGATATCTCGCCCAGCGGGAATCGACCGGAATTCTCCGTCACACCCGACGTAGGGCCCGAACCGGCCGATATTGACCACCACCTCCGCGCCCTTCTGCGGATGGACACCCAGCACGCGTGGCAGGGAAAGTATCCACAGGGCCTTTTCCAGGGTCAGGTCGTCCACGTTCATCCCCCGCGGCAGGGACGCCCGTTTCCGCGACTCTTCTCCCTTTTCACTGTCGCCCAGTTGGACGTAAGGACCGTAGCGGCCCTGCAGGGCCAGAACGGTCAACCCCGTTACCGGGTCCTTTCCCAGTTCCCGACCCCGGGAACCATGGGCCGCCAGCAGTTCCAGGGCTTTTTCCACCGTCAGTTCGTCGTAATACAGTCCCGGCGGCAGAAACGCGAGGTTGCCCTCTCCCCCTTTGCCCCGGCGGATATAGGGGGTCTGGCGTCCCAGGCGGACCTCGATCGGTTCACCAGTCTGGGGATCCAGGCCCACGGGTATGGCGGGGTAATCTATTTTCTTCAGTTCACGCTGAATCTTGGGCAGCAGGCCCAACTGCTTGTTGTTGTCGCCGAAATAGAACAGGCGCAGAAACGTCACCCAGTCGCGCCTGCCGTTCGCGATATCATCCAGCACGTCTTCCATTTCTGCCGTGAATCCCACGTTCACGTACTCCGGGAAATGTTTCCGGAGCAGCAGGGTTACCGCTATCCCGAGGTACGTGGGGGCGAGGGTCTGACCGACTCGCTCGACATAGCCCCGCTCCTGGATGGTCTGCACGGTGGGCGCGTAAGTGGAAGGCCGCCCGATTCCCGCCTCTTCCAGCTGGCGCACCAGCGAGGCCTCGGTGTACCGCGCCGGGGGCTGGGTTTCATGCCGTTCCGCTTCGACGTTTCTGACCCGCAGGCCGCCATTGTCCGAACTCATGCCTTCCCGTAATGGCGGCAGGATGCTTTCCTTCTGCAGGTTGTCCATAAGACGCAGGTAACCTGGAAACTTGACCACGGTGCCCTGGGCGCGGAACACGCAGTCCTGGCCGTCCGCCAAGGCTTCCAGGTCCATCGTGGTCTTCAGGAGCACCGCGTCCGCCATCTGGGAAGCCATGGCCCGGGCCCAGATCAACTGGTACAACTTCAACTGCTCCGCGTCCAGGTAAGGCGCGACCTCGTCCGGCGTCCGATCGAAACGGGTGGGACGGATGGCTTCGTGGGCTTCCTGGGCCAGCTTAGACCTGGTTTCGTACTGCCGCCGCTCGTGATACTCGGGACCGAACAGGCGGCGGATGATGGCGGACGCTTCGCGCAACGCCCGTTCGCTCAGCGTGACCGAGTCGGTACGCATGTAAGTGATCAGTCCTTCGCGTTCCCCGCCGCCCATGTCAATGCCTTCATACAACTGCTGGGCAATCCGCATGGTCCGTTGCGGGGACATGCCGTACGCGGAAGACGCGGCCTGCTGCAGGGTAGACGTGGTGAAAGGCGGATTCGGACGGGACCGAGTTTCCTTCTCTTCCACCCGGATGACGGTCCAGCGGCATTCCGGCGTGTTCAGGGAATCCGCCAATCGCCTGGCCTCCGTCTCATCGAGCCAGACGATCCGTTCCGTTCCCCCGTTTTTCAGTTGGCCCGTGGCTGGATCGAAATCCTTGCCCTGGGCGACCCGTTGTCCCCCCACCTGGACCAGTTGCGCCTTGAATTCCCGGTCGGCGGCAGCCAGCGTGGCTTCAAGGTCCCAGTACTCGGCCCGGCGAAAGGCCCGGCGATCTTCCTCCCGCTCCACCACCAGCAGCACGGCCACGCTCTGCACCCGTCCCGCGCTCAGGTTGCTTTTGACTTTGCGCCATAGCACGGGCGACAGTTCATAGCCGAACAACCGGTCCAGAATCCGCCGTGCTTCCTGTGCCCGCACCAGCGAATCATTAATAGAACGGGGATTAGCCAGGGCTTCCTGAATCGCCTCACGGGTAATTTCATGAAAGGCGATCCGGCTCACGGGCACCCGTGGTTTTAATTCCTGAAGCAGGTGCCAGCTGATGGATTCTCCCTCCCGGTCCTCGTCGGTGGCTAGAATCACTTCTTCCGCTTCTTTACACAGTTTTTTCAGTTCAGTCAGCTTTTTTTTGCTGTCCTTCTGCACCACGTACAACGGCCAGAAATCGTGTTCCACGTCCACCCCCAGCCGGGCCCACGCTTCCTTCCGGTACTTTTCGGGGATTTCCGCGGCGGACGAGGGCAGATCGCGGACATGCCCCAGGCTCGCTTCGATTTTATAACCCGGGCCAAGAAAGCGACCGATCGTCTTCGCCTTGGCCGGCGATTCCACGATAACCAGTTTCAAGGAATTTTCCTTTCGGTTTTTAACTTTCCTCAGACGTCCGCCGCGATACCGTCCAGCGCGGCATTCGTGATACCCCTCCAAAAACCAGGCGCGGGCACCAGTTCACACATCCGTAAAACGGGCGTATTATGCCCCATTCCGGCCACGCGTTGCATTATAATAATATGGTCGGGATCCATGGCGCGTTCCAAGTTGAAGGTACGCCTTTCATGGGGAGTGGGTACCTGTCATTTCGACGAAGGAAGCGAGGAGAAATCTTACGCGGAAAGAGCGTTGAATATAAATGCCGCAGGTAGGAGGATGGAAAAAGATTTCTCGCTTCGCTCGAAATGACAACCTGGGGAAAAGGAATGGCCTTTCGCTCTCAGGACAACCCATGGAAATGACTAGCCCTTCGCTCGAAAGAAACACTTTGGAACACGAACAGCAGGAATAAAAACCGCGATTGCTTGAAAAACAACGATCCGATCGCCATAACATCCCATGAAAATGACCGCACATCACATAGTGGAGGACTTTCTCGAAATCCATCCATACAGCGTGCGACTGAACTTGAACGCGCGAACCGGGAATCAGCGCAGGAAACGCGATGGCAACGGGTGATCACATCCGGGTACCGCGGCTAGGTGGATTGTATTATCACCACGGTATTGACGTCGGCAACGGACGGGTTATCCATTTTTCGGGGGAACCCCTGCACCCGGGCAATGCCATGGTGCGCGAAGTTTCCCTGGAAGATTTCCTGGAAGGGGCCCAGGCCGAGGTCGTCGACCACGAAAACGCGCTTCCCCCCGACGAGACGGTCCGGCTTGCCCGGTCTCGGATCGGCGAGACCGGTTACAACCTGCTGTTTAACAACTGCGAACATTTCGCCACATGGTGCAAGACGGGGAAACCTCAAAGTCGACAGGTGTACAAAGCGGCTAAAACGGTATTACAGGTTGCCGCGGCCACGGCGGTGGTGCTCCTTCTTGGACGGGTCCTTTTCCCGCCGGGTCCAATGAAAAAAGCCTAAACCCAGGTCCTTACCGGGACCAGGAGTTCTGTCATGGTCACGATGATTGAACGCCTTACCAGGGAAGAACGGCAAAACCTGCTCTCCCTGCTGGCCTGCCTGGTTGAAACCGATCCGGCAAACGCGGAAGCCATGCGTGGTGCGCTGCTTCAATATGCCCGCTATCTGGACGTGGATCCCTCCTGGATCCGTTGCGAGGGCCTTGAAGAACCGGCGTCTCGCATCACTCGACCTGAAGCAAAAATTTTAGTCCTCGCTGAACTCATGCGACTGGGACGCATGGACGGCCACTTTTCCATTGCCGAGATGTCGGTCATTCTGGAGGTGGCATCGCTTATGCGGGTCCCCATGAACGTGCTCGAAAAAATCGAACGCTGGGTACTGAGTGGCATTGAGTGGATCATCCAGGGAAACGCCCTGCTCGAAGACAGCCGTAAGTTGCTGGCTTCTTCGTGAAAACAAGGCCTCTTCCGCGCGTGCCGGAAGAGGCCAGTAACAACTGTACCGCGCAGACCGGTTATTTTTTCCAGTCGATTATCAATTTCTCTTTTTCAGGAAGCGGCGGGAATGGCGCGTGGGGCTCGGTCTGGTACCAGTAGGCCACCGCTGCCAGATCATCCTGAAGAGGCAGGTAACGTCCTTCACTCTGCCAGCCAAGAGCCTGGATGGTTACCTTCAGGTCCTGGCGAAACCGCACGGGATCCGTGATATGCCAGCGATACATGCCGAACCGCCGCTGGGCGCCATCCCAAGGCACATGGTAAAAACCAGTGTAGGGGCTGGAGAAGGAATCGTACACGTATTTATCGCCTTCTTTCCGTTCCCGGAATCCGTACGAGCCGCAGAAATAATCTTCTTCGCCGGTACCGCAGATCGTTGGAAAATCCGTATCGCCGTCGATGTAGAACTTCACTTCCCCTTCTCCCCACCAGCCTTCACTGTTGGCTCCGTGGCACAGGTAGGTGCCGACGTACTGTCCACGACCTTTTATGCCATCCACGATGGTAAAAACTTCCTTGTATGGTAAGGGATTCACCCGACGGAACTGGGCGTGGAAATATGCGGCATCGTCCGGGACGGGTTCGAGTGAATAGGTAACCTGATAGTACAAGACGGCGTCTTTATCCCCCATGTTTTCCATGGTTACCTTGCAGGACTTTCGGAAAGGCATCTGCCAGTAACTGTTGAAACCGCTGCCCGGGTTGACGCACATGGCCAGGGAGGAAATGGTTGGTTCTTTGCCCATTCCCCAGCCTGCCGCGAAGAAATCCCCGACGGGAACCTCCACGGAAGGGGTTTCTTCACCGTCCCAGTAAAACCGCAGGATCATCAGGCGGTAATCTCCGGCCGGGGTCAGCCAGATGTGGTTGATTACCGCCGGTCCCTGAATTTCGGCCATGGTAAAGGTGGCGCCCGGCTTGATCACCACGTAGGGATTGACTTTCCAGCCCTGCCCAAGTTCCCGGGCGGCATGGCGAGCCGAACCCTCTTCCAGCGTGGCCATCCCTCCTTTTCCTTTTTCACCGGTAAAGTTTTCGGGACTGATTGAACGTGTTTCCGCGTTCCTGACCTTGTAGAGTCCATCCATGGGGTTAAGCCCTTGCGCCAGCGTATCGCTCATACCCAGTAAAATGACCAGACCCAGCGCGCTCATCACCGTTTTCATCACGCGAAATCTCCTTCTAGCGTTGGTACCCGTTCCATCCCCGACGAATTGGTTATCGATTTCCATGTTATATTAGAGTACTGACCCACGGTTTGTCAATACCAACCGGAGAACCTTTTGGGTCCCCCGCTGAAAACCGATATAATTTCACAATCCTCGGTTACCAATTACAGAAAGGGCCATTCATGTACGTAGGACGGATTGTGGCAGTGGGTAGAACCCCGGAAGGCAGTCTGGCCGCCATGTACCGGGTATCCAGCCGGTCATTTCCTAACCGGACAGCCAGGGTTCAGGCGGACCGCGTCAGCATCGTCCCCAAGCCTGGCCATGAAATGGATGTTTTCAAGAATCCGTACATCGCTTACAACTGCCTGCGCATCGTGCGCGACGGTACGGTCGCGGTGATGACTAACGGCAGCCATACCGACCCCATCGCGGAAAAAATCGATCACGGTATGCCACCCCGGGATGCCATCGCCCTTTCCATGCTGACCCTCGATTACGAGCGGGACAGTTACAATACCCCCCGCATCAGCGCCGTGGTAGACAAGGAAAACGGAATCGGCTGGCTGGGCATCGTGCGGCACGACGGCCTGGAAGTGGAGCGCATCCCGCTGGAATATGGCCGACTTTTTTACGTGGCCACGTATGAGGAAAACACGATCACGGCCCCGCATCACGATGATTTCCCCGCCATCACCGCCGAGGCAGCCTGCCGGCACATGCTGGAAGGGGGTATTTTCGCGGAACGGGAACATCCTGTGACGGCGGTGGCGGCAATGGCCACGGATCAGGGTTTTGCGATTCACGTGATGGACGCCCGTACCGGTGAATCCGCCTGAGTCGCCCCGGCTTCCGACTACAGGAGCATTCCATGACCGATAAAGACAGGTACGTGTCGCCCCTGGTAGAACGGGTGGCCACACCGGAAATGGTGGAACTGTTCAGCCCGCGGCGCAAATTTTCGACCTGGCGGCGCTGCTGGCTCGCGCTGGCCGAAGCGGAAAAAGAACTGGGGCTGCCGATCACCGACGCGCAACTGGACGCCATGCGGGCGCACCTTGACGATATAGATTTCGAGGCCGCGGCGGCTTACGAGCGACGCTTCCGACATGACGTCATGGCCCATATTCACGCATTCGGAGACGTCGCGCCCGAGGCCCGGCCCATCATCCACCTGGGCGCGACCAGTTGTTTCGTAACGGACAACACCGACCTCATCCTCATGCGGGAAGGATTAAAAATGCTGCTGCGTCGGGCGGCAGCCACCCTCGCCCGGTTGCGGCGATTCGCCGTGGAATGGAAAGACCTGCCCACCCTTGGTTTCACGCATTATCAGCCCGCGCAACCCGTCACGGTAGGCAAACGGGCCTGCCTGTGGGCCCAGGACCTGCTCATGGACATCGAGGCCATGGAATCCGTCTTGAGCCGGTTGCGTTGCCGCGGTGTCAAGGGCACCACGGGAACCCAGGCATCATTCCTGGCACTGTTTGAGGGCGACGAATCCAAAGTGGACGCCCTGGATCAACTGGTGGCCCGGAAACTCGGTTTTGACGCGTCCCTGCCCGTGACGGGCCAGACATACAGCCGGAAGTGGGATACCCAAGTCTTTAACGCCCTGGCCGGCGTGGGCGAGTCCGCCCACAAGTTTGCCACGGACATGCGCCTGCTGCAGAACCTGAAAGAGGTGGAAGAACCCTTCGAATCCACCCAGGTGGGCAGTTCGGCCATGGCCTACAAGCGCAATCCCATGCGGTGTGAACGGATCTGCGCGCTGTCCCGGTTTCTCATGGCCGCCCCGCTGCACGGCCATTTCACCACCGCGGTGCAATGGTTTGAACGCACGCTGGACGATTCGGCCATCCGGCGACTGAGTATTCCGGAAGCCTTTCTGGCCTGCGACGGCATCCTGAATCTCTGGATCAACGTGATGGAACGGCCCCAGGTCTACCCCAAGGTCATCGCCCGTCACCTGGCCGAAGAACTACCTTTCATGGCGACGGAAAATATCCTTATGGCCCGCGTGAAACGGGGGGGAGATCGTCAGCGCGTGCACGAGGCCATCCGGCGCCACGCGCAGGAGGCTGGAAGGCGCGTCAAGGAAGAGGGACTACCCAATGACCTGCTGGACCGCCTGGCCGAAGATCCGGAAATCGGATTGACCCGGGAAGAAATCGAGGCGGCGATCGATATCCGCCAGTTCATCGGCCGGGCTCCCGCCCAGGTGGAACGGTTCGTGCAGGAATGGATCGACCCGGTTCTGGCCCGCTACCCGGAAGCGGATACCCTCGGCTCGTCGGTATCCGTGTGACATGAACCCGCCCTCCCGGACAGCCATCATTTTCAATCCACGGGCTGCTCATGGCCGGACGGGACGTATTTACGCGAAACTCCGGGCCCAACTGGATGCCCAGATTCCTGAAATTGACTGGCGGGTCACCGAATACCCCGGCCATGCTACCCAGGCCACCCGAAGCGCGATCTGGAGTGGATGCGAGCAGGTGATCAGCGTGGGCGGTGATGGCACGCACTATGAAACCCTGAACGGGTTCTTTGATGGCAACACGCTGATCAATCCAGCGGCCCGGCTGGCTATTCTCCCTTTTGGAACGGGGTCCGATCTCGCCCGGTCGCTGGGCATCCCTCGCAAGTGGGCATCGCTGCCAGTCGTCCTGTCCGGACGGACGCTCCACCTGGACGTGGTCCGGGTCACCTGCGTGGACTGGAAAGGCGAATGTTTTTCGTGCCATTTTCTGAACACGAGCCGGGTTGGTATTGGTGGAGAGGTGGTCTGGCGGGTCAACCGGAAAACCAAGGTATGGGGTGGTTTTTTAACGTATCTCCGCGGGGCGATCGAGGCCCTGTTTACCTACACCAGTCGACCCATGCGCGTGGAAATCGGAAACGATGTACATGAAGCAACCTTTCTGGAGATCATCCTGGCCAATGGTCGCTTTGACGGTGGGGGCATGAAAATAGCACCCAAAGCCCTGATGAACGACGGCCTATTAGACATTTACCTGGTTCGCCCGGTAGGCCTGGTGGACGCGTTGGCCAGCATGAGGTTGCTTTACCAGGGGCGGCTGGAGGCACGACCGGACGTCGTGACCTTTCTACGGGGCAATACGGTCAAAATCACCGCGGAAGAACCTACTAAAATCAATGTGGATGGAGAATCTCCCGGAACTACCCCGGTGTCTTTCGAGATTTTACCCCAAATACTGCCCGTGGTTGTAGGTCCTCATTTCCCCGGCCAGTTCTGATCTCTCCCCTTCCTTTTTTCTTCATCTTCCGCAAATTTTTCGTGAAAGTCATATATTCAGACTTGAAAATTCCGCAAGATCCGTATATACTATGAACACCGGAGAAAAAATGAATCCGTTACCAAACGGGTAATCAGGTGGTTCATTATCCACAATGGAACGAGAGGCCGTTATGAGTCATGAGGATGCCATCCGAACGGTTGAAGCCGTAGCGGAAGCCCTGGTGTTCGCGGATCCCAAGGATTTACCCGCGCTGGCGGATATTCATTCGCGCCTGGAAACACTCCGGACGGAAGCGGAAGGTGCCGGGCTACCTGTCACTGCCCAAAAACTGAAGGAAGCCGCCGACACGATCGAAAAAATCGTGCTCTCGGAAGCGCCAGATCCCGTCGCGTCGCTGGAACAAGTGGGAAAAGTAATCAGTTCAGCGCAACGCGTCTTCCGGGATGGTTTAACGGAAAACGAGGTTTTCGGTGAAGCAACCAGACCGGATGAATCTACCCCGGAAGATAAACCAACTGGCACGTGGCATTATGAGCGGCCACCCTACGTGGACGACGCCATCCTCACGGAGTTTCTTACCCGGCAGGACACGGAACTCCAAGAACTGGAAGCGGATATTCTGGCCATCGAACAAAAGGGAACGCCCGAGTTCATGGCCGACTTGAAACGTCGCTTCCACACGCTCAAGGGCGAATCCGGTCTGCTTGGATTCCCGGACATAGAAAAACTGTGTCACGCCGCGGAAGACCTGCTCGCGGATGGCGCAAAACCGCCCGTGGACCTGCTGCTGGAAGTGAAGGACTGGATCCGTCGGGCCCTGGACGCTGTTATGGGCCGAGGGACTTATCCTGAATCACCATCAGGGCTTCTGTCCAAACTCAAGGGAAACGCCCAGGCGGAAAGCACCGACTCAAAGCAAGCAAATGTTCCGGAAGTTGAAACAACGTCGACTGAACCCAAGCCACTGACCGGAGACCATGACCTGCTCCGTGATTTCATCGTGGAAGCAGGCGAGCACCTTGAAGCGGCCGACCTGCATCTGCTGGAACTGGAAAATGACGCTTCCAACGCGGACGCCATCAACGCGGTATTCCGGGCGTTTCACACGATCAAGGGCGTGGCGGGATTCCTGGCTCTCGAAGACATACAGCGTCTCGCTCACCAGGCGGAAAACCTGCTGGACCAGGTACGCAAAGGCGCGGTGGAAATGAAAGGCCCCGTGGTAGACGCCGCGTTCGAGAGCGTGGACATGCTCAAAAACATGGTGGCCATGGTCCAGGCGGCATTAACCGGTGGTGGCGGACTGGTAACGCCTCCAGGCATGCCGGCCCTGCTCAAACGGCTCAAGGCGGCGGCTGAAGGAAAAGTGATCCCGCGAGAACAGGATGACCTTTCCGCCGCGGGCGATGCCCCCCTGCTCGGGGATCTCCTGGTATCGCAAGGCATTGCCGATCCCGCGTCCGTGGAACGGGCCCTCGCCAAGCAGCGGGAAGCCGCGCCACCAAAACTGGGCGAAGTATTGAAACGGGAAGCGCTGGCTTCGAGCAGGGACATTGAGACCGCGCTCTCCCTGCAGGAAAACGAGGCACAGGGGAAAAAGATCGGAGAGGTGCTTGTTGAGATGGGACGCGTAGCCCCCGAGGACGTGGAACGGGCCGCGCGTAAACAGCAGGAATTGTCCCAGCAACCTCCGAAACTTGGTGAGATCCTGGTGGCCTCCGGTGAGGTCAGGGCCAAAGACGTCGCCCAGGCCCTGCGGACGCAACAACAGGCGTTGAAAGGTGGCGGCGAAACAGTGCAGGTCCGGGAAGCCGTCAAGGTGGACGCGGATCGCCTGGATCATCTTCTGGACATGATCGGGGAGCTGGTGATCGCTGAGTCCATGGTGTTCCAGAGTGAAGACCTGCGCGGGGTGGCCTCCGGCGCGCTGACCCGTCACCTGACGCAACTGGACAAGATCACGCGGGAACTGCAGGAAATGGCCATGTCCCTGCGGATGGTTCCTATCCGGACCACTTTCCAGAAAATGGCTCGCCTGGTTAGGGATCTTTCCAAGAAGACGGGAAAACCCGTTGAATTCTCCATGTCCGGGGAGGACACCGAACTGGATAAAACGGTGGTGGATAAAATCGGGGATCCCCTGGTCCACATGGTGCGTAACGCCGTGGACCATGGCCTGGAAGACTCCGTAGAAGAGCGACTCGCCAAGGGGAAGCCCGCGGCTGGAACCGTTCACCTTTCCGCGTTTCATGAGGGAGGAAATATTCATATCCAGGTCCGGGACGACGGCAGGGGACTCAACAAGGACGCCATTCTCCGCAAGGCAATCGAGAGGGGATTGATCCGGGAAGGTGAACCGATGTCCGAGCGGGACATTTTCAACCTGATTTTCCAGCCCGGATTTTCCACGGCGAAGCAGGTAACCGAGGTTTCAGGCCGGGGCGTCGGCATGGACGTGGTCAAGCGGAACATCGAGTCCCTGCGCGGGCAGGTCCTGATTGAATCGACACCCGGGCAGGGATCGGTGTTCACGATCATCCTGCCCCTTACCCTGGCCATCATCGACGGCATGGTGGTACGTGTGGGCTCCCAGCGGTACATCCTGCCGACCCTGTCCATCGTGCAGTCGATCCGCCCGGAAGCGAAAGATCTTAACACGGTGGTCGGATCGGGCGAAACGCTGAAAGTACACGGGGACCTGTTGCCCCTGTTCAGCCTGAAACGGGTGTTCGGACTGAACGAGGGGGTGGATCGCTACGTGGACGGAACAGTGGTGGTGGTGGAAAAAGACGGAAAACGGGCGGGACTGCTGGTGGATGAAATTCTCGGGCAGCAGCAGATCGTGATCAAGTCGCTGGGTGAAGGGTTGCAGGGCATTCCTGGTATCGCCGGGGGAGCCATCATGCCCGACGGCCTGGTGGGCCTGATCCTGGACGTGGGCGGCATCATGCGCCTGGCAACCGGAGTGTGACGGTGACCGGGCTCGTGTTCATGAGGAGAACGCACGGTGAAAGTCGAATACATCAATCCATTCATCGAAAGCACGTATGACCTGTTCAGCACCATGTTGAATTCCAAGGCGGTCCGGGGCAACGTCGCACTGGCCAAGGAATTCGCCAATCCAAGGGACATCATGGGCCTGATTGGGCTGAGTGGCGTGGCCCGTGGGATGGTAGCTCTCTCGTTCCCGGTGAAAACGGCGTTGAACATGGTCAACCGCCTGCTGGGCATGGAACTCCACGTGGTGGACGACACGGTGTCGGACGCCATCGCGGAAATGGTAAACATCGTGGCGGGTGGTGCCAAGGCGAGACTGAGTGGCAACGAGGGACCGCCTATCGATCTCAGCCTGCCCACGGTGGTCCGGGGCGGCGATTTCAACGTGGATTACCCCTCGGGATCCGTGTGGCTGGAGGTCCCCTTCGACAGCGAACTGGGCCCCTTCACGTTACGGGTCACGTTCGAACCCCAGAAAAAGTAACGCGCGACATCACAAGCCCGCTGTAGCGGCACACATGGAGGATACGCCAATGCGCGCACTGGTAGTGGATGACTCGGCGGTCATGCGCAAAGTGCTCACAGGCGCCCTGAACCGGGCAGACATCATGGAAGTGGACCAGGCGGGAGATGGACAGGAAGCGGTCAACGCGGTCCAGCAGAAAGATTACGACCTGATCCTGATGGACTGGAACATGCCCAACATGCTGGGGATCGACGCGGTGAAAGCCATACGGGCCCTGGGCAAGAAAACACCCATTATCATGGTGACGACGGAAGCCGAAAAAAGCCGGGTACTGGACGCGCTCAAGGCGGGCGCGAATAACTACGTGATCAAGCCCTTCGAGCCGGCCACCATCGTGGGCAAGATCCAGGAAGTGCTCAGCAAAGCGGCCGGCGGATGATCCGTCATGACCGGATCACTCGAACATGAAAAAAGAACTGGGGGTCCGCGAGAAATACCTCTTGCAGCCGGGGTTCATGTGTTGCCTGAAACGCCCCGGAACCCTGCACGCCGTGGTGGGATCCTGCGTCGTGGTCTGCCTGTGGGACACGCGGTTACGTTACGGCGGCATGAATCATTTCCTGTATCCCGTAACCCGGGATCCCGCGCGGGCCACGCCCCGGTATGGAAACGTGGCCACGCTGGGACTCATCCGCATGATGGAAGAAGCCGGGTGCCGGCGGGAAGACCTGGTGGCCCAGATTATCGGTGGAGCCAGCCGCCGGAACAGTCCCGAAGACACACTTGGAGCAAGAAACGTCGCCTCGGCGAGGGAGATCCTGCTCCGCAAGCATATCCATATCGGGTCGGAGGATACTGGAGGCACGATGGGCCGCAAGATCGCGTTCGACACGGCCACGGGGCACGTCATGGTACTGAAGGTATTCCAGATACGTGAATCGGACTGGATCCGGGAGGATAAGCAAGCCGATACCGATCACCAACCGTGAACCCTGGCCGAGGGAAGTGGAGAACACGGGGTCATGGATCCTCAGGTTTTTGAGAAATTCCGCAGGCTGATCTACGAAAAAAGCGGCATCACGCTGGGACCGCAGAAGGTTGCCCTGGTTTCCGCCCGGATCGCGAAACGGATGCGCGCGCTGGGGCTCCAGGATCACGCTGAATACCTGAAATACGTCGAAAACGATCGCAGCGGGCAGGAAGTGGTGCAGATGCTCGATGCCATCTCCACCAACGTCACCAGTTTCTTCCGGGAACCTCAGCATTTCGACCTGTTGCGGGAACTGCTGGAAGAATGGCTGGGCAAGGGAATGAACCGGTTGCGGATCTGGTGCGCGGCGGCCTCTACGGGTGAGGAACCCTATACAATCGCCATGATCGTTTCAGAGGTACTGGGCGGCCGTTCCGTGGATTTTCGCATGCTGGCCACGGACATTTCCACCCGCGTGCTGGAAGCCTGCAAGCGCGGCGAATATCCGGCGTCCAAGATGGATCCCGTGCCCCTCGCGCTGCGCAACCGTTACTTCATGAAGATTGAACGGGATGGTGAAACGTATTACAAGGTGGTTCCGGAACTACAGCGCCCGATTACTTTCTCCCGGCTTAACCTATCGCAGACGCCTTTTCCCATGAAAGGTCCTTTTGACGTCGTATTCTGCCGGAACGTCATGATCTATTTTGACCTGAACGTCCGAAAACGCCTGGTAGACGAAATCTTTCGCCTGCTGAGACCAGGGGGGCACCTGATGATCGGTCACTCGGAAAGCCTGAGTGCGTGCAACAGCCCCCTGCGGCCCGTGCGCGCGTCGGTATATCGGAAATCATAACGAAACGGGACGTATACCATGCAGATCACAGTCGGCATATCTGATTTGAAAATCAGTAAAAGTCCCCAGGACATCCTGATCACCTATTCCCTGGGATCCTGCATCGGCGTCACGATGTACGACCCGGACGTGCCCATAGGAGGGCTGATCCACTGCATGCTACCCACTTCCAAAATCGACGAAAAACGGGCGGAATCCTCCCCATTCATGTTCACGGACGTGGGTATCCCCGAGATGTTAAGAGTTCTCTACTCGCTGGGGGCCCAGAAAAAACGGCTGATCGTAAAAGCGGCCGGAGCCGCCCGCCTGCTGGACGACGAAAACACCTTCCGCATCGGGGAACGGAACGAGGTGGTCCTCCGAAAGATTCTATGGAAGAACAATATTCTGCTGGCCGCATCGGACACGGGCGGATCCATCGCGCGCACCATGCTGCTGGAGATGCGGGATGGCACGACCAAAATCCGTTCAGGAGGCAAAGAATATGTACTCTGAAACCATCAAAGTACCCAACCGAGAGGAGTAGGTGTCATGACCACCCGGGAATTGGTTATCAGGCACATCAAGGAAATGCCCGCCCTTCCGGCTGCTGCCGGGCGGGTACTCACGGCGGCCAGAGATCCCGACGCGGGAATCGCGAACGTCATGAAAATCATTGAAGCGGACCCTGGGCTGACTGCCGATATCCTCCGGCTGGCCAACAGTGCCTTTTTCGCCGGACCCCGAAAAGTCGGTAATCTGCGGGATGCCGGCGTGCTGCTCGGCATGAACCGTATCGTGGAACTGGTGCTATCTTCCGCCATTGTTCCGCTGGCGAAGGGCCCCGTTCCGGGATATGACCTTGGTGAGGGCAAGTTACTGGAACACATGTTCGCCACGGGTATCGGTACCGAGGAACTGTCCCGCGCGCTGGGATCTTCTCCCCCGCTCAACGCCTTTACCGCGGGCCTGTTGCATGGGGTGGGCAAACTTGCCCTGGGCGGTATCGTGGCCGACAAGGTCGCCGAAATCAAGCGACAGGTGGAAATTCACCAGGTGTCCTTCGACAAGGCCGAAGAAATGGTCCTAGGCATCAGTTACCCCGAAGCGGGAGCCATTCTACTGGAATACTGGAATCTCCCGGAGGAGCTCTGTCTCGCGGTGCGTTGGCACCGGGAGCCCGACAAGGCCCCCGGCGACAGAAGATTGTGCGACCTGGTGCATGCCGCATCCGTCATCGCGCTGGAATGCGGACTTGGCCTGGGCGAGGATGGCCTGCTCTACACGGTCTGTCCAGGAACCGTGGAACGGTTAAAACTGCGGGAAGAGGTCATCGAAAAAACCGGGGCCGCCATCGTCGAGAAACTGGAAGACCTGCGCCAGGTGTTTGGCCTGGCGGCGAGGAGAACCTGAGATGGCCTACAACATTCTCGTGGTGGATGATTCGGCAACGGTTCGGGCAGTCATCCGGAAAACTCTGGAACTGTCTGGCGTGGAACTAGGCGAATTTCTCGAAGCCGAAAATGGCAAGCAAGGCCTGGAAATTCTCCGGAAATCCTGGGTAGACCTGGTGTTCTGCGACATCAACATGCCCGTGATGAACGGCGAAGAAATGATCCGGGCCATGCGGGAGGACGAAGAACTGCGTGGCATTCCGGTCGTCGTAGTCTCTACCGAGGCCAGTGCCACGCGGATTGAAACCCTGCACCAGTTGGGCGTGCAAGACTACATCAAGAAACCTTTCACGCCCGAAATGCTCCGGAACGTCGTTAAAACGCTGCTGGGAGACGAAGCATGAGCGAAAACGCCCTGACGCGCGTGTTCAGCCGGATTGCCGAGGAAATGACCTTCATGTTTGTGGAATCCATGGAAGGCCCACCTCCTCCCACGGAACCGCCTTACCTGTGCGTGTCCATGCAGTTCATGGGTCCCTTTTCCGGCGTGCTATCCCTGTACGCGCCCGGGGGACTCTGCCGGCTGGTAGCCATGAACGTGCTCGGCGTGGATAATCCCGAGGAAATGGGAGAACATTTTAAACCGTGTGACACCATGTGTGAACTGCTGAATGTAACGTGCGGCAACCTGCTTCCCGAATTAGCCGGTCGTGAACCGGTTTTCAACCTTACCCCTCCCCGGGCCTCTGAAATTGATGCCTCCGAATGGGAATCCATCACGCGGGATCCCGAAGCGGTTGGATTCCTGATGGATGACTACCCGGTCTACCTGAAACTTGTACGGTCGTAACCCCAAGACGTTTACGGGAGGCAACATGGTACTGGCAACGGGACAAAGCGGCAAACCAGTCCGGGTACTGATCGTGGACGATTCGGCCCTGGTACGTAAAATCCTCAGCGAAGAACTGGCCCGGGATCCGGATATCGAGGTCGTGGGCACGGCCACGGATCCATACGTTGCCAGGGATAAAATCGTGCAGTTGAAGCCGGACGTGGTTACCCTGGACATTGAAATGCCCCGGATGGACGGCCTGACGTTTCTCCGGAAACTGATGAAGCACTATCCCCTCCCGGTTATCGTCGTCTCTTCCCTGACAAAAAAAGGGGGAGATCTCGCGCTGGAAGCCCTGGAAGCCGGGGCGGTTGACGTCATGTGCAAGCCAGGCGCGGCTTACACCGTTGGGGACATGTCCGTGGAACTCATCGACAAGATCAAGGCCGCGGCCCGGGTCAAGGTAACCAGGCGGGCCGTCTCCTCCACGCCTTCTTCTGCCCAGGCGGCACCGATACGGACCATGGCCATGACCCGCACCACTCACAAGGTAATCGCCATTGGCGCGTCTACCGGCGGCACGGAAGCGTTGACGGCCCTGCTTCGGGTGCTTCCCGCAGACGCGCCCGGCATCGTTATCGTCCAGCACATGCCTGAACATTTCACACGGTCCTTCGCGGACCGCCTCAACCAGTTATGCGCGATCGAGGTAAAGGAAGCGGCCAATGACGATACCGTCATGCCGGGGCGGGCCCTGATCGCGCCGGGCAATTACCACATGCTGTTGCGCCGCAGCGGCGCGCGATATTACGTGGAAGTAAAAAGTGGGCCCCTAGTGAGCCGTCATCGGCCTTCCGTGGATGTTCTCTTCAAGTCCACGGCGCAGACCGCTGGCCGCAACGCGGTGGGCGTTATCCTCACCGGCATGGGACGGGATGGCGCGGAAGGCATGAAACTGATGCACGACACGGGCGCGAAAACCATCGCCCAGGACGAGGCATCCTGCGTGGTATTCGGCATGCCGAAGGAGGCCATCGCGCTGGGTGGCGTAGACTTCGTGTTGCCGCTTGACCAGATCCCGCAGAAAATGCTCCGGCTGGCCGAAGAAGAATAGCGCGAATGCTCAGATAGTGAATTCAGGCGCGGTAAGGGATGTTCTTCGCATCAGTAACAGGCTGACGTCGTCGGTAAACGCCCTGCCACCGCACCACCGGGATAATTCACCAATCAAATCGTCAAGAGCGCGATCCGGGGGCGTATTGACCAGGCGATTCAGAAAATCCTGGAGCCGGTGACATCCGAAAATCTCGTAATCGGCATTCACGCATTCGGACGCGCCGTCAGAATAGATCAGGATCGTGTCACCCGGTTCCAGTTGAACTGCCTGTTCCTGGTATGGTGCCTGTTGCAGTCCGATTGGCATGCCCCCTGACTCGCGGGGGATTTCCAGCGGCGTGCCGTCCGCCCGGGTGCCCACGGGTGCAGGATGGCCCGCGTTCACGTAGCGCAACACCCCGGTTTCCAGGTCATACACGCCGTAAAACAGCGTGAAATAGAGTCCCAGGTCGCTGTCCCACGGAAATTCCGTGGACAGCCATGCGGCCACGTCGGCGGGACAGATCAGGCACGGGCCTTCTCCAGGCAACAGCGTATCCCCAGACTGTACCAGGGAAGCCACGCGCACCCGGGTCGCCAGCAACTGGGAAGCCGACACGGCCCGCAACGCGGGACCAATGCCGTGTCCCGTGACATCCAGAAGCCAGACACCAATATGGCGATCATCAAGCCGGTAGTATTGCAGCAGGTCTCCGGCCAACTCTTCACTGGCCAGAAACCGCCAGTGAATTGTCAACCCCGGGGTCCGCAGCGGACCTGCCGGCAACATCGCCTGTTGCACACGCCTTGCGGACTCCAATCCCTGGCGTAACCGGGCGTTGTTTCTGGCCATCGCCACCTGCAGCGCCTCATAACGCAGCAGCGCGTCTTCCAACGCCTGTCGCGCTTCGACCCGGTCGGTAACGTCGGTCTGCACCCCCACGTAATGGGTCACGTTACCGGTGGTGTCGCGCAGGGGAGTCAGCGACAGTCGGTTCCAGAAAACCGCGCCATCTTTCCGGCAGTTTTTCAGTTCCACGTCGATTTCCCTGCCTGACCGGATGGCCTCCCGGATGGCAGTCACCGTGGCGGGATCCGCCTGTCCGCCTTGCAGAAAACGGCAGTTTCTGCCGAGAATCTCTTCACGGGTGTAGCCAGTCAACCGGGTAAACCCGTCATTCACGTAGATGAGCGGTTCATCCGGTAACCGCATGTCCGCGATGGTGATGCCATCCCGGGCCCTGTCCGCGGCCCGCGCGATCAGTTCCAGCAATTCCCGGTTCTCGCTCCCAGTGTTCACGCGTTCACTCTCCGATCCTTTTCCACCTGGATCAACCTGCCAGAGTGGGTACCATGCTGCCGGGTGCCCGCAGCGGCGACGACACGAGGTTCTCCCTCCGCTGATATAGTCCGGGGTAGATCTCCCGGACCCACTGATCGAAGGGCATGCCGTTCCCGTGCTGCTCATACAGGTCAACCACCCTGCCGATGGGCGCGTTCCTGAACATGATTCCGAACTGTCCCCGGGCGACGGCAGGGCTTTTCCCTTCCAGCAGCAGCCAGATGGCCGAAGCGACCCCTGTGCGATGGGTGCCTCCTTCGCAATGCGCGAGAATCGGCCTGGGCGCGTTTTTAACGGCATCCACGTACGCGGCCAGGGACTCGGGCGACGGAATACTGTTCCGGGACCAGGCAAAATCCAAATGTTCCACCCCATGTTTCCGACAGACTGCCAGTTCCTCCTGGTACCACGGGGCATCCGGATTCGCTCCCCGAAGATTGATGACGGTTCGTATGCCCCTGCTTCTGATGGTCCGTTCCAGCGCCCTGCCGGACATCTGCCGGGAACCATAGAACGCGCCCCGCTCCACCACGCGGAAATTGTACCCGGCGAAGTAATACGTGATCGCGCCGCCCAGCATCAGCAACGGAACAAGCACCACACCCACCGCGACTTTCAGCAATGTTTTAAACATGGCGTCATTTTACTTGAACCAGGGTAGCCCGATAGAAAACAACCGGGCATCATCCGGATCGGTAGGATCGGTTCCGATCATGTACTCCCAACGGTCGCTGACGCCATCCCCGTCGGTATCCTGCCAGAGGGGATTGGTAGGATATCCCCTGGAAGCAAAGATCTCTTCCCCGTCCATCAGGCCATCGCCATCCGTATCGGCCCTGAGCGGATCGGTGACGTACCCGTAATATCCCGCGACCTCGGCGTCATCAAAAATACCGTCGCCATCGGTGTCCACCTCGTCATCCTCGATCGTGACGGCGTACTGGGTCGATCCGTTCCCAGTCCACAGGCAGGTATCCAGTGGCGTGATCTCCAGGACAAGAGCGCGGGACGCGTCCTGAACGACGTTGTTTACGGCGGTCAGCGTGAACGAGCAGGACGACATGCCCGCGGGAATCTCGATCACCGGCGGTAACGGCTGATAATCCACGCCCGGCTGCGCAGTGCCTCCGACCTGAACGACGGCCAGTTGACGGGGCACGAGCGTCACGCGGGAAAGTTGTAACATCACCTGGACCGACCCATTCTCTGGCATTGTCGTTCCCGATCCGGCGAACGCCACGGTTGGCGGTTCCAGGTAACTGCCGATCACCAGGTAACTCTGATCGAATCGGCCGAAATAATCCGGCTCCAGGGGCTCGGTACACGAAGCCGTCCCCCCCCACAACTGGCCGATAATCTGGGCGGTACCACTGAAAAACAGGGGACTTCCCGAAGAACCTGGCTCGGTGGTCCCCTGGTTCCAGATTACCCGGTGGTACAGCGTAGGCTGGGGATTACCCGCCTGGTTCAGTGTCCCGTAACTGATCCGCTTGTAATCGCCGCGGGGATGATGAATGCAGGTGACGGCGGCACCATTCGGTGGCATATCCGTGGTCCATCCCAGCCTGGTCAGCCCCGCGGGAGGATCCTGCCGAAGCCGCAACAGGGTAACGTCACTACCGAGACCGGAATACCCGGAGCCTCCAACCCCCGCGAGATAGTCGGACCCGCCAGTCGTCCGGGGCACGGTCAGAATCGAGGGGGGCATTCCATTACACGTGGAGGTCTGGTACAACCAGTAGAATTCCAGGTTTTCGGCTCCCCTCGTACCCGTCTGCCCCCGCACGCAATGATTGGCCGTGTGGTGGGTGGATTCCAGCCGTGGCGGGACCCGTCTGCCCCCGCACGCAATGATTGGCCGTGAGCACAAGGGGGGAATTTTCACAGGTATCCAGGCTGACAATCAGCGAACAGGTACAGAAGAGCACGCCGGTACTGTCTATGGTTCCCAGTCCACCCACGCCACTGAGCATGGACGCCCATGGTTCCGAAGCACAGGACGCGTCGATGTTGCAGGACCCTGCCGCCTTCGCCTCGGCCACGGGATCACGGTAGATATGGGCGATCTTGACAAGGCTCCCCGACAGGGCGGCCTTATTCGCGCCCGGCCGCGCGTGAAAGACCAGCCAGATTTCCTGGCCCGCGCAGGAGGGGCCCCACCACAAAGGCTCCGGGAACGCCTCCGGCGGAACACACGCAATCCCCGCGCCCGTGGACGAGTCTACTATCCACGCCATCACACCCGTCGGCATCACAAGGGAGGTAAAGCCGAAACGCATGCCCAGGGCTTCCCCTGATATCACGGAAAACGCGGCCACAAACGAGCCATCCGCCAGCAGCGTCCAGGACAAGGTTTCACCAGAAAACTCGAACGGCGCGGGAAGATCCCGGAGAATACCGATACGTAAAGTCCCTTTCTCTTCACTGGATTCCCGCTTGGCGTCTTCCGCCCTGAGAACCGACCGGTCTGGAGCCCCTAGCGCCACCACGACAGGCACATCCGACTTGGCAGACCGAAGACTGGACCACCATGGCAAGGCCCGTAACGCCGGTTCAGCACCGGTAGCCACCCCTCCCAGTCGAGCCTCTGCTGAGACCTTTTTTAGCATTTCCGCGGGCCAGGCCAAACCGCCACCCAGGAGTATCGCAATGAATACCACCAGGATCGCTCTACCTGGCGTGATACCACCTTTATCCCCCCTGTGTAACCACGTACCACCTTCCCGGAACGGTTGCCTCATGTTTATTTTCTCCAAGGGGAGCCTGCCGTCTGACCTGCCTTTTCTTTTATTATACCCGCAAAAAAAGGGGCCTGTTGGATGTAACGAATGGTGGCCCTCGCGTCTTCCTGTTTCAGGGAAAGAAGGACCGGTACGTGATTGTTTAGTATGATGCGGAATGATAAAGGAGATGACGCGTGTCTGAAAGCAACGGCCACGGCCGATCGCGCATAGCCGCCCTGTACCAGTGGCTACAGCGGGCATACAGTGAAATTCCGTTCCGATACCTGCGCAATGGGTATTCTTTTCCTCCCTGGCATTACTACTTCGAGGTAACGCGCCGCTGCAACCTGCGATGCAAGATGTGCCAGTACATCGATTTTCTGGAAAACGTGCCCATCAGGAAACAGATGGAAGGGGAACTGACCACGGAAGAATGGCATCGGGTCATAGACCAGGTGCAGCGATTCAGCCTGGTCACCTTCACGGGAGGAGAGCCCTTCGTCCGCAAGGATTTCATGGAACTGCTGGAACACGCGTCGCGCAGGGCACGCACCCACTTCGTGTCCAACACGACCATGCTTCCGGAAGACCGGGCCGAACGCATCGTGGCCCTGGCGCCAAGACGTTTTGGAGGATTAGGGTTCAATTTCGCGGGCACTTCCATCGAGGCACCCGGAGAATTGCATGACCAGATCCGGAAAATGCGCGGGGCCTTTGATCGGTCCATGCGGGGCGTGCAGACCCTGCGCCGGATCCGGGACCTGTCCGGCAAACAGTGCCCGATGATTCACATCACCACCGTGATTCAGCAGGATAATGTCCACGTGCTGCATGAGATGCCCCGGGTCGTCAGGGAATTCGGCGGAGACGTGCTGAACCTGGTCACCGAAACCCGCATGCATGACCTTGAAGACCTTGGCACGCGCGACCCGGAATCCATCGAAGCGTCGGAAATCCGCTGGCCACGAGTAGACAGGCAACAACTGGCCGACGCGCTGGAAAGAACGGAAGCGGCCGCCCGGGAAGCAGGCGTGGAACTGCGACTGCCGAGAATGC
>ERZ795045.1553-NODE-1553-length-25256-cov-5.927939_pt1 | contig 25256 bp, 20 predicted proteins | sample MGYA00375129_ERZ795045 | MGnify/ENA primary metagenome ERZ795045 (study PRJEB30174, sample SAMN05720166) | activated sludge metagenome | isolation source: anaerobic digester from wastewater treatment plant | place: Japan | collected 2015-05-15 ...
CAGGCCGCTCGAAATAGTGGTACCAGCCGTACCACCGCCAGATCGCCACCCCCTCCGGGCCGTTCTCGAAACGCCCCGTCCGCACCAGGCTCACCGGCCCAAGTATCCCCTCCGCGATCCGTTGCGCGGCCACGATGCCCGCCACCTGCGCCCGGCTTTGATGCCCGAGTTGCATCACGATGTCGTGTTTCTTCACCGCTTCGCGCATGGCCTTGGCTTCCGCGATGGTCCGCGTCCAGCCCTTTTCAATGTACACATCCTTGCCCGCCGCGGCGGCGTCGATCAGCATCTTCGAATGCCAATGATCCGGCGTGGCGATCACCACCGCGTCCACGGCGGGATCGGCCAGCAAGTCCTGGTAGTCCACGTATTTCTTGGCCTGGGGATTCATGCCGCGCTCGAAACCTTTTTCGAGATGCGGCTTGTACACATCGCACACCGCCGTCACCAGGGTGCCCTTGATCCCCCCGCCCAGCGGCCGGCCGGCCACTTCAGGAATCAGCGACCCGCCCCGCACGCCCAGCCCGATGTGCCCCACGCCGATCGTGTCGTTGGGCGAACGCGAGGCCAGCACCGCCGGCGCGCCCGCTTGCCACGCCGCCACCGCCGCCCCGGTGGTTCCCAAAAATGTTCTCCGTGTGATGGGCTCTTTCGTGACCATGGGAAACTCCGATCTCTTAAATGATTGATGGTTGTAAATTCAATTGACTGGCTGCGCCGCGTTTTGCAGCCGGCATCAACGCACTCGATCCTACCATTTCACCCTGTTCCCGTATAGACAGCACATTTCGCCTCCGCACCGCTGAATCTCTTCCTCCTCCTCCCGCTTCCGGATAGGATGATTCCCGATCCTTTCCGACAGGACCATACGCAAATCATGGACGACCCGAGAGCCATCAAGGAACAGAAACACTTCGATCAGCTGGCCCGCGAGACCGGCGAGGTCTGGTGGGGCAGCACGACACCCGCCGGGCAATGGCGAAAACGCCGCCGCGCCGAACTCATCTGTGCCGCCCTCGCGACCTTCCCCGATCCCCTGGTCATCGAATTGGGCTGCGGAACCGGCGCGTTGACGCGGTATCTGCTCGAAATCCGTCCTTCTCTGCGCCTGGTCGGTTTGGATGTTTCCCCGATCTGCGTCCGGCAGGCCATCGAACGCTTTCCTCATCCCAACGCCGTCTTCCAAGTCGGGAATGCCTACGAACTCCCCCTCCGGGACGGCATCGCCGACGCCGTGGCGGGCGCGTCGGTTCTCCATCACCTGGACGTGCGGCGCGCCCTGCGGGAATGCGGCCGCGTGCTCAAACCAGGCGGGCTGCTGTGGTTCTCCGAACCGAACATGATGAATCCCCAGGTGGCGCTCGAGAAGAACATCCGCGCCATCGGGGCCTGGCTGCAAAACTCCGAGGACGAGACCGCCTTTTTCCGCTGGTCCCTGGCCAAACAACTGCGCGAGGCCGGATTCACGGATGTCCGCGTCCGCCCCTATGATTTCATGCACCCCCTGATCCCCTCATCCCTGATCCCTTGGGCCGGCCGCCTGGGCCGCTGGTTGGAAGCGGTTCCCTTGCTCCGGGAAATATCCGGTTCGCTCCAAGTCCAGGCGCGCAAACCATCATGACAACCTCACGTTGCGTTCCGGTTCCCCCGAATCCCTTTTCGATGCTTCTGTTCCTGTTCGCCCTGGCCTGGTGGGTGAACTTTGTCGTCTATCCCCTCTGGTACCTGCCGGGTTCCACCTCCACCCGCTTGATCGCGCTCGGCGTGATCATGACCGCTTTCACCATCCTTACCCTCTTGTTTCGCTGGCTCGGTTCGTTCCCGCTTGCGAAGAAAACTCATCCTCCCGAATCCACCGGCGACGGCGTGTTCTTTACCCTTCTCTTCGGCGCCGCGTTGGTTCTGCACATTCCCTTTTTGAATTTACCCATCCTGACGGGCCTGGACACCATCGACCATGCGGCGGTGCCGGGCGTGGTGGCGCACCGGGTGGTCAACGCGTTATCGGACGCGGCGGGATTTCCCATGCAGCCGGTGTTGACGCTGGGTTTTACCGGAGCCATCGCGGTTGGGATTCTCATGCCGGCTTGGCGTTCCCGGACAATCGAACGTATTCAATCCATCGCCGATTGGGCGGCGGGGCATCTTTGCTTCTCTCTGTTGCTCCTCGCGGGGATATCGGCGGCCTATGCCGCGGCGCTGCTCCAAACCGCGCTGCCCGAGCGGTTCGGCGATTTGCAAACCCTCTTCCGTTACCAGCCTCTGTCCAAGCTGATCCTCACTCCGCTCTATGTCTTTCTCGGGTTGCAGGAGTGGATCGGCCGGACCGTGCAGATCCTCTTCACCTTCGGCGGGGCGTGGTATCTCTACCGCCTGGCCCGGATCTTCGGCGGCGAATGGGGGGCGCGCGGCGCGGCGGTGCTGTTTGTTTTCCTGCCGCCGATCTTTCATTACGGCAACACACACATGATCGAAGGCGGCATCTTGTTCTTCATCGCCGCCGCCTTCTTTTATTGGATCCGCTTTATTGAACGGAACGATCAATCCGATTTGCTTCTGGGAACCTTGTTCGCCACGCTGGCGTGCCTCTACAAACACACCGCCGCCAGCCTCATGCCCGCCTTCGCTTTCATGGCCCTGTATGATTTCGGCTTCCCCAAGCACCAGCGCTCGTGTGCCCATCTGGCGGCCGCGTTCACCGCCTGCGTCATCCCCGGCGTCACGCTGGTGCTGTACATGCAACTCGCGGGCTTCAATTCAGACATGCCCTCCACCCTGGTTTTCCCCACCCCTTCCCGCCTCCTGGGCAACCTGGCGGCCATCCCCGCGGGCGTCACCGGGCCCATCGCCATCCTGTTTCTGGCAGGGATCGTCACCTTGCTGCTACGCCCCAACCGGCGGCCGTTCTGGATTCTCCTGGGATGGACCGGCGCGCACTGGGTGCTGACCAGCATGTCCGCTGCCGCCGGCAACGTGCGCCAGGCCCTGCCCTATTACTTGGGGTTGATCGTGACCTCCGCCTTGGCCTGGGACGTTTGGCTGAGCGGCCGGACCCGGATCACCCAACGCGTATCCCTGGCCGCCTTGTCCGGGTTTTTGATTTGGACCTGCCTCTTCGCGGACCGGCATCAGGACTTCCGTCAGGTGGGCCGCGCCATGGGCGACCGGTCGTACATCAATTTCTCGAATTGGGACGAAGCCTGCCTCAATTACCGCGCGCTGGCATTTCACTTGACGCAATACACCACCGCCGGCGATGTCATCTACGCCCCGATGGCCAACGAGCCGGTCGTCTTCTATTTGGCGAAATACCATCTGGAGGACCGGACCTACCGGCGGGATCCGTTCTGGAACGGCCCGGAACCCCTTACGAGGGACACGGTCCTGAAAAAAGCCCGCGCCCTGGGCGCGAAGTGGCTGGTTCTGCCCCGCGGCCGTTGGCTGTATCCCTACGTGGAGCCCGAGTTCCTCGAGACGTTTTTCACCGCCCCGCCCCCCGGCCTGCGGCCTGTCACAGTCATCCCATATGGCAAAGAGCAGCTGGGATTGTGGAGGATCGAGGGGGAATGAGCCGGTCTCCCCCCGGTAAACGGCCAGGGCGGAAGAAGCCCCAAAAGGGCGGAATTCTTCCATTTCGGCTCTCGCGTAAACAGGTCCGTCTCTGGCGTCCCCTTCAGAATTTCATCCCGGTCACCGGCGTCATGGCGAATCCATAATGCGAAACGCCGCCGTCATGACTGTCTTTGACGTGCAGAATCAAGATAGTCGCGTTGGACACGCCTTTGGGCAACCGCAGCTTCAAGAGATGCAATCCGCCTCCCAGGCTTTGGACTTCGACATCCTTGGCCAAATCCAAATTATAAACCGTGAACTGATTGGCATCGGACGCCACCCTCACCGACAGGAAGGGAACCTCCAGGTCGACTGGACTCCCGGCTTCATCGGCCGCGATTAAATATTCCGCCTTGTTCTTGAGTTCGAGGACTTGGAGATGGATCTCCCTTTTCGCGCTGACATTGTCCAGCGTCCATTGCAATTGATCAATTTTGACTTCATTCGCGTTGATTTCATCTTGGTTCTCATGAATTTCGTTAGTCAGGTTGGTCTCGGCGGTTTCGATATGTTCCTTGATATTCTCTTCCAGCTCCGTATTGCTGTCCAATATCTGCTGGTTGACATCCTTCAATTGCCGGTGGATGTATTCCAGCCGCTCGTAGGAGCCTTCGATCTCCGCCGAATCGATATCACTATCCATAAAAGATCGTTTGGCATATACAAACTGGTGCATATTCGCCAGGGTTTTGCTCCCGATGCAGATGAAATTGGCGTTGATGCCGACATCAAATTTAACGACAACACTTACTCCAAAACTGATACCGAACGAAGCGGTAATGTTGTTGCAGATATCGGAGATTCCATTGTAGAGAGAGGCCAGGTAAAAATCGATATACAAGGGCGCGATATCATGCCGGTTTTCAGTCATATGGATTTTGAATGTCAAATCCTGTATGAAGTCGTTGATTAAATTCAGAGGGTTTATCGTATTCAAGTTGCCAAAAATGCCCAAATTGGTGTCTTTTAACAATTCATTGCTAAGTAATCCCGTGGCGTCATTGAGAAAAGAAGAAAATACCGTTGTAATAGCCGCGATCGTGGTTTCGATCCTACTATCATTGAAGTCCCCTAACACGGATGGGCTGTAGTTCGCCTTCGGAAACTCCGTGTCGCTCGCCGGCAAGGCATCTCCGGAACTTAGAGGGTTCATGCGGATGGGGCCTGAAGCAATTTTCTTTTGGCCGACTTGCACAAACGAACTCTCTTGCTTCGCTCCCGAAGCCAGTTGGTTTTTCAAATCGGTCAATTCGCGGGCGATTTGCAAGTTCATGCTCAGCATCTTCAGCAAGTACAGGTCCTGCGGGGTCAGGGAATCGACCCCGGTGACCATGATGGCATCGGCGCTTTGCAGGACTTGCCGGAGGGTCATCTGGCTTTCAGTCAAGGACTGCACGGTGCTGCCCTGCTCCGGCAGTTCACCACCTTGCATGTTCGCGTCGATGAGGTATTCCAGGTTGGACAGGATCTCGATCAAATCCTGCTTGATTTCCTGCTCACTGAGGACGGAGGCCGGACAAGCCGGAATCACAGAAAAGGTCAACACAAAAAACGCAGAAAATACCCTGATTGAATGACGTGCGATAAACATGATTCTACTCCTCCTACCAAGATGGACTGGCGGTCAAGGCCATACGCCGGAATCCCGGCGCCTTCGCGATTCGGACAGCCATTAGCGGGACGGAAAACCCGGACGGATTGGAATACGGGAGTTATACGCAAACCGTGGTCTGGATTGGGGAAATCGCCCCCCTTCACCTGCCTGATCCGCTACAGGCGGCCAACAATCGATTCCCTCAATCCTCAGCATGAGACAACGAGAGGGAGTTCCATTCGTGCGAGCCGGTTGTTCACCTCCTTCTTGAAATGACCTGGAACGCATAAAAAAAGCCGAATAACCTCGATCTCTCCAGGCCATCCGGCTGTCGCGCGCGATCTCTGTCGTAAGGAAAGTCCGTGATTGTCTCCCCCCCGCCTCACGGCTGGCCATTGTTTAATGCGGAATCTAAAACGGCAAGAGAGCATTCTTTCTTAAAGACATTTGGAAAACCAAACATCCAGTAATCATTTGATTTCTAACACAAATTTCCCGCAAGATCTATAGGGATTCCCCTACTTTTTTTATAAGGCATTTGCCCATCCTCTGTAGGAGAAAGGATGACTCACGAGGGAGTCACCAGCGGCGCCGCGGCGATCCTGAAATCCGCGAAGCGCGCCCAGCGTTCGGCGCTTTCATGGCCGCTTTGCGTGAAAATCCCCACCCGGAAAACACCTCCGCCCGTTTCGCGGACCATGGGAAAGGGATAATGCCCCGCCATCTCCACCCGCTCCTCCTGCTTGAAAATGCCTTTCACGCCTTCCGGTGTGAATTCGAGGCTCAGCGTCACGGGGACCTCGGCTTGGCCGTCCGTTTCCAAAAGGGGCATCTTGTTGAGGAACTGGATTTCGGCCTCGATCTCGACGGCCATCACCACCCAGGCTTGGCCGTCCACTCTCTCCTTCACCAATTTGATATAATTGTCATCATCCACGTAGAAGATCAGGCCGGCTTGTTCGAATTGCTCCACGGGATTGAAGAGGAGATCCACCCCCACCGCGGCGGCTTCCTCCGGCAAATCCCGCACCAGGATATTTTTCGCGTCCCGGCCCCCGCCCATCAGGCCGCCCGGTTCCAACCGGATTTCCAAACCGCCGGCGGCCAGGCGGTAATTGGCGGGATTTTCGCGAATCCAGGTCCAGGGCGCGCCGGGAGCGTCCTGGAAGGTTTCATGCCACGGCAGGTCTTCGCTGGGGAAAGATCCCGAACACGACAGAAACGCCGCCAGGCTGAGAGCCAGGACGCCCAAACCAAAACCAGCGAGCCGGTTAGGCCGCCTCTTGCGAATTAAGTCTTTCCCCATGATTCGGCCTCTTGGAGATCGGCGGATAACGATCCCGTTTTTATACTGAGGGAAAACATCCAGATATTCTCCCCCTCAGAGTTTGATCCACCCTTCCCGGTTCTCCCCCTTTTTACCATATCGGATGCGCTCGGGGAAGTTGAATGGCCGGCGGGGAACCCGATTTCCCAATGGATTCCTCTTCATTACCCTTCGCAAACTTGGGGAATCCTCGATATCGCGGCGCGGCCGCTCCGGTATCAATCTGCCTTCCGGAATATCCGGTTTGAGGTATCGTATATGCCAATACTTGGTTGCCGCTCTTCTTCATCGCATTGGCTATCTCCTATACCTCTCGGCCCTTCACCTTCGCCAACCGGATTGGTCGCGGCATCTGGATTCCCGATTGTTCTTACAATTTTTTCTCGCAGGAGTGTTACATGGGCACAATATTGAACAAATACAGCTCGCGGATCACCCAGCCCAAGTCGCAAGGAGCATCGCAGGCCATGCTCTACGGGACCGGGCTCACTGAAGAGGACATGAACAAACCCCAGGTGGGCATTTGCAGCATGGGGTACGAAGGCAATACCTGCAACATGCACCTGAACGATCTGGCCGCCCGGGTCAAGGAAGGCGTGACCGCCGCGGGCCTGGTGGGCATGCGCTTCAACACCATCGGCGTCAGCGACGGCATGGCCATGGGCACCGAGGGCATGAGTTACTCGCTCCAGTCGCGGGATCTCATCGCCGATTCGATCGAAACCGTGATGAGCGCCCAGTGGTACGACGCCAACATCTCCATCCCCGGTTGCGACAAAAACATGCCGGGCTGCCTGATCGCCATGGGGCGGCTGAACCGCCCCTCGCTCATGATCTACGGCGGAACCATCCGGGCCGGTCACGACAATGGATGCGTGCTGGACATCGTTTCCGCCTTTCAAAGCTACGGGCAATACTTGTCCGGCACGCTGACCGAGGAACAGCGCCAACGGATCGTCCGGAAGAGCTGCCCCGGCGCGGGCGCGTGCGGCGGCATGTACACCGCCAACACCATGGCCATGGCCATCGAGGCCCTGGGGATGTCGCTTCCCTACAGCTCCTCCATCCCCGCCGAGGACCCGGCCAAGCAGGAAGAATGCCTCCAGGCCGGGCAAGCCATTCGCCTCCTGCTCGAACAGGACATCAAACCGCGGGACATCATGACCCGCGAAGCTTTCGAAAACGCCATAACCGTGGTCATGGCCGTGGGCGGCTCGACCAATGCCGTGCTGCATCTGATCGCCATGGCCCGCGCGGTCAACGTGCCCCTCACCATCGACGATTTTCAGGCCGTCAGCGACCGCGTGCCCTTCCTGGCCGACCTGAAACCCTCCGGCCAATTCGTGCAAGAAGATCTGCACCGCGCAGGCGGCTCGCCCGCCGTAATGAAATACCTGCTGGAACATGGTTTCCTCCACGGCGATTGCCTCACCGTCACCGGCCGCACCCTCGCCGAAAACCTGGCGGATCTCCCGGGCTTCACCCCGGGGCAGAAGGTCTTCCATTTCCTGGACAATCCCATCAAAAAAACCGGCCATATCCTAATTCTGAAAGGCAACCTGGCGCCCGGCGGCGCGGTGGCCAAGATCACCGGCAAAGAAGGCGATTCATTCACGGGAACCGCCAAGGTGTACGATTCCGAAGAAGACATGCTGCACGCCCTGGAACGCAAGGAAATCGGCAAGGGGGACGTGATCGTCATCCGGTACGAAGGCCCCAAGGGCGGCCCCGGCATGCCCGAAATGCTCACCCCGACTTCGGCCATCATGGGCGCAGGCCTGGGGCAAGACGTGGCGTTGATCACCGACGGCCGCTTCTCAGGCGGCTCACACGGTTTCATCGTGGGCCATATCACTCCCGAGGCGCAGGAAGGCGGGACCATCGCCCTGGTACGGAACGGCGACCGCATCACGATCGACGCCGGGCAACGCACGATCACCGTGCACCTCAGCGAAGAAGAGTTGCAAGCCCGCCGGCGGACCTGGACCGCCCCGCCCTACAAGGCCACCCGCGGCACACTGTACAAGTACATCAAAAACGTCAAATCCGCCTCCGACGGCTGCGTGACCGATGAATAATGCGAGATTCACACGCCGGCGTTTCCGGTTATTTGAAATACGTTGCGGGAGATCCCAATCTGACCATTGATCAAACAGTCAGGCGGCGGAATTTGGTGAAATCCGGGGGTGATCGCATCAAAAGAATGGAAGAAAAAGTGAATTAAATCCGCCTGACCGGCGCGCGCTGTGAGGGGCCCCGGCCCTTAAAGAGGCAGGCCGAATGCCAAAGCCTCAAAATTCAGGTCCCCCACCGGTAGATATCCCCCACACTCATCAGCCCATTGCTGGCGTCGTATTCCGGAAACACATCGTTGGCCGAATCGTAATCCGCCGCACGGTTGGGACCGAAACTGCGGACGCACCAGCGGCTGCCTTGCCGGTACTCCTTTACGCCAAAACTGGTATTGCCCCGCGCCTGGCCGGTCTTTTCCATGATGTCCAGATTGTAATACGACATCTTCACGTATTTGTGGGTTTCGGGAACCCCGTGGCCTTCTTCGGAGCGGTAGAACGGATCGACGGGATAATCCGCCATGTAGGCCACCGGCGTGGTGAGTTCTTTCACGCCGATGAACGCGAACGCCGGCCAGTTCAAAAACGGCGGGAAGGCGTTGTGATCCACGTAATACATGCCCAGGGCCGTGCCGATGGCTTTTTGATCGGTCTGCACCCGCGCGACCCGGGCGCGCAACTGGGCGTTCAGAAAATTCGGCACGGCAATGGCGGCCAGAATCCCAATGATCGCCACCACGATAAGCAATTCAATCAACGTGAATCCGGATTTGGATCTCTTCATCCTGGGAAATCCCGTTCTGGATTTTACCCTCTGGATCGCTCGGCAAAGCCAGCGGAATTCATTATGACAGAAATCTCTACCCCCCGCCAAGACTTTTTTATAACTGTTTAATGGTATGCAGTGCTGATTTTGAGCACCAACGGCGCGGCATGACGGCGCGGCATGAGTAAACCCCAGTGCGTAAGCCGTGGGAACAAGATGACCAAAGATTGATTCCCTCTCCTCCAGGAAGAAGACCGGCGTGAAGGCAATCCTTCTGATCACCTTCCCCCCTTTTTCTCTCCGCGCCCCTATCCAGGGGCCGCTGGACACCAGCCCAGGTTCTCAACCCCGGGCCAAGAACGTCAAAAGGACTTACTTGTCAGATGAATCTTAAAACTTGTTATCCCCGTCGAATAGGTTGCCGAGGCCGCCGAGGATCGAACCTTCCTCCCGCCGGCCTCCCCGTTGAGGCGCGGCGGCCAGCATCCGGCCCGCCAAGCGGGAAAAGGGCAAAGATTGCAGCCAGACTTTTCCCGGCCCTTGCAATGTGGCAAAATACAATCCTTCCCCGCCAAACAGCATGCTTTTGATCCCGCCCGCCTGGCGGATATCAAACTGCACCGAAGGTTCGAATGCCACTACGCAGCCGGTATCGGCATGGAGGATCTCGCCTGGTTTCAAAAGGCGCTCCACCACGGTTCCGCCCGCGTGCATGAAAACCATCCCGTCCCCCTCCAGTTTCTGCATGATGAATCCTTCGCCGCCGAAGAGTCCGGTCAGGATCTTGCGTTGAAAATAAATCCCAATCGATACCCCCTTGGCCGCGCAGAGAAAGCTGTCCTTCTGGCAAATCAGGCAACCCCCGATGTTCGCCAAGGTCACCGGGAGAATATTCCCCGGGTAGGGCGCGCCGAAAGCCACACGGCCTTTCCCCGTGCCGGTATGGGTAAACACCGTCATGAAGAGGCTCTCGCCGGTCAGCAGCCGTTTGCCCGCGCCCAGCAATTTCCCCATGAACCCCGTGCCACCGCTGGTCGAACCGTCTCCGAATACGGTGCGCATCTCGATGGCACTGTCCTTGTACATCATCGCGCCCGCTTCGGAAACCGCGCTTTCCCCCGGGTCCAACTCGATTTCCACAAATTGCATTTCGCTTCCAAAAATCTGAAAATCGATTTCATCCGCCACTTTACTGGGAGATGGCGGAGGCGGCACGGACCCGGCGGTTTTGGGCCGCAGTTCCGCCACTTGCGTGATCGGCACCCATTCGGGAAATCCTTCCCGCCAGGCATGACCGTTCGGATTGGTTTTCGCCCGGTCGATGGCTTCATTCAAATCCAACGGGCCGATCGGTTGGCCCCCGTAACTTAAATACCACTGCGGCATCAGCGCTCTCCTCCTTGTTCATGAAATGAGCCTGGTTCAATCCGCTTATACGTCCCGGGCACCCCGGCGGGTGCCGGATTTGCTTGCATCGGCACAGAATCACCATATACCTGTTTTTTTGGAAGTGGAACCCGGCAGGAAAAACAAGCAAATGAGGGATGAAAAGAGGAATCAGGTCAAGACCTCTCTCGGCCAACACGCGATTCCCCGGTAGAGCTGCCACGCGCCAAATCCCGCCAAGGTCATGGCGGAAAGCCCCAGCAACAAACGCCGCAGCCGTGGACCCCGCTGACGGGCCAATCCGAAAAACACGATGATCACCAAAAGAATAGAGACCATGGCGCCGTAAAAACCGAGCAGAAACACAATCCCATGGAGGGGAGCATTCCGCCAGCCGTCGAGCAAAATCGGACCCGTGACCAGGCTCCAATAAATATAGGGATTCGGATTGAGGAGATTGATCATCACCGCTTGCCCCAGGCTGCGGATCCCCGCCGGCCGGGCCGGACCGTTCGCCTCCCCTTCACGCCACCGGGTGAAAGCCTGCCACGCCAGGTACAGAATGAACAGGCCGCTCGCGAGGCACAACCCCGGTTCGAACCAACCCGGGATTTGCCGGAGCACAATCAGGGCCAGCAGGATTATGGGGCCATCAGTTATCAGGGGCGCGAGAGAGACCGGCGACGCGCGCCGCCAGCCCACATCCAACGTATGCGAAATCACATAGGCTTGAAAAGGGCCGGGCTGGGCCGCCGCCGCCAGGCCCAATCCGGCTCCTTGAATCAAATACCATGCTGCCAGGGCCATGAGAAAGGCTCAATCCGGGACGCGGAAACAGGATCGCGTCTCCCTTCTCGAAACAAAAAGCAGCCACAGAAACACGGAAAGGATGTTTCCGGTTTAACCTGCTTTTATTTACTTTTGTCAATCGATCAAATCGGTTTTCTCACGCTGCAACCAGAACAATCCCCCAATCCATCTGCCCCGGCGATGTTCCCTACGTACGGGCCAGGCCTCGCTGCGAACGTCTGATGAAATCGACCATGTGCATGACCTCCGGCACATGGCCCAGCTCCTGGATGAGGCGTTCGATGGCTTCCTGCTCGGTCAGCTTGGAGCGCATGATGATCTTATAGGCCCGTTTGAGGTTGGAGATCCGCTCCGGCGAATAGTTATGGCGTTTTAATCCGACCGTGTTGAGGCCGCAGGGTTTGCAGGGATTCCCCCCGTTGGCGGTGAATGGCAGGATGTCCTGCCGCACGGCAGAACCACCGCCCACGATGGCGTTCTGGCCGATTTGCACGAACTGGTGCACGCCCACCAGCCCTCCCAGGATGGCGTTTTGCTCAATCAGAATATGCCCGGCCAGGCCCGCGTAGGAGGCCATGATGACCCGGTCTTCGAGCACGCAATTATGGGCGATATGGCAATACGACATCACCAGGCAATTATTACCGACGCGCGTGGCTTCCCCGGCGTACGTCGCCCGGTTGATCGTGGCGTATTCGCGGATGGTGGTGTTGTCGCCGACGATAACGTAACTTTCGTCTCCCCGGTATTTCAAGTCCTGAGGCTCACTGCCGATCACCGCTCCCACCCCCACCCGGCAGTTCCGCCCGATGGTCGTGTAGCCTTCGATGACCGCGTGCGGGGCGATTATCGTCCCATCCCCGATCTTGACATTTTTCCCAATCACCGCGTAGGGACCAACTTCCACCTTTTCGCCCAATTCCGCTTGAGGATGGACACTTGCCGAACTCGAAACCAGTGTCATAGACTTTCTACTTCCTTTGCTTGATTTGAAGGCGGTTCCTGGTCCGTAGGATCGTTCACGCCGCTGGCCAAATTACATTGCATTGAAGACTTGTTATCCAGGTTCCCATTTTACAGGAATTAAGCATCATTGCCCAGGGAAAAAAACAATTCCGCCTCCGCAACCAAGACGCCATCCACGTGGATGGTGCTTTGCACCTTGCCCGCCTTCTTCCGGATTTTGGTGAACTTCGTCTCGATAACCAGCTGATCGCCCGGCACCACCTTGCGGCGCATCTTCGCGTGATCAACCCCCACCAGATACGCGATCTTGCCCCGGTTTTCGCTCAAGGAAAGCAAGAGAACGCCCCCCGCCTGCGCCATGGCCTCTATCAATAGCACCCCCGGCATAATAGGCTCTTCGGGAAAATGGCCGGTGAAGAAATTCTCGTTATTGGTCACGTTCTTCACGGCCACGACCTTCATTTGGGAATAATCAATTTCCACCACCTTGTCGATGAGCAAGAAAGGATACCGGTGGGGCAGGAATTTACGGATCTGCACGGCGTCCATGGGCAAGGGGGGCGCCTGCTCCCGGGCTTGCCCGTTCAAGGTTTTGAGGATCTTACGGACAAACCGGATATTGAAGGCGTGACCGGACCGGACGGCAATCACATGCCCCTTGAGGGGCTTGCCGAGCAGCGCCAGGTCTCCGATCACGTCCAGGATCTTGTGACGGACGATTTCATCCTCGAAACGAAGCTCCTCATTGAGGAAATCATGCTCGCCGATCACGATCGCGGTCTCCAGGCTGCCGCCCTTGATTTTGCCCTGCTGACGGAGAATATCGACATCCTTCAGAAAACAAAACGTCCGCGCGGGAGCGATCTTTTCATAGAAAACTTCCGGCGTGATGAGAAAAGAAGCGGAACGGATCCCCACCGCCGGATGGTCGTAGTCGATTTTGTACGTGATTTCCAGGCGGGGAGAAGGGATGATGGCCAGTTCAAGGCCGTTCTCGTAAAGCCAGATGGGTTCCTTCACCTCGATGAACTGCTTGGGACGGTCAAGCGTGACAATCCCCACCTCGCGCAACGCCTTGACGAACACTTGGGCGCTCCCGTCGCTGATGGGCGGCTCGCTGGAGGAGACTTCAAGCACGATGTTATCAATCCCCAACCCCGTGCAGGCGGCCAGGACATGTTCGACGGTCTTGATCTGGGTTTCACCCTTGCCCAGGGCGGTGAGGTAGAGAGACTCTTCCAGCACCGCGTTGTCGGCGCTCACTTCGATGACCGGTTTGCCCGGCAGGTCCGCCCGCACGAAACGGATGCCGGTGTCGGGCTCGGCCGGTTTGAAGGTAATGGTGGTTTCCTGGCCGGTGTGCAGCCCCACACCGCTGATCGACACCTCACCGGAAATTGTTTTTTGATATTCGACCATAGCGATTCAAAACCTGATGCGTTTGAAAGTCGGAGTGGTTGATTTTCCGTAGTTTATTTTCCGCGGTTTATTTTCCGCGGTTTATTTTTTCGTGGCTTATTTTTCAGGATCGGATTCCGGCAGCCGCTCTTCCATCGAACGGATTTTTTCAAACAACTTGGGCAGGCGGGCGACATTGGCTTTCATCCGTTTTTCCTGCGTGGCGGGTTGCGCCGGAATCCCCCAATAATCGGCGTCCGGCGGGACGTCACTGGTGACGAAACTCTTCGCCCCGATGCGCGCCAGAGCGCCGATCCGCACCCCGGGCGCGACTACCACCTGGCCCGCTATAGTCACCCGCTCTTCCAAGGTCGCGTGTTCGCCAATAGTCACTTGCGCCACGATGATGCAATGCGGCCCGATCTGGGCCCCGGCGCTGATCTGCACCAGATTGTCAGCCTTGGTCCCCTCTCCTATATGAGTAGGCGCCTGGGGTAAACCGGAGACTACGCCGTTGGCTCCCAATTCCACATCCGGGTCGAGCACCACGGGGGCCGGCCCCTCCCCCCGGGGATCGGCATCCATCGGGCCGATCCGGCACCCGGCGTGGAGGATCACCCGGTCCCCCAACCGGCACCGGGGATAAATGGAAACATGAGGATAAAGCGTCACTTCCTCGCCGAGCACCGCGCCTTCCCCCACAAACACGCCGGGGTAGAGGACGCACCGGTCGCCGATGCGGGCGCCGCCGGCCACCACCACGTTGGCCATGATCGTCACGTCGCGGCCCAACTGCGCGCTGGCGGCCACATGGCTCGTGGGATGCACGCCCCCGGCGGTTTTGCGCTGATCCTTGTGAAACAAATATAAGGCTTTGGAAAAGGTCAAATACGGATTGGACGAACGGATGACGGGACGGAAAGTAGTCTCCAGGTCCTTGGGCACAATCAATACCGAAGCGTGGCATTCCGGAATTTTGGCCACGTACTTGGGATTGGCGACGAATGATAGTTCCCCGGCTTGTGCGGCGGTGATCTCCGCGACCCCGCTCAATAGGATGGAACCGTCCCCTTCGAATGATTCGCCCAACCGGTCACACAGTTCTTTGAGGGTATAGGTCAGCACGGAAAAGATCCTACCGGTCGTTTCTATTTTTTATTGACGCGAGTCAGCACTTTATCCGTGATGTCAAACTTCGGATCGACATAAAAAAGATAACTGCGGCTGAAGATGAACGAATACTTCTCTTCCTTCGCGATGGTTTCGATGGTGGTCTTGAGCTTTTGCACCAGCGGCTCGAGCCGTTTCTCCCGCTCCTGCTCCCACTTTTGGGCTTCCGTCTCCAACTGCTGGCGGAAATTGCTCGCCTCGAGTTTCAACGTGTCTTCCTGCTGCTTGGCCGAATCGGGTGGCAAGAGCTCCTTTTGCAACTCGAAACCTTCCCACTCTTTTTGGATCGATTGGCTCTTTTTGCGCAACTCCTGCATTTTCGCCGTATACAGCGATTTCAACTCATCGGAGATTTTTTTGTACTCGGCCCATTCGCTGTGGATGCGCTGCAAATCCACAAACCCAAGCTTGACTGTGGTGGTTTGGGTCCAACCCGCCGGCGCGGCGAGAAGCACCGCCACCGCCGCCCAACATCCCGCGTACAGGACCGGAAACCGGGAAATCCGCATCGTTGTACCTCCCAGGCATGGAATCAACGTCCGTATTCTACCCGGCTTCCCGCAAAAACCTACCCCCTTATCCGGGATTGAAGGGTCCGGGCATTTAAAAGCTTTGCCCAAAACTGAAATGGAAATATTGGGTGTCGTCTTCGTCGAAATAGCGCAGGGGAACCGCGAAATCCACGCGCAGCAGGGCATTGAGGCCGGGAATCCGCACCCGCAAGCCGGCGCCGGTGGAAAAGCGGAAATCCGAAGGATCCATATCGCCGATTTCCGGCCAATTGGCGCCCATGTCCAAAAAAGTAACCGCCTGGAAGATTTCGGTGATCGGATACCGCAACTCGATATTGCCCACGAAATCCGCCTCCCCGCCCAGGTACGTGCGGAATCCTCCCACGGGACTCAAGTAACGGATGTCGGCGTATTCCCCGATCCCGCCCTCGTCAAAACCGCGGATCGAATTCGACCCCCCCACGAAAAACCGTTCCTGCAGCGGAAGGAACCCCGGATCGCCATACGCGTGCGCCAAGTCCATCTGCCCCGATAGGGCCAAAACCAGCCGGTCATAAACCGGCATGAAATAATTGACCAGGTTGCGCCACTTGATGAATTCGTTGTCGGTCAGCCCGGCGACCTCCAACGTGGAACGGTTGTAAATGCCCGTGGTCGGATCCAGGCGGAAATCCCGCGTGTCGTAGATATACCCCATCGACACGCTGGTGGTGGTGTTCTCCCCGAGCTGAAACACTTCCGGAAGCGTGGTTTCATCCAACACAACATGCTTCCCCACGTCGGGGGATATGTCGGTCTGCTCCCCCCGCAGGCCCAACAGCAAGGTGAGCTCCTTGTCTAGTTTTTTTCCGATGGTCAAGCCGGATCCGATCCGCTGTTCATCGAACCGCCGCCCGCCATACCCGTCCTGGTCGATGTAATAGACATCCAAGTCGCCGCTGTAATCGCTGTTGAACAAGTGCGGCTCGTACAAATTCAAAACGGCCCGGTTGCGGTATTCACCCAACTCCCCGGTGATGGAGCCGCGAACGCCATACCCGAACAGATTGCGCTCCGACAGGGTCGCGAACACCGACGGCCCAAAGGCGGTGCTCACCCCGCCCCCGAAGGTCAGCGCGCCCGTCTGCTTCTCTTCGAGCTGCAGCAGCAGATTCTCTATATTGGGATCGGATATCAGCGGCTGGCGGATGAAACCGGGAACCAAGTTGGTTTGGCCGGGTTGGGGCAATCCCTTGGTCTTGAAATAATCCAGGTTGACCAGATTGCGGTCGCTTTCAATCACCTGGGTCCAGTCGAGGGGATCCCCTTCCTTCAACTCGATTTCCCGCCGGATGACAAAATCCTTGGTGCGGAATTCGCCCTCCTCGGTGGGGATCACCGTGCCGTCGGCCAAGGTCACCACCCCCTGGATTTCCACTTTGCCCAGGTATTTGCGGGTGCTCTCGTTCACCTGAAAATGAATGTCCACCACCAGGTTTTCCTTGTCGGGATTCAACTGAAAGGGGATGGTGGTGTCCAAATACCCTTGTTCCCGGTACAGATTGACCATGGCCAAGCGGTCCATCTGCAGGGCGCTGTAAGAAAACAACGCTCCGGGCTGAAAAGAAATCTTCTTCCGCAATTCCTCCTGCGAGAAGATGGTATTCCCTTCGAGCGTGATATTCCCAACGGTGTAGGGTTTCCCCTCCTCCACGCGAAAGGTGACCCGCAACCCGCCATCAACGGTCTCCACCGGCCCCTGCGTGGCTTTGGCGTCCAGATACCCAATGTCCCGATAGGCCAGTTCGATGAGGGCCAGATCGCGCTCGGCCATGGCCTCGTCGTATTGGTGCTTCACGAGGAACCAGAACGATTCCTTGGTCTGAATCCGCTTGCGCAAAGCCTTGGTGGAAATAACCGTGTTTCCCTCGAAAACAATTTCCTTCACCGGCAGACGCTCCCCTTCCTTCACCTGAAAGATCAGGTAAACGGTGCTGGGTTCCTTCGCCGGTTCGGTGCGCCAGGTGATTTCCGTATTCGGGAACGATTTTTCGGTATAGAAGGCCAGGATCTTGGTCTTCAACTTTTCCGCCAAGGTTTCGTCGTAAAACAACCGTTGCTTGGGGGTGTAGCCGATTTCCTCGTTGAGCTTCTTGGCCTTGTACCGCTGATTGCCTTCGTAGCGCAGATCCGCCACCAAAGGCTTTTCCACCACTTCGAATATCAAGTTCCTCCCGCCGGCCGCCGGTTCCTCCGATACCGTTACATCTTCAAAGTATCCCAACGCATAAATGGCCCGGAAATCATCCCGGATGCGCATGGCCGTCGCGCTGGAGGTCAATTCATCCCCGGGCCGGGTCTGAATCACCTCCAACACTTCTTTCTTGTCCACATGAACCGTGCCCTCGACCAGGACCTCCACGATCTTTTCCGCGGCCGCAAGGCCGGTACCGGCCAGCATCAGGATGGCGAGCCCCAGATGAATAAAAACAGACCGCTGGTTCAGACGACCACCTCCTTCGGCGAAGCCTCCCGGAACAGCAATTCATTTTCCCCGGCGTCCACCAGGATCTCCTGATTCCCCTTGAAGCGCCCGCGCAAGACCTCTTCCGAAAGGGGATCCTCGAGGAATTTCTGAATGGTGCGTTTTAATGGTCGAGCACCATACGCCTTATCGAAGCCTTTGTCAACCAGGAACGACTTGGCGGCGTCGGTCAGCACCAATTTGTATCCCATGGGAAGAATCCGTTCCTGCACTTCGCCGATCAGGATGTCGCAGATTTGCATGACCTGCTCCCGCTCCAACTCATGAAAGACGACGATTTCATCCACCCGGTTGAGAAACTCCGGCCGGAATTCCCGCTTGAGCTCGGCCAGGATGCGGTCTTTCATGGCTCCGTAATCGAGGGAATCTTTCTGCGGCGAAAACCCGAGCGACACCCGGTTGGTGATTTCGCGCGTGCCGATATTCGATGTCATGATCAGCACCGTGTGGCGGAAATCGACCTTGTGGCCGGTGGAATCGGTGAGACGGCCGTCTTCCAACACCTGCAGCAGTATGTTGTACACGTCCGGATGGGCCTTTTCGATCTCGTCGAGGCAGATCACCGAATACGGCTTGCGGCGGACCTTTTCGGTCAACTGGCCGCCCTCGTCATGGCCGATGTATCCCGGCGGCGCGCCGACCAGGCGGGACACGGCGAATTTCTCCATGTACTCGGACATGTCCACCGTTATCAGCGCGTCCTCGTCCCCGAACAAAAACTCGGCCAAGGTTTTGGCCAAATGGGTCTTGCCCGTGCCCGTGGGGCCCAGAAAGAGAAACGAACCGATCGGCCGTTTTTGATTGGAAAATCCCGCCCGGGACCGCCGGATGGCCTTGGCGACGATCTTGATCGCTTCTTCCTGCCCGATGATCCGGCGGTGCAGCTCCTCCTCGATGCGCAACAGGCGCTCGGATTCCTTCTCCTCGATCTTGACGATGGGAATCCCCGTCCATTTGGAGACCACGTAAGCGATGTCCTCGTCGTCCACGATCGTTTCCTGGCCCGGGCGGCTGCGCGCCTCTTCCCATTCCCGCGTCAACTGGGCCTGTTTCTCCCGCAATTCCTCGCGCTGGCTCTTGAGTTCGAGGCACTTTTCAAACTCTTCCGAAACGGTGGCCGCCTCGATCTCCTTCATGATCTGCTCGATGCGGTCATCGATCTCGCGCAGCTCCTTCGGCCGCGTGGTGGCCTGCAGGCGGGCGCGGGAACCGGCTTCGTCGATGAGGTCGATGGCCTTGTCGGGCAGATAACGGTCGGTCACGTAGCGGTCCGACAACTTGGCCGCCGCCTCGATGGCCTTCCGCGTGTACCGCACCCGGTGGTGCGCCTCGTACTTGTCGCGCAACCCCTCGAGGATGCGGATGGTCTCGTCCACCGAAGGCGGATCGATCATCACGGTCTGGAAACGCCGCTCGAGGGCGCTGTCCTTTTCGATGTACTTGCGGTATTCATCCAGCGTGGTCGCGCCGATGCACTGCAGCTCGCCGCGCGCCAGGGCGGGCTTGAGCATGTTGGAGGCATCCATGGAGCCTTCGGCCGCGCCCGCCCCCACCAGGGTGTGGAGCTCGTCCACGAAAAGAATGGTGTTGTTGGAACGGCGGATCTCCTCGAGCACGGCCTTGAGGCGTTCCTCAAACTGCCCCCGGTATTTCGTGCCCGCCACCAACCCCGCCAGATCGAGGGTGATGAGCCGGCGGTTGAGCAACAGGTCGGGGACCTGGCGGTTGACGATCTGCTGGGCCAGCCCCTCGGCGATGGCGGTTTTGCCCACCCCCGCCTCCCCGATCAGCACGGGATTGTTCTTCGTGCGGCGGCAAAGGATCTGAATGACGCGCTCGATCTCATCCTGCCGCCCGATCACCGGATCCAGTTTGTCCATGGAGGCCAGTTCGGTCAGATCGGTCCCGAACGCGTCCAGCGCGGGGGTTTTGCTTTTGCCCTTGCCGGCCGCCACCGCCTCCTGCGGCCCGCCGCCCATGAGACGGAGAATTTCGCTGCGGGCCTTGATCAGATCCACCCCGTGACTGGCCAGGATCCGGGCGGCCAAGCCCTCATTCTCGCGGATCACGCCCAGCAGCAAATGCTCGGTCCCGATGAAATTCACCCCGAAGGCCTGGGCTTCCTGATACGCGAATTCGATCGCCCGCTTGGCGCTCGGGGAGAGGGAAATGGTGCTGTCCGATCCCCCCCCGCCCGGCTCGCGGCTGATGTTTTTCTGAATTTCCATGCGCAAGGACTCCAGATTGAGGCCCATGTTGCGCATGGCGGTCGCGGCCACCCCCTCGCCTTCGGCGATGAGCCCGAGCAGGATGTGCTCGGTGGCCGCGTGGCTGCTGCCCATGCGGGCGGCTTCTTCCTTGGCCCGTTTCATGACAAGACGTGCTCGTTCGGTCAGCCGGTCAAACATCATCGTTTCGTTCTCCTACTTGGGCTTCGTGCCGGATCCAGCATTCGGGACGCGGACGGTTCCCCCCTTTCCCAAACCGCGCAGTCGGGAAAAGGCAGCCCCCGGCTGGAAGTGCGCTCCAGTCAACAAAATCCACGTCCTACGTGAGCGCGGAATCCCCGTTATGGATCCAGTGGCGAATCAGTTCGGCCCGCCACTCGTCCCGCTCCGGCGGAGTAAGGGCTTTGCCCGCCAACTTTTGCAGGTGAGCCGGACGGACCGAAATGAGCATGGCGTTAATGCTCTCGTAGGATGGCTTTTCCAAAATCCCCACCGTCCGGCCCAGCCGGATGGATGAGAGCAACTCGATGGCCTCGTTGGAACTCATCACCTGCGCGTACCGCAACGTGGCGTAAGCGCGCCAGACACGGTCCTCGATGGCGCGCCGGTTCTCCTCCATCAGTTGATCCTGCGCCCGCCGCTCCTGCTCCAGAATCTGCTGCAGGATCTTCTCGATCTTGGCGATGGTGTCCTGCTCCGAAATCCCCAGGGTCCATTGATTCGAAAGCTGGAAAAGGTTGCCGGCGATTTCGCTGCCCTCGCCCGCCAGGCCGCGCACCGTGAGGCCGATCTGCGTGACCGCCCCCAGCACCTTCTCGATCCGGCGGGAGATCACCAGCGCCGGCAAGTGCACCATCACCGAACAACGGATGCCCGTCCCCACATTGGTGGGACACGCGGTCAGGTACCCAAAGGTGTTGGAAAAAGCATAGGTGATGTGCTTTTCCAACTCATCGTCCACGGTGTTGATCAACTCCCACACCTGCCGCAGGTTGGAACCGGCCATCAGCGCCTGCAGCCGGAGATGATCCTCCTCGTTGATCATGAGGCTCACGGTCTGGCCGGGGCGGATGGCCACGTAGCGTTCAATCCCGCTCTTGGCCAATTCCCGGCTGATCATGTAGCGCTCGGCCAGGAAATGGCGGTCCACCGGATCGAGATCCTCAATGCACAGGATGTCGGCGGATTTCAAGAGGGATGAAGCGCTTACGGCCTTTTGGGCGATCTCCGCGATGCGTTTCAGATCCGTGGACGAGGCCCACTGCGAAAAGGGAATACCCTCGATGTTCCGGGCCAGGCGGATGCGGCTGCTGACCACCCGCTCGTCCGACGGCGTGCCGGCCTTGAGCCATCCGCATTCGGCGGTAAGCGATTTTGGCAGTTCCATGATTCGAATCGCCTCGTTCCGGAAAGGGTTCCGGAATCTGTCCTATTGGTTTTCGTATTTGGACAAATCGTTCTCCCATTGGCGGATCTGATCGCGCAACTTGGCCGCGGTTTCATAATTTTCGCGGTTGACGGCTTCCTTCAATTGCATGCGCAAATCCGACACGTTCCGCCGCAGGACCAACTGCAGGTTGCCCTGGCCCGGCACCTTGCCCGTGTGCTTGACCTCTTTCTGGACTTTCTGCAGCAACGGTTTCAACTCCATGGAAAAAGTGTCATAACACACGGCGCACCCCAACCGCCCGCTTTCCTTGAATCCCCCGTAGGAAAGGCCGCACGCGGGACAGGTCTGCTGCGTGAGCGGTTCGGCCGCCGCTTCCGTTTTTCCGGGATACGTACCGGTTAAAAATTCCTCAATGGAAAAACCGGGATTGATGGCCGCGCCTTCTATCCCATACTCATGAGAACAATCGTGACAAATATGGATCGAATATTTCTTGTTGTCTTTCAGTTGTGTGATATGAATCTTCGCTGGATTTTTTTTACAGATCTCGCAAATCATGGCCGTCCCCTCTTTCCTCTCCCGCGATTTCACACACCTCTCAAGACTCCCTTCTCCATTTTATCTCTCACCAGCCGTTCCATGATCCGGTTTTTGGGGAATTGTTCTTCCCTCGTTCCGGCCTCCAGCCGGGACTCTAAATCAACACCCCGTCGGTCTCGGTCAACCGGATAAACGCTTCCATCAACCGGGTGGTGATGGGGCCGCGCACGCCCGCTCCAATGGTCCGGCCGTCAATCACCGCCACCGGGACCACGCGGGCGGCCGTTCCCGTCAGAAAACATTCATCCGCGTTAAACAGATCGGTCAGGGAAACATGATCCTCGCGGCTAGGGATCCCCAACGTGGCGGCCAGCTCGAGCACCGCCTCCCGGGTGATGCCGGGCAAAGCGCCGTCATTCACCGGCGGAGTGATCACCACGCCGCGGCTGACGATAAAAAGATTGTCCGCGGTGGCTTCGGCCACGTAGCCCATGTGGTTAAGAAACACGGCCTCCGCGGCACCCTGCCGGTTGGCGTCCAACTTGGCCAGGATGTTGCACAAATAATTCAGCGATTTGATCTGCGGAGGCAACGCGTCGGGCAAATTGCGGCGGATGGCCGTGGTGACCAGCGTCAATCCCGTTTCATACAACTCCTTGGGGTACAACTTGATCCGGTCCACGATGATCACGACCTTGGCCGCCGGGCACTTGCGGGGATCCAACCCCAAATCGCCATCCCCCCGGCTGACTACCGCCCGGACATACAAGGGATTGGTGTTGGCCGCCAGATCCACACCGTTGGTTTCCGACCACACCCGGGCCGTGGCCCGGATTTCATCCAACAACTGGGTGGGGGTCATCCCGATTTCCAGGTTGATGATCTTGGCCGACCGGAACAACCGGTTCATATGCCGTTCGCCGCGGAAAATCCGGTTTCCATAAATGCGGATCCCCTCAAACACCCCGTCCCCATACAAAAACCCGTGATCGAATACCGAAATATGAGCGGTTTCCCGGGTGTATTGCACCCCATCGATGGATATCGCGGGAACCGTCGCGGTGCTCGTTGCGTCCATGTCGCCTCCTTGCTTCCAATACCGCCTCGCGTCAGCATACACTTCATTTCTCTTCAATTAGTAAGTCTACCTGAAGCCTCGTTATTCTCCAAGTCGGGAGGCGCATTGTCTTAGGTAAAACACCCCGCTCCCTGGATCCTGCCGGAAAAGGTAAAAAACCCTCTCCGGCATGAGCTTCATCAACTGGTCATTCTTCTCCCCCCGATCCCAAGCGTATATCACGGCCGCCGAGTCCGGATCAGGCGCATTGCGGATCAGATCCCCCTGGGTCATATCTCCACTGGGGGCGCCCACGAACACCACGGCCTGTTCCAGGCGGTGGTAGGCCACGAGCCGTTCTAAATTCCGGCGTTCGTAAACTTGCCGGTAATAGAAACGGCTCTGGATTATACCCGCGATCAGCGAAAACCCCATAGCCACGCACAACCCGGCCCATCCCACCCGCCGCCACCGGGATTCTCCCCCCAAAATCCCAGCAACTCCCCGGGCGCCCAACAAGGATAAAAATCCCAGGCTCTCATAATAAAACCGGGGGCCGTATTGATTGCCTCCCTCCGAAGGATAGAGACAATATCCCAATATCAACAACACCACCGCCGCGCCAAAACTCGGCAACCAGGGATCGTGCCGCCCCTGCCACGCGCCCAGCACCGCCAGCAACGGCAATCCTGGAAACGTCCACAGCAACAACCGCCCCAGGTTGCGGGCCAAATGATTTACGGCTTCCCGCGCTCCATATGTCTGAATCTCCACATAATCAAAGAGGGTGATCCGCCGCTCCCCAAAGCCCAACCGCTCACTTTCGAGCAGATAACGGGCCGGATAAAACCAGCGGCCGGTGAGTTCGGCGTTATACCCAACATACAGCAATAGTCCGGGCAGCGCGCCCAGGAGAAAACCACCCAGAAACCTCATCCGCCGGGGTGACCGGTAAACGGCCGCCAGAACCGGCGCAAGCAGCAGCAACACGGCGGTCAACTCCCGGACGGAAAATGTCCAACTGCTCGCGGCTCCCGCCATCACCGCCCATCCCGGATACCCGGCCCGGTCCGCCTGCAGCAAAAACCAAGCGGTCAACAGGACTCCTACGAGACAGGCGGGATGAGAAAAATACGAGGCGCTGTTCCAAAGAAAAAAGGTGGATGCCCCCATGAACAACACGGCCAGCCAGGCCTCCCGCGGACCGCATAATAATTTTCCGATCCGATATAAAACCACAATAGCCGCGGCAGCGAGACCCGGATTGATCCAGTCCTCCAGCCCGGTTCTCACGCCCAGGGCCAGGACCAACGGCCAACCGGGGGGAAAAATGGAAAACACCCGGCCGTGATGGGTAAGGATATAAAACGGATTGAGAAACTCCTGCCCGGGATGCGCGGGGACCGTGACTTGACCTTGGGCCAACACGCGCGCCTGGAAACGATAAGCATGTTCATCGGCGGAATTTGGGAAATGCTGCAACACCAGCGCGCTGATGCCGTACGCGGCCAGCGCGGCGGCCGCCGCGGCCCATCCAATTAGCCAGTGGCAATGCCTGAAACTCATCTGGATCACGATCCGCCTTGGGATTCAAAAAAAACAATCCAAAAACAGAATAGCATCTTCTCCCCATTCTATCAAACACAGAGAATCCATATTTTTAAAATTATAATTATTTGTATATAAATCTTTTTTCATATTTTCTCCATGACACGGGTAAAAATGGAACGCAACCCGATCCCCCTCTCCCTCGGGATGAGAGCCAGGGTGAGGATCAGTCCTCTCTTCAAGCCTCCACTTCTCAATATTTAAACAAACCTCAATTTTTACACAAACCTCCCCCTTCCCCTAGCGCCCCTTTCAAGGGGCCGCCATATAGCAGCCCAGGGTTTCAACCCTGGGCG
>ERZ795045.1557-NODE-1557-length-25221-cov-6.614400_pt1 | contig 25221 bp, 16 predicted proteins | sample MGYA00375129_ERZ795045 | MGnify/ENA primary metagenome ERZ795045 (study PRJEB30174, sample SAMN05720166) | activated sludge metagenome | isolation source: anaerobic digester from wastewater treatment plant | place: Japan | collected 2015-05-15 ...
CGGAAAGCAGCGCGGAGCTTCGAGCTCCGTGCGTGAGGGCGGCCTTCTCCTTATGTCGGAATCCCAGCTCCAGTATCGCTTCGCGTTGACGCTCCTCCGGTAATCTGCTATACTGAGCGTGGTGGCGCATACCATGCGCCGTGGACAGGTATTGACGCAAAGATGCCCAACTTGGACGCTATCCGGGCTTCCACGCCTGGACGTATCTGCCTCTTCGGGGAGCACCAGGATTTTCTCGGCCTCCCCGTGATCGCAGCCGCTATCGATCGACGCTTCACCATCACCGGCACGGCGATAGACGAGCCCATCTTCCGCCTCCGCATGCCAGACCTGGGTACGGAGGTCGTGATCCCGGTCCCCCAGGGAGAGTTGCCCTACACGAGTGAGCGAGACTACCTCCGCTCTGCACTCAACGTGCTCATGCGGGAGGGCTATCAGATCACCCGGGGCTACGACTGCACTTTCCGCAGCACCATCCCGATCAACGCGGGCACTTCCAGTTCGTCGGCGATGATCCTTACCTGGCTGCGGTTCATCCTCGCCTCACTAGGCGTGCGCGAGTTCGACGGCGAGCGCCTGGCACGGTTCGCCAACTTGGCCGAGGTGCTGGAGTTCGGCGAGCCCGGCGGTATCATGGACCACTTTACCTGCAGCCTGGGCGGCACGCTCTACATTGATTGCCGTGAGCCTGCGCGGTGGGAACGCCTGCCGGCGTTGCCAGATGGCTTCGTGCTGGCCGACTCGCGAACGCGCAAAGAGACCACCGCCGTCCTTGCCCAATCCAAACGCGACGTGCTCACTGGTATCGACACGCTGAAGCGAAAGGTGCCGCAGTTTGACCTTCACCACACTCCGCTGGAGGAAGCCGAGGAGTACCTGAAGATCCTCCCAGAGCACCAGCGGCGGAAGGTGCGCGCCAATCTGGTGGATCGCGACATCCTGCGCGAGGGCTACGCGATGATCAAGAGCGGCTCGATAGATCCCGACCGCTTTGGCGCACTGCTCACCGAGCACCAGCGGCAGCTCAGCGAGGGCCTGGGCGTCTCGACCCCCAAGCTGGACCGGATGGTCGAAGCCGCCATCGCCGCGGGTGCTAAAGGCGGCAAGCTGAACGGCTCGGGCGGCGGTGGGGCCATGTTCGCCTACGCCCCGGGGTGCCAGGAGGCGGTGGCCGCCGCGCTGGAGGAAGCGGGCGGTGAGGCATACATCGTCCGCGTGGATGAAGGCACTCGTCTGGAGGAGATCTCGTGAAAGGTGTGATCCTGGCCGCCGGAATCGGCAAGCGGATGCGCCCCGTCACCGACGTTGTTCCCAAGCCGATGGTCCCCATCGTGAACCGCCCGGTGCTGGAGCACGTGACGCGCGGCCTGGTGGCCGCGGGTGTCGAAGAGCTGCTCGTCGTCGTGAATTATCGCGAGGAGCAGATTCGCGAGTACTTCGGCGATGGCTCGCGCTTTGGCGCGCGCATCACCTACCTGCACCAGGAGAACCCGGCCGGTGGCACCGGCGCCGCCGCGCTGCTGGGCGAGGAGTTTGTTGGCGACCAACCCTTCGTGCTCACCTTTGGCGACCTGATGCTGACGCCATCCAACTACGCCGATCTGGTCCAGGGCTTTCGCCAGAACCCGGGCGCTGGACGGATCACCGTGAATTGGATTGAAGACCCCTCGGCGGGAGCGGCCGTCACCATCGGCGAGAAGGAGCGCATGGTCAAGATCGTGGAGAAGCCGCCGAAGGGCACCGCCGAAAGCAACTGGAACAACTCCGGCATCTTCGTCTGGACCCCGGCGATCTTCGATGCAATCCGGCGCGTCCCCCTCTCGCCCCGCGGCGAGCTCGAGCTGACAGCAGCGATCCAGCTTCTCGCCGACGAAACAGGGAAGGTGACCGTCTATCAACTGCACGGTCTCTGGTCAGACGTGGGCAATCCGGCAAAGGTCCTGGAGCTGAACCGAACAATCCTGAGTGACGCCTCGCTGGGCGTGCCGGTGGAGCGCGGCACCTATCCCAGCGCGGTCATTGACGCCAACTGCGCCGTGGCCCCGGATGCGGAGCTAGGCCGGTGCGAGATCCATGACTTCACCTGTGTCGCGGCGGGGGCATGCGTCCAGGATGGGGCCGTGCTTCGAAGCTGCGTCCTTCTCCCGGGCGCTGAGGTTGGCGCAGGGTGCCGGCTGGAGAACGCCATCGTCACGCCGGGCGCCCGCGTGCCGGATGGCCAGACACACCAGGGCACGCCGGAACAGCCGGCGGTCATCCTCTAATCGATGTTCATCGTCGACACGTGGCCGCAAGCCCTCGCCCTTGTGGCGGGCGCCATCCTGATCGGCATCTCGAAGGCAGGTTTCGGGGGCGGGCCGGGCATGTTGGTACCGCCCCTGCTCGCCCTCTTCATCGAGGACGCGCGGATCGCCGTCGGGCTGCTCCTGCCCCTGCTCCTGGCAACGGACGTCTTCGCCCTCCGCTTCTATTGGGGCCGCTGGGACAAGCGAAACGTCGTGCCGATCCTGGGAGGTGCCGTCATCGGCATCGTGGCGGGCACGGTGCTCCTCGACGAGCTCGACCCGGACCAACTGCGCAAGGCGATCGGCCTGCTCGCCATCGTGCTGGGAGGAACGCAGCTCCTACGCAACCGCCTGGTACCCGCGAGTAAGGTGATGCGCCCGATCCCCTGGCTGGGAGTCGCCGCAGGCATCATCTGCGGCATCGGTTCGACGCTGGCCCACCAGGGGGGAGTGCCGGTCACCCTCTATCTCCTGCCGCAACAGCTCGATGCCGGCACCTTCGTCGGCACGACGACCGCCATCTTCTTCTTCGTGAACGGCGCTAAGCTGGCCCCCTACATCGCGCGTGACATGATCCCCAAAGAGGCGCTCTTCACGGATCTCTGCCTGCTCCCGGTGGTCTACCTGGGCACGCTCCTGGGCGTCCGCCTGAACAAGGTAGTGCCACGCGAGTGGTTCCTCCGCGTGATCCTCTGGTTCGTCCTCGCCGCAGGCTTCAAGCTGTTACTGGGATAAGCCGCCTGGAACGCTATCAGAAGAGGCTCAGCCGGAGCGAGAAGCCGTCCGTATCGATCCCGGCCAGTTCCTCGGTGATGCGATAGGACGCTGTCAGCGAGATGAAACGGGCCAGGCCCAACTGCACTCCCGCGGCGATACTCGGGGTGAAGTCCCACTTGCTGATGTTCCGGCGATCCGATTTGATATACCCTGCGAAGAGGCCTGCCGAAGCAAAAGGCCGGAACCGGCCGATGGGCGCCGTCCAGACCTGGACGCTCGGTCCGAGGAGCGTGAACTGCGTGTTCCCCGAGAAGGGAGTGAACTCGCTCGACGCGTTGATCCCCTTCAGAGTGAAGGCCACGCCGGCGACGCCTACTCCCAAACCGTAGCGGATGAAATCTGCCTCATGGTACCATAGCACGTCATCCAGGGCATCACGGGCGGCATCGGATGTGAAGAAGTAGCCCCCGGGCACCAGGAAGCTGCCCAGCCGGCCGATGAACCCGGCTTCAAACCCCGTATCGGCGCGCGCTGGCGCCGGGATCAGAAGCGCCAGACCGAGCGCCAGCGCGACCGTCGCCCATCGCGCGGCGGATAGCGCCCGGCGCAACCCGAGGCCTGCCCACTCTCTGCACTCCGCACTCTGCACTCCCATGCGCTTCTCCTTCCCTGCCGCCGCAACACCCTCGCGGCCTAGAAGAGAGATACCCGCCAGGAGCACGGGCCAAACGAGAAGCCGGGTACAAGCCACGGGCCCGGTTCCAGCCGGCGCCCTCCTTGCTGGGCGCACTCGAACAGGAGCCGGGCCCGTCACACGATCTGCGTGGCGTTAGGGGAAGAAGATCAGAAGCTGCCGCTGAACGGTGTCTTCCACATGCGGCGAGATCCCTACCTTGCGCACGCGCGAGTTGGCATCCACGGCGAACGCCAGCGTGTTCTTCGAACGGATGAGCGAGGATGGGAGGTCGAGATCGACAAACCCGCCCTTCTCATCCGTGCTGGCGGCGGTTCCGATCGGCTCGCCATTCAGGTACACCACTGCCTTGCCGGTCACCTCCACGGTCGCCTTCCAGTGCAGGATCCAATTCTCCAGCGCCGGCACGGAGAAGCCAATGCGGTACCAGCCCGCGGTTTTCGCCTTGTCCAGGCGCACCTCCGGCCACTTGGAATCGTCCAGGTCCGGTTGCGCGTTCTCGGCGGTCTCCGCCGCCAGCCCCGCCTTGTGCCGCGCGCGGTCGAGCACCTGGACGATGGGCGTCTTGGTCTCCACACCGAGGAGAACGGGCGACTGGAGGAAGAAGGAGAGCACGCCGGTCGTGGCATCAAACGCCGTTTTCGCTCCCCGGCTGTCCACGGCAAGGTAGCGCGGCTCCTTCGGCAACACCATGGAAACCGCCGACCGGCCCTGCTGCAGGAAGACGGGCAGGCCGATCTTCCCTTCCAGCGTGGCATCCTGGCCCACCAGGTAGGCGCTGGTGATCATCGGCACGGTGCCATCGCCATAGCGGACGCTCCAGGTGCGCTGGGCGCGCTCCGTCGGCACCACTCCGAGGACCAGCTTCTCGCCGATGACCATGAAGCTCTCGGCGAAGGAGGGCACCACGCTCACGGTCAGGGTGCGGCTTGCCGCGTCCCAGACGGGCTCGATGGGGGCATTCCGGATCGCCGGTTTCTCCGCGCCTTCCAGCTTCAGCGCAATCTCGTTCAGCCCGCCGTCATCGTCGGTCACCAGGATCACCGTCCGCTCGCCCACCTGGTAAACCCCATATACCTCGCAGGTGCTGTAACGGATGGTCGCGCCAGGAACCGGCAGGTTCAGGGGAAGAATACGCACGCCGGCGCCAAAGCTACGCAGCGAAAGCCCCTGGGTTCGGGGCACGGTCATCTTTTCGCCCGATTCTGGATCCGTATAGGAAAGGTGGAAGCGCTGAACGGGCTCCGCCGGGGCGCGGACGAAGAGGAAACCCTGGCGCCCCAGATTCCGCTGGGTCACCGAGATGCCCGCCGCATCGGCGGCGGCGCCTTCAGCGGGCTGGGCCTTCGCCAACGGGTCGCCCAGGCAGCGAGCCACCTGGCTGAAGAGATGGGCTTCATAGTAGGCAATCGGGAGCGCGCCCCCACGCCCGTGATGCACGACGGCAGGCGGCACGTCATCGATGGAGATGAGAGGCGGCGCGGTGCCGGCAAAAGGCTGGTCCCAGACCAACGCGGTCGCGCCCTCGGCCAGTGCGACGCGCAGGGCAACGCTGACCTCCGGCTCCCGATAGGGGCGCTGGGGGTCGCGCTCGCTCGTCACCTGAGTAGTCACGCCTTCGGCTACCGGGAGAGCGCACTTCAGCGCCTGCGCCGCCTTGGAAAGCTCGGCCGCGCCCCCCTGGGGCGAATCGGCGCGCGCCTGGAGCCACAGGATCGTCTCAGCGTGCTTCTCGAGCACGGGCTGAATCGGTGCCAGCCACTCGCGCCAGAGACCAAATGGGTCGTCAATGGGAGGCCCGATGATCGCCTTCAGCCCCGTTTCGGCCACCTTCGCGAGGAACGCATCGAGGTCAGCGACCGCGAGGCTTCCCTCTTTGCCCACATTCCACGGCACACTGACATAAACGGCGTTGAAGCCGCCCCGCGCGACGCGCAGCAGCACCTCGCCCCACCCCTCACGTTCTGCGGGCTGGGGTTCGAGCGCCGCCGCGAAGACCAATGCCGGCGCGCCCGCCACCTCCGGGCGCTGCACGGTGCGCATCAGGATGTGGGACACCGAACTATTTGCCGCCGCGCTCGGCGCTGCAATTCCCAGGCAGAGCAAAGCGGCCGCCAGCGCCATCGTGAGCCTCATCCGTTGTTCCTTCCTACTGAACCGCCATCGGCATGAGCACGTAGAGATACGACCGGCCGTCGGGGACCTCACCCTCAAAGACGGGCTTCATCACGCCGGGGTTCAGCGCGCCTGTGAGCTCGATCACCACAGATTCCGTCTCGGTGATGCTGAGCATATCAATGAGGTAGCGCACGTTGAAGGCGATCTCCACCGCGTCGCCCTCGTGCCGGGCCTCGATCTGCTCGTGCGCGCGTCCCACTTCGCCGGCCTCGGCGGTGATATCGACCAGGCCACCTTCCACCGTGCGCAGCACCACACGGTTGGCGCTCTCGCGCGGCAGGATGCTCGCGGCGCGCCGCAGGGCAGCCAGCAGCTCCTCCGTGTTGAGCGTCAGACGCTTCTGGCATTCCTTCGGGATCACCCGCTCGAAGTTCGGGAACTGGCCGTCGATCAGGCGGGAGACGAGCGACATTCCCTCCATGCGGAAGAGGATCTGGTTGCGCGTGGCGTGGATCTGCAGCTTTGGCCCCGACTCAATGTCCAGGACGCGCGCCAACTCGCGCAACGCCCGCGCCGGCACGATGACACCACTATCGAACCCGGGTCCGTCTTCCCCCTCGGCACCCAGGACCATAGTCGGCGCCGGCATCGTGGAGACCGCCAGGCGGTGCGTGTCCGTCGCCACCATCTTGATAAAGCCATCGCCGAGCACTGCCAGCGCGCCCGTCAGCAGCGCCCGCGTCTCATCGGTGGAGACGGCGAAGATCGTCTCGTTGATCAACTGGCGCAGCAGGGCCTGCTCCACCTCTACGGCACGCCCATCCTCGACCTCGGGCAGCTTCGGGAACTCCTGCGCCGGCAATCCGCGCAACACATACTCGGAGCGAAGGCACTTCAACTCGATCACGTTATTCTCATCGACCGAGAGAGCAACGTCCGTATCGGGAAGCGAGCCAAGGATATCAATCAGGAGACGCGCCGGAACCGTCACCGCGCCCTCGACATCCACCGAGGCCGGCACGGTGACATCCATGCCAATCTCAAAATCGGTCGCGACCAGACGCAGGCGATCCTCGGACGCCTGCAACAGTATGTGGCTGAGGATCGGCAGCGTGCTTCTTGCGGATACAACCCGACCGACCGTCTGCACCCCCTCATAGAGGTCTTTACGCCTGCAGAAAACCTTCACAGTTCTGCTCCTTCCAATCCGTGAGGCGGCCGCAGCCACCGCGCGGCCGCGCAGTCAAGCCGCGTCCGGCACCCGCGGTGAGCTTCGCGACGTGACGGTGGTTCGGCTGGAGCTGCGAGGGGATTTGTGAAACCCATATGGGTGGAGTTCGCCGGGCGCATGCCCTCCTCCTACCGGAGGCGGTCTCCCCGGGTGGCATTTTGTGGACCTTGTCACGGACCGGCCGCCCTCCGCCGCGGAGACAATGCCACCGGCTGCCTCCGCGGCGGGCCGATGCCGGCTTAGCGGACGGTTTCGTCCGGCGAGATGACGCGAACGGGCCCCAGGCCGGCCATGGATTCGCGCAGCTCCTTCGCCGGGCCGACGGCCACGATCACCAGCCGGTCCGGGTGCAGGTGGGCTCTCGCAACGCGGTGCACATCGGCGGCGGTCACGGCGCCAATCTCGCGCGTGTAGGAGCGCAGGTAGTCCTCGGGAAAGCCGAGCACGTCCAGGAGCGCCTTCTCCCTGGCAATCTGGAATGGCGAGGTGAAGCGCGCCACGAAGGAGTTGACCAGCGCGCTTTGCGCGTCGCTCAGCTCCGAGGGGGCAACGGGCTTCTCAAGGAGGTCACTCAGTGTCTGGCGCATGGCATCGACCGCGGCCCGGGCCGAGGTCACCTTCGTCTCTGCGCCCATCTCGAAAACCCCGCGGTCACGCCCCTCGCCCAGGTAGCCCCAAACGGCGTAGGCCAGGCCCTTGCTGGAGCGCACGTCGCGCATCAATCGCGAGGAGAAACCGCCGATTCCGAAGAGGTGGTTCATCACGCGCACCGGGTAGCGATCCGCGTTGTCCCTGGAGATGCCCAGGTGCCCGACGCGAAGGTTCGCCTGCTGGGTCTCCTTGGCCACGATGATCACCTCGGGTCGCGCCTCATCCTTCACCGGCTCCGGCTCAGGGAGTTCGAGTGTGCGGCGCTCCCAATCGCCCAACCAGCGCTCGACGCGGCGCGCCATCTCATCCACGCTCATGTCGGCGGCGATGGCGAGGACCGTGTTGTTGGGCGCGTAGGTGCGCTGGTGGAAGCCAACGAGATCCGCGCGCGACAGCTTCTCCACCTCGGCGATGGTCGGCTGGCGAGCCCATGGGCTCTCCTTGCCGTAGAGCGCCTGCGCGAAAACACGGTTGGCGATGCTGGCTGGCTGGTCGTTTTGTCGGCGGATCCCCTCCATCATCTGGGCCTTGGCGAGGGCAAGCTTCTCCTCCGGGAAGACGGGCCGGCGCAGCACCTCGGCGAGCACTTCCAGGAGCGCATCCGCGTCCTTGCTCAGCGCGGATCCGGAGACGGTGGTAAACTCGTCGCCCACCGAGACCTCCAACTTGCCACCCACGAACTCCAACTTCTCATCGATGGCGTCGCCCTGAAGCCGCTCGCTGCCACCGGTGCGCATCACCGTAGCGGTGAGGCGCGCCGTTCCCACCTTGCCGGCCGGGTCGTAAATGGAACCGGTCTTCACGTAGGCTTCCACCCGGAGAAGCGGGAGTTCCCGATCCTCCATCAGATAGAGCGTCATCCCGTTGGGGAGGGTGCGCTCGACCGGCTCCGGTGGAGTGAAACGCAGCTCCGGGTACTTCAACGTGCTCGGATGCGTGCGCGAGAAGGGGTAGTCCGCCCTTGCGGGCGCGGGCATAGGAAGCATCAGCGAGAGTATCGCCAGCAGCGCGTAACGTGTCATTGCCCCGCGCTCTCCTTCCTCACGAGTGTGGCCACGGTGCGGTTCTCCGGAACGAGGTATTTCCTTGCCACCCGCTGGAGATCCTCCGGCGTGATCTGGGCGATCATCTCGCGCCAGCGTGTCAGGTAGCGCCAGTCGCCCACCACGGCCTCGTAGTAGGTGAGCTGCGAGGCCAGACCCCTGTTCGACGACAGGCCGCGGACGAAATCCGCATCGAGCTGGTTCTTCACCTTCTGCAGCTCGCGCTCCGGAACCGGCTCTCTCATCAGGCGCTCGAACTCCGCGTAAATCGCCTGCTCCACCTCGCCGGTGGTGTGTGGGGCGAGCGGATAGGCCTGCACGCCCCAGAGGTTGGCGTAACGGCTGCCCGGCCCGCCCAATCCCCCCACGCCCGCCGCAATGCGCTTCTCCTTCACCAGCGATGTGTAGAGGCGCGAGGTGCGCCCGCCGGCAAGGAGACCATGGAGCACGTCAAAAGCGGTGTCATCCGGGTGCGGCGCCGTGGGCTTGTGGTAGGCGATCATCACCTGGGGCTCCGCGTCGAAGACGACGTTCACGCGCCGCTCGCCAGCCTGGGGCGGCTCTACGGTCACCACGGGCGGAGGCGGCGGCCCCGCCGGGATTCCCCCGAAGTACTTCTCCACGACCCGGATCGCCTGCGGGATATCGATATCGCCGACGAGAGCGGCGACAGCGTTGCCCGGCACGTAATACGTCTTGTGAAACGCGCGCGCCTGGTCGGCGGTCAGCGATTGGATATCGGACATCCAGCCGATGATCGGCACCCCGTATGGATGCGCGGTGTAGGCGGTGGCGACGAGTTGCTCGTACAGCTTGCGGTCGGGGCTGCTGTCATAGGTGCGCCGGCGCTCCTCGGCGACGACGTCGCGCTCGACATAGAACTCGCGCAGTACCGGCTCCGCCATGCGCTGCGACTCCATCAGCGCCCACAGCTCCAGCCGGTTCGAGGGCAGGCTGACGTGGTAAGCCGTGATATCCTTGCTCGTTCCGGCATTGAGACCGGCGCCGCCATTGCGCGTGTAGATTGCCGAGAACTCCTCGCCGTCGCTATACTCGCTCGCCTGCTCCTGGAGACGCTTCATCTCACGCTCGAGCGCCTCGATCCGCTTCTCGTCGGCCGCGCTGCCGCGCGCGCGCTCGCGTGCCAGGTCCTTCGCGACGCGGTCCATCGCATCCAGGAGTGGCTTCTCCTTGCGGTAGTTGCGCGTGCCGATGGCGCGCGTTCCCTTGAACGCCATGTGCTCCAGCATGTGTGCCAGGCCAGTAGCGCCCACCTGCTCATCCACGCCACCCGCGCGAAAGACGATCTCCCCAGTAAAGATCGGGGCGACGCGCCGTTCCACGAAGAGAAACTTCATCCCATTTTTCAGGGTGTGCTCGACCACTCTCTCCTCGAGCGGTTGGGCGGCGGCCGGCAGCGCGGATACCAGGGTGATGATCACCAGGATCATCCAGCGCCATGCCGGGCACCGCAGTCGATTCCCCATCGGCTCTCTCCCTTCCAGGCAGTGGCTCGTCTGCCGCACTCTACCACGAACCATCGCGGGAATCCTCTTCGATTCCAAGACACGCGCGCCTGCGTCGGGGATCCCCTCTCATGGACCAGACGGCAACGCATCCCGCCAGGTGCTCGCTCTGTTAGGGCCCGCGGGCAATAGCCGCGAGCGCCTGTCTGTTGCTTGACGCTGCCAGGGTCCTCGCCTATAATGAAGCCGGCAGTCACTTCTTCGTTAACACCAGGGAGAGCATGACACCAGCCAGGCAAGAGAGGGAATCGACGGCGGCGATGCGTCCCCGGCGGCGGATCGTGGTTCGGGGCACCGTGCAGGGCGTCGGGTTTCGGCCCTTCGTCTATCGCCTGGCATGCTCGCTCAACCTCACCGGCTGGGTGCGCAACGGGCCGGACGGCGTCGCGATTGAAGTGGAAGGCCGCCCGGACGACGTGGCGCGCTTCGTGCCGCGGCTCCAGGCTGAGCTCCCTCCCCTCGCCCGGCTCACCCATCTCGAGGAGATCCCGCTCGCCCCGGAAGGGAGCACGGAGTTTTCGATCCGCGACAGCGAAGAGGGCGTCCGGCCCACCGCGCTCATCCCCGCCGACCTCACCACGTGCGAGCAGTGCGCCGCGGAAGTGGCCGACTCGACTAACCGGCGCTATCGCTATCCTTTCACCAACTGCACCGATTGCGGGCCGCGGTTCACCATCGTCGAAGGCGTGCCCTATGATCGGGCACGCACCACGATGCGCGCGTTCACGATGTGCCCTGAATGCCGGGCCGAGTATGAAGATCCGCGGAGCCGGCGCTTCCATGCCGAGCCGAACGCGTGTCCGGCCTGCGGGCCCCGCCTCTGGCTGGCGCGCGCCAGGGAACGTTCGGCTGTAAAGCCAGACGCCTCTTGTCCGGATCCGATCGCCGAGGCCGCGCGCCTGCTCCACGCCGGCAAGGTGGTCGCGGTCAAGGGCCTGGGCGGGTTCCACCTCGCGTGCGACGCGCGAAACGAGGACGCGGTGCGCCAGTTGCGCCGCGCGAAGCGACGGGAGGCCAAGCCGTTCGCCATCATGGCACGCGATCTGGAAGAAGCAGAACGCCACTGCCGGATCTCCGCCGCCGAGCGCGAGTGGCTCCTCGCGCCGGAGCGCCCGATCCTACTGCTCGAGCGCCGTTCGGATTCGGAGATTGCCGAATCGGTCGCCCCCCGGCAGCGCTCGCTGGGCGTGATGCTCCCCTACACGCCGCTCCACCGGCTTCTCCTCGAGGCCGCGCCGCCGGCGCTCGTGATGACGAGCGGCAACCTAAGCGAAGAGCCAATCGCGCACGACAACGACGAGGCGATGCGTCGCCTGGCGGGCATGGCCGACGCCTTCCTGCTGCACGACCGCGCGATCCAGACGCCGTGCGACGATTCGGTGGCACGCGTCTTCCGCGGCCAGCTGATGCCGATCCGGCGCTCGCGCGGCTTCGTGCCGCGCCCAGTGCCCCTGCCGCGCGCGCAACACCCCGTCCTCGCCTGCGGGGGCGAGCAGAAGAACACCTTCTGCCTGGCACGCGACGCCGAAGCCATCCTCAGCCAGCATGTCGGCGACCTGGACAACATCGAGACGCTCGACTACTATGGCCGGGCGATCGAGCATTTTCGCGCGCTGTTCCGCGCTACGCCGGACGTGGTGGCTTACGACCTCCATCCGGAGTACCTCTCGACGCGCTACGCGCTGGATGCCGCGTGCCAGGGCCACCGCGCCATCGGCGTGCAGCACCACCACGCGCACGTGGCGAGCTGCATGGCGGAGAACGGCCTCGATGGCACGGTGATCGGCGTGGCGTTCGACGGCACCGGCTACGGCACGGATGGCACGCTCTGGGGCGGCGAGATCCTGGTGGCCGGGTATGCCTCGTTCAGGCGTGTGGCGCACCTGCGCCCGGTGCGCCTTCCCGGGGGGGCCGCGGCGATCCGCCGGCCGGCGCGCATGGCGTATGCCTACCTGCTGGACGCCTTCCCTGCAGACGAAGCTGAGAAGCTGGCGCACGAGCTCCTGCCAGGATTGCCCCAATCCGAGCGGGAGGCGGTTGCCTGGCAGGTCCGCTCCGGAAGCAACGCGCCGTGGAGCAGCGGCGCCGGACGCCTCTTCGACGCGGTTTCAGCGCTCCTAGGCGTCTGCGATACCGCCGACTACGAGGGCCAGGCCGCGGTCGAACTGGAGATGGCGGCAGGCGACGAGCGTAGCGAGGCGTATCCCTTTGAAGTGAGCGCGGAAGGCGATGCGCGTGTCCTGGATCTGCGCCCGGCCATTCGGGAGATTGTCCACGCCCGGCGCGCGGGTGAGCCGGTCTCGCTTCTCGCGGCGCGGTTCCACGCCACGGTGGCCGAGGGGATCGTGCAGCTCTGCCGCTGGGTGGCGGAAGAGACGGGCCTGCGCTGCGTCTGCCTGAGCGGGGGCACCTTCCAGAACGTCCGGCTTCTCGAGGCGGTGGTGACCGGCCTGGAAAACTCGGGATTGCAGGTGTATTGGCACCGCGTGGTGCCGACAAATGACGGCGGGCTCTCGCTTGGCCAGGCGGTCGTTGCCGGCGCGATCTTGGCAACGTAGGCCGAGCCTATGCTGCCCACGTCTTACGTTAGAGATGGCAGGATAACCGTATGTGTCTGGCGATACCGATGCAGGTGAAGGCGGTAGAGGGCTCTGAGGCGGTCGTTACCCAGGGCGGCACGGAGCTGCGCGTGCGCACCGACCTTCTGGACGCCGTGGAGGTCTCCGATTACGTCCTGGTACACGCCGGCTTCGCGCTTCAGGTGGTGGACCCGGAAGAGGCGAGGGCGACGCTGGCGATGCTCCGGGAGATGGCCGGGGATGCACCCCAGGAGGGAGAGGCGCGTGGCTGAGACGGGGCCGGACGGCGCAATGCGCATGATGGACGAGTTCCGCGCCGCCGGCGCGGTGGAAGCGCTGCGCGCGGCGATAGCCGCTGCCGTGCCTCGCCCGGTGAAGCTGATGGAGGTGTGCGGCACGCACACGATGGCAATCGCGCGCGCCGGCCTGCGCGGCCTGCTGCCCCAGGAGATCACGCTCCTCTCTGGCCCGGGCTGCCCCGTCTGCGTCACCGCGCAGGGCGAGATCGACGCCTTCCTCGCCTTGGGCGAGCGCCCGAACGTGGTCCTCACCTGCTTCGGCGACATGATGCGCGTGCCCGGAAGTGCCGGCAGCCTGGAGCAGATGCGCGCCCGCGGCACCGAGGCGCGCGTCGTCTACTCGCCCATGGATGCGCTCGTCCTGGCCATCGAACAGCCTTCAAAGGAGGTGGTCTTCTTCGGAGTGGGCTTCGAGACGACGGTACCGACCGTCGCCGCCACTTTGAAGGAGGCAAGCCGGCGCGGCGTGCGCAACTTCTCGGTTCTGGCCGCGCACAAGACGATCCCGGGGGCGCTGGCTGCGCTCGCCTCGGCCCCCGATCTCGCCGTGGATGGCTTCCTCCTCCCCGGACACGTGAGCGTGATCCTGGGTGAGGCGCCGTATCGCTTCCTCGCCGAGGAACACGGCGTTGCCTGCGCGATTGCCGGCTTCGAGGCGACGGATATTCTGGATGGCATTCGGGCGCTGGTGGAGCAGATTCGCGATGCCCGGCCTACGGTCGCGAACCGCTACCATCGCGCGGTCCGCTCGGAGGGCAACCCCACGGCGCGCGCCCTGGTCGATTCGGTCTTCGCGCCCGTCGATGCCACCTGGCGCGGCATCGGGCTCATCCCGGGTACCGGCCTGGCAATCCGTGAGGAGTACGCGCCGTGGGACGCGCGCGCTCGCTTCGCCGACCTCGATTGGGAGCGCTTCGCCAACGTGCCCGAACCCCGAGGCTGCCGCTGCGGCGAGATTCTGAAGGGCGCCCTGACGCCGCGCGACTGCCCCCTCTTCGGACGCGCGTGCACGCCGGCGCGCCCTGTCGGTCCGTGCATGGTCTCGAGCGAGGGCACCTGCGCGGCCTATTACCGGTATCAGCTCTGAGCGCGGGCCGCTTCGGTCCAGGAACCGCGCTTTCGAGAAGCGGGAAGGAAACCGTGACACATGAGCATCGTGCTGCTAGGTCATGGAGGCGGCGGTCGCCTGATGGCGGAACTTATTGAGGGCCTCTTTCTGCCCCGGCTGGGGAGCCCGGATCTCGCGCGCGCCGATGATAGCGCCGTTCTCCCGGAGCCGGGCGGGCAGATCGCCTTCACGACCGACTCCTTCGTCGTCGACCCGCCGATCTTTCCGGGAGGAGACATCGGGCGTTTGGCCGTCTGCGGCACGGTGAACGACCTGGCCGCGAGCGGCGCGCGTCCGCTTTACCTGAGCACGGCGTTCATCCTGGAGGAGGGGCTTCCGCTGGAGACCCTCGAACGTGTCGCCAATTCCATGGCGGCTGCGGCAGAAGAGGCCGGAGTGCGTCTCGTCGCCGGAGATACTAAAGTGGTCCCACGCGGCAAGGCAGACCGGCTTTTCATCACCACGTCCGGGATCGGCGTCATTCCCGAGGGGATGAACGTCTCCGGGCACCATGCCAGGCCGGGCGATGTGGTCCTCTGTAGCGGCACTCTGGGTGACCACGGCATGGCGATCATGGTCACGCGCGAGAAACTCGGCTTCGCCGGGCCGATTGAGAGTGACGTTGCGCCACTTAACGGCCTGGTAGAGGCGCTCCACCCGATCCGGCACGGGCTGCACGCCCTACGCGACGCGACGCGCGGCGGTGCCGCGGCGGTGCTGAACGAGATCGCTTCTCAGTCTGGAGTAGCCATCGAAGTGGCCGAAGAGGCGGTTCCGGTGCGCCCCGCAGTGAGAGCGGCGTGCGAGCTCCTCGGCATCGACCCGCTTTACGTGGCAAACGAGGGGAAGCTGATCGCCGTCGTCGCGCCCGAGGTCGCCGAGGAGGCGCTGGCGATCTGGCGCGCCCACCCGCTGGGCCGCGACGCCGTTCGCCTGGGTGAGGTGTTGGAAAGCCCCGCCGGCCGGGTTCACGCCCGCACCCCCTTTGGCACCACGCGCCTGCTTGATCGCCCGCTGGGCGAGCAGCTCCCGCGGATCTGCTGAGCTAGTTCCGCGGCGAAGCGCCCGCCCCTGTCGGCAGCCGCCATTCATCCGGGAGAGCGAAGCGCACCCGTCCGGCGGCATTCGCGCGCGCCTTCACCCCGCCGAAAGAGACCTGGGCACGCGGGAGAGTGAGGCCTTCGAGGAAGACTCCTTTGCGATCCTCCTTGAACCGGACCACGCACGGGGAAGAGGCACTCGCCATCTCGATCAGGCGGTCGACCAGCTCGCGCGCCGCGATCACATCGCGCGGGTCGCGCGTGGCATCGGCGATGGAGCGGGCCACTCGCCCGGTGATGCGGGCCAGGAGGGTCTCCACGTCAAAGCTCCCGTCCGGCACGCCGAGGCTCTCGCGGGCGGCGGTGTACTTTTCCGCCAGAAGGGCCAGGGCGTCGTAGTCCTCCACGCCTTCGCGATACAGCTCCCAGCGGATGCTGTTCACTGGTGCAACCGCGCCATCGCGCGGCGGGTAGAGAAGAAAGCCGCCGCCGTTCTGGGCGCCGCACCGGTCCGGCTCCGTGTAGGGATCGCCCAGCCACTCGCTGACCGACCACCACTCCGCGCCGCTGAAGCCATACCGGTAGAGCCTCCAGGGGTAGGCGCGCATCTCGATGGACGAGCTCTCCACGTCCAGGCTGTAAAGCCGGTTATCATAGCCCCACAGCTCCCCGCCTCGCTCGCGAAACGCGCGCGCGGCGGATTCCTCGTAACCATCAGGCAGGGGCACGTTCCAGATGTCGACATCGTCGAGGAGCTCGCTATCCGGGGGCGTGGCCAGGCAAACGCGGGCGTCCGGCGCGGCGGCACGCACGAGCGAGGCAAGCCGACGATGCATCTCGCGCGCCTCGCCAGTGGGCTCGTCCCATAGCTGCAGAATGGCGTGGCGCAACCACCCCTTCTCGCGGAGGTGACGCGCTACCTGATACACGTAACTCGTGAACGCCTGGTTGAAGCCCGGTGAGAAGAGCTCCAGGCCATGCCACCGGCCGTCTTCTTCGAAGAAGCCGCGCGCGTCTCCCAGGAAGGTGCCCGGGAAGTTGAGGAGGAGCAACCCTTTCGCCAGGTAACGCTCCACGGCCTCGTCAAACGGCGCAAACTCCAGCGCAACGTTTCCATCGGGCGACACGCGCGCAGGCAGAGGCCCGGCGTATGCCTCGCCGGTGACGCGATGGGCCCGGAAGTTTTCGCGAAACGCCTCGCGCCCTTCGGGCGGGCACCGGGTGATCCGCGCCATCGTGGTGAGCGCCGGCTCTTCCGGGAGCGCGTAGCTGAGCACGCGCAGCTTCACGGGAATGCGCGTCACCAGCAGGCTGGGGCGGGAGTAGTAGCCGTAATAATCCTCTCGCTCCGCGGGTTCAATCTGCACCGCGCCGCGGTAGAGCCCCGGGCGCGCGTCTTTGGGCACGGTGAAGCTGAGCCAGACCGGCTGGACCTGCCCGCCCCGGAGATCCCGCGTGTCGTCCGGCAAGAGAGGGTCGGGGATCCACCCGGCGCGCGCGAGCGGGGCGCGCGGGCGCGTGACGTGAAGATACTCCACCCAGGCCACCCGGCCATGTTCCCGGTGGAGGACACCCGGACCGAGGAGGTCTTGCCAGCGCACGCGCACGCCTTCGGCGTCCTCGCGAGGGAGGAGCACGATCTGAAACGCCTCGGTCTCGCCGCGCGCCGCGGTGATCTCAACGGCGGGAGTCTCCACCTCGGGCGGCCTGGCATCGCGATATACCTTTTTGAGCGAGCTCTCGTACCAGACGGTGACCGCCTCCGAGCAGGCGCCCTTGATCCGTGCCCCGAGCGAGGGCACGGCGAACTCCTCCGGGCGCAGCGCCTGCCCCTCGATCGCGTCGATGGCGAGCGTGCCTTCGCCCTGCAGGCGGAGGGTGATATCGTAGGCGGCTACCTGCGGCGGGAAGTAGCAAACGCGCGAGAAGTCGCTCCACCCCTCAGCCATCGACAGGCGCGCGCGCACCTGGGGGTACTCCTCCACCGGGAGCAGCACCTGGCCTTTATCGTCCAGCGGGCGTACGTGGAGCTCGACGCTCTCCGGCTGGCCGGCCACCCGGTAGCGCAGGCGGAGGAGGAGGTTCGTCCCGCCTTCTGGGAGCGCGACCGGGTCGCACGTCAGCCCCACCGTAACCCGCGATGAGTGCGCGCGCAGCACCGCCGCGTGCTTCCCCTCGGCGGCGTCGCCCTCGACCACGCTCACGCGGCCCTGCTCAGGGCTGAGGGGACGCTCGAGCGTCCATCCCACCAGCTCTTTCTCGAACCCGGGGTTGGTCGGCGAGAGGGAAGCTGGTTTGGGCGCAGGCTTCTCAGGCGCGGCGCCCGCCGGACTCCCGAGCAACAACAGGGCTGCCGCGCACGCGACCGCCCGCGGTGAGAACAGCCCTCGCCGGCGTTGTTCCATCTCCGCCATCTCCTCCCTGTCCCCTGGGAGCCTACCCCGCGCGCGTCTATCGCGACATCCCAGGCCCAGCCAACCGCCGTTGCGCAGGTGCGTGGCCAACACGCGCACGCGGAGCTGGAAGCTCCGCGCTGCTTCCCTGCAAAGCCCCTTCGGGGCTTCCCCTCCCAACCCTGCCCATCCACTTTGCACTGCAGACAGCCATCACCAGCCCGGCAGGGCTTCGCTTGCAGGCAGCGCGGTGATCTATCGCCGCGCGATACACGCGGCCCCGGGTTTCCACCGCCGGGCACGCGGCGTTTCCGAAAGCGGCCGGTCGTGCCCTCTGCCCGCGAAAGGGCAAATCACAGGAATTGCGCCTCTGGCACCCGGTAGGTGCCGCCGCAGAGGGCGCAGTCTGTCTCCTCGCCCAGGCAGCGCGCGCACCGCTCCTCTCGAAACCGGCGGATGCTCGCCTCCATCCCAGCCAGCCGGCCATCCGGCACGCGCACCCAGACAAGGAGGTCGTCCAAAGGGAGTGCCGGCGCCTCCACCAGGAGGGCGATATCCAGCTTCGAGTTGTCGTCGTAGAGGTCCGTCACCACGTCGAGCGTCCGCGCCGGGATCGCCCCCGAGGCGAACTGAACCTGCACCGCCCGTTTCCAGCGCCCCCGGAGAGGGGTGTCGGCCCAGGCTCTCACAATCACGAGCGCGCGATGGCGCTCGCGCGCCCACTGAAGCAGCGCCACGTGCAGGCGAATCCCCGGAATGACGGTAAGCCGGAAAAGGAGGTCGCAGAGGCCGCTGAGTAGCGCCGGCAGCGCCGCCGTGGCGATGATGGTGATCGCCGCCTTTTCCAGGCCCCACTGAAACCAGTAGGCGTTCAGCGCGCCTAGGATCGCCAGCGCGACCGTGGCTGCCTGCAGGTGCCACCGCTCCAGAGCGGCGAGTGGCGAGAGCGCGGCCGCGAGCCACCGGAGCGGGCGCGAGCCCTTCGGCGCCGCGGCGAGCTCCGCGCGCGTGCCCGGTACCACCGGACCCGGGTAGGTGTACCGAGGCGGCACGGTCGGATAGGGGGCGGCGGAAGCGCGCGACGTGCCGCGCGGCACGAGCGGCGCATCGAGCGCCTCCCGCAGCTTGCGAAGCCGCCTCAGCCGGTCCGACTCACTCACTGCACCGGCCTCCACTCACCAGCAACCAAACGTGGCACGGTCTCAAATTTCCGCCAGAATCGCGGTTCGCTTCGCGTCGTAATCCTCCTGGGTGATCAATCCCTTCTCGAAGAGGCTCTTCAGCTTCATCAGGCGGGCCTCAATCGAGTTCTCTTCCGCCGGGCTCTCCGCCGTTTCGAGGCCGAGCGCCTGGCAAGCTGCGTCGTACTCCGCCGGCGTCAGGAGACCGGCGTCGCGGAGTTCATTCAGGCTCGCCCGGCACTCATCCGATGTGAGCACGCCCTCGCCGCGCATCTCCTTCAGCTTCGCGGCGTAGTCCGAAGCGGTCATCAGGCGCTTCTCGAGGAGGCCGCGCAGTTTCGCGAGCCGGTCGCCTGTAGCGCCCGCGGGTGCCGGCGCCGGGGGAGTCGCGGGCGCGCCCGCTCCTGGCGCGCTCTGAAGCGAGCGGAGGTAGCCACTCACCACCTCGCACGCGTGCGGCGTGAACTCGGCTTGAGGCGACAGCCGGTTGTTGACGAGATCGAGGAGGCGCTCCCGGATCGCCGCCACCCCTTCTTTGGCCACAGTCTCCTCCTGCTTGCGCTGGATGCGCCGGGCCAGATCGGTCAATCCCTCGGGGTGACACAGCTTCAGGAGGAGCTGCATCACGCCATTCGGATAGTCTCTCCCATCGAAGCGGAGGGCATCGAAGGGCGGGAGGCGGTCGGCCACCACCTCGGTATGCTGCACGCCCTGGTCATCGAAATAGCTGATCTCGTAGCTGAAGCGCTCCTCCTGGCCGCGCTGGGTCTGCACCTCCACCGGCCGGCACGTGAGCACGCCGGAAGCCGCCGCGATGAAGAAGATCTTCCACGCTTCCGCCTTCAGGTGTGGCGGCGCCGGCGTGAGACTCTCCCACTGTTGGAAATCCACGCGGGCGTGCACTGGCTCTTTCCGGCGCTTGCGCGTGTGTTCGTAGTGGCTTTCGCACCGACGCAACGCGTCCTCCATGAGCCGCAGGGGAAAGCCGGAACGCTCATGGAGGAAGAGCGCCTCACTGCGCGAGGCCACCGTCACCCAGGTGCGCGGGTCGGTCACCGACGCGGCTTTGGTGACCATCGCCCGGAAGCGCCGCTCCGCCGATGTCTTCGGCTCCTCGGCGTTGGGGATGCCGATGTTGCGCTGGCGCATCTGCGGGTCGTCGGTGAAGCCGGCCATCCCGCCCGCTTTCGCGTGGACGAATGGCGAGCAGAGGCGGTTGAGGCGCTTCATCTGCTCCTCGGCGGCGCGGTCGTCCGGGTACCTTTCGAAGAAGAGATTGAGCACTTCGACCGCCTCAATGTCGTCTTTGAACGCCGCCGTCGTGTGCCGCAGGATAGTTCCTGCAATCGTGTCGATAGAGCCGGCGCCCTCGGCCAGGAAGTAGCCGTAGAGGCCCATGGAGGTGATGCCCAGCTCCGCCTGGACGCGGTCGTCTATCTGGCGTCTCTCTGTCGCGGTCACATGCTGGTAATAGCGGTTGATCGCTTCATCCGCGTCCTCATCTCCGCCGGTGTAGAGGATCTCACCGTTGACGGCCGGGGAGGATTCCAGGAAGCGCATCTCCTCGGCACGGAAGCGCTCGCGCAGCCCGCCTACATGCTCCTCGTAGCGCCTCAGATCGCGATTACGCTCGGCCAGGCAGGCGAGCATCTCGGTGTAGAAGCGGTGGGCGGCGTCGCAGACGAACGCCTGCACGCTGTCCTGCGCGTGCTGAGCCACTGCCCGGCAGAAGCTGGAGATCGCCGCCTCGGCCGTGCCGCGATTGGAGGTCGCGCCGCGGCCGGCTTTTCGCCGGCTGCCGTTGGCGGCGGATTCCATCGCCTTCCGGATCTCGCCACGCGACTGGCTCAGCATCTTCTGGATCTGACCATTCAGCGCGTCCATCTGCGCCTTCAGCTCGGTGCTGTCGCGGATCAACCGGTCGCGAGATTGGGTCGCAATCCGCTCCAGGCAGGCCAGCATGCGGCGGCAGCCTTCGTGGCGGTACTTCGGGTCGTTCACCAGCTCCGTCACCAGCTCCACCAGCCACGCGCTCATGTGCTCGATGCGCCGTTCAAGCCCCTTGCGGATCTCTTCCGGGTAGATGCCCAGCCCCCTGCGCTGGCGCACGTCCGGATTGGCCTCGTCGCCGGCGGAGATCCAGGGGGGGAGATCCTGCTGGATCAGCCTCTCCAGGGCGCGAATCGCGCTCTCGTTCATCGCCTGTTTGGCGGTGGCTTCAGCGCGGCGCACCATCTCGCCTACGGCATCGGTCGCGCTCCTCCCATGCTGGCTCTGGCCCTCTACCGCCAGTCCGGCCCGCACGCGATCGCAGTCCCAGTTGGCCTGGGCCATGCGGTTGCTGGCCTCCTCCTGCAGCTGGCGGTCATCGAAGACCGAGGCGGGGTCCATCCACCCCGAGACGAGCTCCTTCGCCAGCCGATTGGCGCAGACGTGAAGCACCTGGTCCTTGGGGAAGCAGAGCGCCGAGAGGCCGAAGCTAAGGTACTTGGTGGGGCAGTCGAACTCATCGCGGCGCAGCCACTGCTTGTGGTTGTCGCGGTTCTCGCGCTTCTTGCTCGCGAACTCGTGCGTGAGATCGAGGAAGAGGTAGTGGCCGATCATCTGGATCAGCTTGTCCTCTCCGATCACGTCTCCCTCTTCGTTGCGCGAGTCCATCAGGTAGCAGAAGGTGAAGGGGTCGTCCGGATCGCGCAACTCGGGCATGCCCGGCTGGTATTGGGCCACGAACTCGGTGGCGGGGTTGTTGAAGTGGTTGAGCTCCATCAGCGAGGCATAGGCGTTCGCAGAGTAGACGCCCACCAGGTCGCCGCCCACCGGGGGCAGCAACAGGATGCCAATCGTGTCGATCGTCTTCGCGCCCGCGGCCTGGCTCAACTCATTCTTGGCCAGGTAGGCCAGGTCCAGGAAGATGCCGCTCCCCGTGCCCCCCATCAGCGAGGTGAGGATGTAGACCGAGATCCCGCCTTCGCTTACCCGGATGCCGTTCGACGTAGCCTCGCGATACGCCTGGTCGCTGGTGACGCGGTTCATCGCCGCGTAGAGGCGCTCGCGGATCGTAGGGTAGTTTTCAAAGAAGGCGAAGCGCCCCCGCGCACGCACCTGGCCCGCGCCCTGGTCGACGTTCGTCGTGAGGATCGAGCGCGGCACCCAGGACGCCAGATGCGGGTAGAGGTGGGGCTCATTCTCAAGGCCACGCCGGTACTTGGCGATGTTCTGCACCTGCATGAAGACGTACTCGTTGGGGGTCAGGTTGACCTCCTTCGCGTAGCGCACTTCCTCCTTGAGTGGTGTCGTATCGAGCTGTAGGAACTGCACTATCGGGATCTTGCTCAGCGACCCGTACTTGTCCACCAGGCGCTTGCGCGTCTCCAGGATGATCCTGTGTCCGGTGCCCCCGCAGCCAATGATGATGCTTCGGGATACGCCTACGGCATCCAACTCCACGGCCATCGTCTGCTCCCCCCTGCTATGCCGCTCCCCCTCAATAGGGAGACTGGTGACTCTCGTCGAAGACTACTTCCTCGGTTGCCGCCTGCTCTTCGGCCGCCCGCGGGTCTGCGAAGAGAAGATCCACGCTCTTCTCGATCCCAGCCATCACCCGATAGCGCACGCTGATCGTCTGCCCCAAGCGGATAGGGATCGCATCTCCGCCAGGCACGGCCTCGATGCCGTCCACGTAAACCGCCACCGTCTCCTGGCCGGGCAGCGCCTCGAGGCTGAAGCTAAGGCCGCGCCGGTGGACTCGCGCCACCGGTTCCTTCATCATGGCGCCGGGGAGGGAAACCACCTGCCCGATACCGAAAGGCGCGCCTCCGATGGTGAACGACTCGTTCGGCTGCAGCACCAGATGCGTCTCCGCGCTGAAGGGGCTGGCCGTGCCATCCGGGGTGACGTTGCGAATCACAACGTTCATCGGACTGTTGGCGATCTGGCGTGCCTCTGCGGCGCGTCGCCACGCGCTTGCTCCCACCCAGCCGGCGCCAGCCAGCGCGACAACCGCCGCCGCGGCCACCAGCCACACCCAGGCCGGAGTCTTCTTCAGTGGCGGCAGCTCCTGCACGGCGCCCGTCTCGGAGATGTTGACGCCAATCCCGAAGGTGAGCCGGGTGCCGCCGCGAAACTTCTCGCGCAGGCGAGCGTAGTCGTTACTCTGCGGGGTGGAGGGCGCCTCCATCGTGCCGGGAATGTAGTAGTTCAGGTAATCCGGATAGAAGCGGTCCGTTTCACCCGGCGGGTCGTGCAGGTTGTCGCTCACCAGGACGCACACCTGGTAAGGACACTCCGACGGCTCCAGCAGCTTGAGCGCCTCGTGGTGCGCCCACCGGATGTTCGAGCCCACCGTGTTGCTGCTCACCGTCGGGATCCGGTCGATCACGATCTTCTTGTCGCTCTCCTTCTGGATGACCGTCTCCTTAAGCAGCAGCTCCGGGCTGACGTCGAAGGAGAAGATCGCGACGCGGTCGCCCACCCGCGTGCCATTGCGCACGATCGTGGCCAGCGCCTCGTTGCTCGCCTGCAGCCGCCCCTGGTTCGTCATGCTCCCAGAGACGTCCAGGACGAAGACGACAAACTTCCCCTTGTACGGCGCGATCTTCTGCGCGATCTGCCCCGCCTGCTCCTGCACAGTCTCGACGCCCTCGCCTGCCTCTGCCCAAACCCTCGGGCACGCGCCCAGGCTGGCCGCGCCAACAAGCGTGGCAAGAAGGAGCCGCCTCCACCCACGGTTACCGAAGCTTCTGAAGCTCATCGCGTGCCTGCCTATTCATCGGATCTGCCTTCAGCGCGGCCTCAAACTCACGCGAGGCCGCTTCCCGGTTGCCCTGCTCCAGATAGACCCGGCCCAGCCACAAGTGGGCCGCCGCCGAATCGGGCTTGAGCCGCGTCGCCTCCTCCAGCGCCTTCGCCGCGGCATCCCACTCGCCGAGGTGGTAGCGGCTGCGGCCCACCATCAAAAGCGACCCAGCGGGCGCGGGATCCACCGCCGCAGCCTGGTCAAAGAGGTCGGCAGCCAGGCGCCACTCTCCCCGCTGGAAGTGCGCGGTCCCCTCCGCGTAGAGAGAGCGCGCCCGGGCCGAATCCGGCGCTACCCTGCGTGGTTTCTCCGTGGCCTCAGGCGCGCTCTGCGACTCAGGAGCCGGCTGAGCCGGGGCCGGTCTGGCCGTGGCCGCCTGCTGCTGAGCCGGCGGTGCCGCCGGTGCGGGCGCCGGCGTGGCCACCGTCGCGGCCCGGGTGCGCGCGGAGAGGATCCTTTGCACCGGGCCGTCATACACCTGCTTTCCGCCCCATGCCAGGCCCGCGAGGAGCACCAACGCCCAGAAGGCCAGAAGCAACCGCACGAGCGGCGAGGACGGTGCGGGCACGAGCTCCAAAGTCGCGGTCTTTTTCCAGCGTTCCTTGCCCGTGGAATCGACCAGCTGCAACGCCGCCTTGTGCCTGGTGGGGCCGTCCTGCGCGGGGAGACGCCGCGGGTCGACCTCCAGGAGGAGTTGCCTCGACTCGCCCGGGCCAAGGCGCACCTCCTCCATGCCCCCCTTCACCCGGAGCCACTCGGGGCTTCCCGAGATCAACTTCCCCTCGAACGGCTGGGCCATCAGGTTAGTGATCGTGAGCGCGCGCTCCGCCGTCTGGCGGCGGTGAAGCGCGCCCAGATCCGGCTCGAAGTAGATCTCCACGGGGCAGCGGCTCCGGTCCACCACCTCCAGCTCGATTGGCACGCGCAGCACGCGGCTACGCCCGCCGTCATTCGAGAAGATTTCAAGATGACCGTGATACGTGCCAACCCGCAACCGGGCGTCACCGATTCGGACCGTCGCCGTGTGCATCTGGCCGGCCGCCACGCTGAACTCGCCATTCAGCACGCGCAACCAGTGCTGGTCGCCGGCGATGCGGCCGCGCAGCACGCCACCCCCGGAGTTGCCCACCGCCAGTTGCGCATCCTGGAAGTCGCCGGAGAAGTTCGGCATCGGCGGGATCACCCACTCCACCTGGAGCTGCGGCGGCGGGCTGACGGAAACGTGGATGGGCACCGCCACCTGGTTCACCTCAGGGACGGTATCACACAGGCGCAGTTCACAGCGGTACTCGCGCATCGCCCGGTTGGCCGTGTGGAAAGTGAGGGTGACCTCCTGCTTCCGGCCCGGCGCTCCCAATTCAATGTCGGCCCACGCCGGCCGGGGCTTGCCGGTTTCATCCACCAGCTGGATCAGGCGCTCGTTCAGGCAAACCTCGCGTTCATCACTGCGCTGGATGCTCACCGTCACGGTGCGGCTCTCGCCCAGGGGCACTTCGCCCAGGTCGATCTCGCCCGGGTCGCACACCAGCACAATCTCCCGGAGCACCTCCACCGACACCCG
>ERZ795045.1559-NODE-1559-length-25178-cov-5.621980_pt1 | contig 25178 bp, 16 predicted proteins | sample MGYA00375129_ERZ795045 | MGnify/ENA primary metagenome ERZ795045 (study PRJEB30174, sample SAMN05720166) | activated sludge metagenome | isolation source: anaerobic digester from wastewater treatment plant | place: Japan | collected 2015-05-15 ...
GCTGCGAGAAATCCCGTGGCTACCAGGGTGAGGATCAACCCGGGTGATTCGAGGGGGGACGGGACCAGCAGGCGGAAAGTGAAAGGCGGGCGCCATACCAGGACCGCGCGGCCAAACACGTCGGCCTGGGGGGTGAATCCCCAGACCCGTCCATCGACACTCTCCGACGAATTGTCACCCAGCAGGAAACAGGCGTTCTCGGGTACGAGGGTAAACAAGGGCGAAGGGATCAGGCCATACCGGGGAGGAGGCACTTCACGCGCTATCAGGTGGCGCAGGGTATTGCGCGCGGCCGGCGAAAGAGATTCGCATAAACCGCGACAGGCGTCAGACAATTCCGGGGCGTCTGGCTCGCACCGCAGGGCGTCCCCGTGCGCCATTTCCATGGCCTGTCGCAACGCCTGGACGGGGGGATGCTCGGGATTCAGGATATCCGGCAGGCGGTTTTCTCGGGCCAGGGCCAGAAAAGCCCGGCAGACGGCCTCGTCGTCTGGCTGAAGGTGATCAGTGTACACGATGGGCCTGCCTTTCTCATCCCGCGTGACTACTTGCTTTCCGTCAATCCACAGGGTGCCGTCCTGGATTCGTACCTGCTCGCCGCCTGTCGCGGCCACGCGCTTGATCTGAACGGGCCGGGCGGAATCGTGGCGGCGAAAGAACACGACGATCTCACCCCGGCGAGGTTGCCGCCATCGGATCAGCCAGTGACTGGTCCCGGGCAGGCGGATGCCATAGGTGATCTTGTCCACCAGGACGTGGTCTCCCCGGAAGAATCGGGGATCACCCCGCAACAGCGGTTCCATGGAATTGGTGGGGATGAGGTAATGGTCGGCGATGACCGCCTTGAACAGGAGCACGCCCCCGATGAGCAGCAACCACCCCGCCAGTGTGCCGGCCAGGTGTTTGCTACCGGGATTCGCGACACTTTTACCGGCCCGGGCGGCTTCAGAAAGAGGGGATTGTTCCATGGAGGCGTCGGGCAAAGGATGGTCCTCGTTACATGTCCTCGTTGACCCGCAGCAGCGCCATGAAAGCCTCCTGGGGCACTTCCACGGTACCGATCTGCTTCATGCGCTTTTTGCCTTCTTTCTGCCGCTCCAGCAGTTTCCGCTTTCGGGTGATATCGCCGCCGTAACATTTTGCCGTGACGTTCTTGCGCAGGGGCTTGATGGTTTCCCGCACGATAATCCGGTTGTAGATGGCGGCCTGGATGGCCACTTCGAACTGCTGCCGGGGGATCAGTTTCCGGAGCTTGACCGCCAGGGCCCGGCCCAGGTAGATCGCGTTATCCCGGTGGACGATGGTGGACAGGGCGTCGACGATGTCTCCGTTCAGCATGATGTCCAGCTTGACCAGGTTGCCGGGGCGGTAGCCGATGAGCCGGTACTCCAGCGAGCCGTATCCGCGGGTGATGCTTTTGAGCTTGTCGTAGAAGTCGATGACGATTTCCGCCAGGGGCATCTGGTAGGTGGCCATGCAACGGTTGGCGTCGATGTAATCCACCTTGACGTGGATGCCCCGTTTCTTTTTGCACAGTTCGATGACCGCGCTCAGGTAAGCCGTTGGACAGAGGATATCGGCCTCGATATAGGGCTCCTCGATGGACGCGATTTCACCGGGCGGGGGCAGTTGTGACGCCTTTTCGATGATCATCTCCGTGCCGTCGGTCTTAAGCACCTTGTAGGCCACGTTGGGCATGGTGATGACGAGGTTCAGGCCAAACTCGCGTTCCAGGCGCTCCTGGATGATCTCCATGTGCAGCAGGCCAAGGAAACCCAGGCGGAAACCAAGCCCCAGGGCATCGCTGCTGTCGGCGTGGTACTGGAAGGACGCGTCATTGAGGTGCAACTTGTCCAGGGCGTCGCGCAGTTCTTCGTAGTCCGTGGAAGTGGCGGGATACAGCCCGGAAAAGACGACGGGCTTGACCTCTTCATATCCGGGCAGCGGCTCGGTCGCCGGATTATCCGCGTCGGTGACCGTGTCGCCCACGCGCGTGTCGGCCAGTTGCTTGATGTTGCAGATGAGGTAACCGACCTCTCCCGCCGAGAGCGTGTCGATGGGGACAAAATGGGGTTTCAGCACCCCGATTTCAGATACCTCGTACTTGACGCCCGTGGACATCAGCATGACCCGCTGCCCCTTGCGCAGGCAGCCGTCCATGACGCGGATGTACACGATTACGCCCCGGTAGGTGTTGTAGACGGCGTCGAAGATGAGGGCGCGCAGGGGAGCGTCCACGCTGCCCCTGGGTGGTGGAATCCGCCGCACCACGGCTTCCAGAATTTCCCGGGTGCCCAGGCCGGTTTTTCCGCTGGCGAGCAGGGCATCGTCCGCGGGCAGGCCGATCACGTCTTCGATCTGCCGCCGGGTGCCCTCGATATCGGCCGCGGGCAGGTCGACCTTGTTGATCACGGGAACGATTTCCAGGCCGACGTCCACGGCCTTGTAGGCGTGGGCTAGGGTTTGGGCCTCGACGCCCTGGGTGGCGTCAACCAGCAGCAGGGCACCCTCGCACGCGGCCATGGCCCGGGATACCTCGTAGGAAAAATCCACGTGTCCCGGCGTGTCGATCAGGTTCAGCACGTAGTCCTGTCCATCGTCCGCCGTGTAATCCATGCGGACGGCCACGGACTTGATCGTGATGCCCCGTTCCCGTTCAATGTCCATGGTATCCAGGGTCTGTTCCTTCAGGTTTCGGGGGTCAATGGTCCGGGTGTACTCCAGCAGGCGGTCGGCCAGCGTGGACTTGCCGTGGTCGATGTGGGCAATGATGCAGAAGTTCCGTATGTGTTCAGGCGACGCCATATGATTTCCTCATGTTCGTCGTCCGGGCGCGAGCATCTGGGCCAGAACGCGTACCGCCCCCAGGTCCCGGTTCACGTGCGCGCCCGCGTACCACGCCAGCGCGCGCAGGCAGGCCATGCCGGTTTCGGCACCGATCCCGGTTTCGCCACGGGCGAGGGCCGCCAGGGCCACCGCGGTTTCCGGATCCAGGGGCAGGCCCTGGTTTCCCTGACTGAGGCCCGTTTCCATGTCGAGGCATCGCGCCTGTTCCGGGGGCGCGCCCGTGTCGGCGCAACAGTCCAGGACCGGCGTGATGCCCGCCGTGCCGATCAGCCGCCAGAGCCACAGGGCGGTTGCCGCCGGCAGTTCAGACGCTCCGCGTGCGGCGAGATCGTTGAGTCCGTTTTCCAGTTCATCGTGCAGGGCTTCCGTTTCTCCCGCTTCGCCAAGGGCCAGGGCGGCTTCGCCCAGGACCGCCGCGCAGGCCATCCGGATGGGGTCGGCCCGGAGAGCCCGCCGCCAGTCCAGCAGGGTAGCCCCCGTGAGGGTCTGCACGGACCGGCTGTCGCGAAAAGTGAACAGGCACTCCACGCGGTTCAGCGTGTCCAGCACACCGGACAGGCTGCCGATGCCGCGTCGCATGCCCCGGGCCATGCAGGCCACCAGGCCGTGATTCCGGGTAAGCACCGTCACGATGGCGCTGCTGTCGCCGTAATCCACCCTGCGAAGGACAATCCCTTCTTCCCGAACTGGATGCATGTACTATCCCTCGAGGAATGGAAACGCTCCCGCAACGTTGGGAGATATGATACCATAGCCACGGGATGGCCGCTTACCGGCCGCGGCGATGGAAAGGGTCTTGTCATGCGCGGGATCATGATCTTTGCGATCTGTTGTGGTGCGGGTATCGTGGCGGGTGCGGACGACGCGCTGACCGCCGGTCCGCCCCAGGAAATCGGAAGGGATTACCAATTCACGGAAGGCCCCCTGTGGCTTGGGGCTGAAGGTCTGGTTTTCAGTGATATTCCCGCCGATACGATTTACCGCGGGAACGGAGACGTATATCGCCGTCCCAGTGGCGGGTCCAATGGTCTCGCCCTGGATCCCCAGGGCCGGTTGCTCGCCTGTGAACATAACAACCGTCGGGTTACGCGCACGGAAAAGGATGGTGCCATCACCGTGCTGGCGGACCGCTACGAGGGTAAGCGACTGAACAGTCCGAACGATCTTGTGGTCCGTTCCGACGGCACGATCTATTTCACGGATCCGCCTTACGGCCTGCCGAAAGGGCTGCAGGACCCGGCGGCCGAACTGGATTTCAGCGGGGTGTACACCATAGGCCCCGATGGAAAACTCGGGCTGGTGGCCAGGGATTTCATCAAGCCGAACGGTATCGGGCTTTCTCCGGACGAGCGACGGTTATACGTGGCGGACACGGACGGGAATCACATCCGGGTGTTCGACTTGACCCCGGATGGCCAGGTAAGCGGGGGAAAGGTCTGGTACGAACTGCCTCACCCGGATGGTATGGCCGTGGACAGCACTGGAAGGATATGGTGCACGGCCGGAGATGGCGTGCACGTGGTCAATCCTGACGGCAGCCGCGCGGGCGTCGTCCGGATTCCGTTGCCCCCGGCCAACTGCGCGTTCGGCGGCCTGGACCTCAAGACGTTGTATGTAACGGCCCGGACAAAGGTGTTTGCCGTTCCGGTGAAAGTGCCCGGGCTGGAGACTCCCGTCCGCAAGTGACCGTAGCGGGCGCGCGCCCGCGGTCCCTGAAATGGCACGCCACCGGTCCATAAAAGAACCGGCGGCGTTTCATCGTGACGGGATCAGTTCTGGACTTCTTCCGTGGCGGGAGCGGTGACTTCTTCGAAGGGCACTTCCTGCTGTTCCGGCTCGGGGGTCGGCAACACCACCTCTACCATGCACCGGTCGCCATCGCAATAGAGGTCCTGGGCCTCGTCAGTGTTGATGGCTTCGAAGTCGATAGGTTTCAGGCGGGACACGGACTGTTCGTAGACTTCTCGGGTAATTTCCTGGTAAGGAGCCTGGGGATAGTTGTGTTCCCGCAAGGGCAGGAAGCTGATGGACTTCAGCCGGGTCTCGTACAGTTCCAGAATGTAGGGGATGTCCCGGGCTTCCTCGGGCCTGAACGTGATGGTCGCGCTGACCTGGTTGTCCGCCCAGTAATACTGGATCTGGGCCACATTTTCCACCTGTTCCCACACCGAAACTTCGGACTTGGAGCGGCGGAAATACTTCTCCTTGACGGGGAAATACACCACCCACGTGTTGTCGCCGTATACCGATTCCTCGATGCGGTACCCCGCGCGTCGCAGGGGCTCGATCAGCGGACTGGTTTTATCAATGCGGATGGTCCGATAGTAGTACTGGGAGTGGGGATAATGAATGCCAGGCGTGACGCCGGGCAGCAGGGACACCGTGCCGCTGGGCTTGACGCTGGTCTTCTTGATGCTTTCGGGCACGCACAGCCACTGCGAGTAAATCCGATCCAGTTTACAGATGTACTGGTACCCCTCGTCACACCACCGGAAATGCTGGCGCCGCCCATGGCGCTCGAAACTTTCCACGATGCCGGACTGGCTCAGGCCGATGCGACGGTTCCTCAGCATGATGGCATTCGTGCGTTCGATGTGGGTGGGGATGAGCGTGACGGTCTTGGCGTAGAGATACGCGAACTTCAGGGTACGCAGGTACTCTTCCAGGGTGGCGTGGCGAGAAGGGAAAGTTTCCACGAGGTTACAGATTTCGTAAGACTCCAGGCTCTGTTCCGCGCAGGGGTTGGTGCCCGCGACCTTGGCGTCGGCCCAGGTGGGGCCATCCTTCATGCGGCCATAGGCCCGGGCGTTGTCCAGCCAGAAATATCCCGGTTCACCATTCTTGGCGGTCTGGCCACCCGCCCGGGCGTAGTCCATGCCTTCCCGGGCAATGACGCTGTTGTTGGATGCCCACCGCCACGCCATGAGTTCTTCCTTGTGCAGCACCGGGTCTTTCAGTTGCAGGTACTCGTCATCGTCCGGATGTCCCAGGGCAAGTTCAGCCGTACGACGCACGCCGCCCGAGACCACGCATTTACCGATGATGTTCATCAGGTCCGTGATGATGGAAGAGGTGATCCGCTGTCCCGCGCAACGGCTGAGGACCTTGTCGATGTTATTGACGCACTCGATGAGGGGCGCGGGCCCCGGGGCGATGCCGCCGAAGGTGCGGATGGGCGAACCCATGGGACGGATCCGGCTGAAGTCGATGTGGGCCGGTCTCCGGGCCTTGCCGACGTAAGCGTTGAGGATCACGCGGATCAGGTCGGTCCAGCCTTCCTTGCTGTCTTCCACCACGTGGGTATACTCGCCCACCTGGGGCACGCAAATGGTTACCTTGCCGGCTCCCTTGGTGTCAAAAGCCACCCCGGTGCCCAGCATGGACAAGTCCATCAGGAAACAGAAGGGTTCCGCGAAATCGGTGTCGATTTCCTCGGTGGACACGAAAGCGCAGTTATTCAAGGCAGCGGACCCCCGCTGATAAATGTAATCCGTGCCCATCATCCACAGGCCGCGGCCGGGGGGAAGGAACTTGAAGTCCCACATCAGGCGGAACATTTCCTGGGCGGAACGCTGGGCTTTCTCCGGCTTCCAGGGGAGTTTCAGGTTGAGGCAGTGATTCAACTGGATGGTGTAGCAGCCTTCGACCACGCGCCGCAGGGTTTCCCAGTATTCCTCCGTGCGCCCGTTTTCACCGATCGGCCGCGCGTAGGTTCGTTTAAAAGTAATGTACCCCAGCGGTCCCCAGTCCGGCTGGCGTCCCTTGTACTGTTCGAGGAATTGTTCGGAAAGGGTAAACCGTTCCCGCACGTTAAACAACATCTGTGGAACCTCCTGTTTTCCTTTTTCTGATTTTCCCTGTAGTACGCGCGCCTTGTTTCCGCGACGCGTGTTCATTCATACCTTCTTGTTCGGGGTTTTGACCCAGAGCAGGCCATCCACCATCTCCACCGTGTAGTCGGCGAAGACGTTGGGATACCGTTCGCGTACCTGTTCGAAAACCTGGCCGAACAGGTACCGGATTTCCTCTTCGGCATGGGGATCCGTCCGGGTTTCGATCACGTGACGGAGGGCCCGGAAATTGCAGGACCAGCCTATGGTGGTGGCCAGGCCGATCGGGGCCAACCGCCGGAACGCCGAGGTGAGTTTTTTCTTGAGGTCGAAATGCTCGGCCTGGTCGATCTGAAACAGTTCGGCCAGTTCGCGCTGCAACGTTTCCAGTTGTTCCATGGTCCGCACGAAAATTTCCATGCCGGCCTCGTTTTCGCGAATGTGGGTGGGAATGTAAGCCGACAGGCTGTCCAGCCGCACGAAACGGAGGGACTCTTGAGAAATGGCCGTGCCCTGGCGGTGGCGTACCAGTTCGTGGGTAACCACCCGGCTGACATCGGCAAAAATGAAATTGACCGTGCCATGTTCGAGCACGCTGCCATGTCCCACGCGGACGATGTTGGCGAGGTAGGGCGCGTTACCCTCGCGGACCCGGGTCACGTTGGGATTGAGTCCCGGTTCGAAGGACCGGTAACAGAGGCGCCCCATGACCTCGCACAGGGCTTCCGCGTCTGTTGGCGCGTCGGTTTGCCAGTCCGGAGCCCCCACGTGCCGCAGGTATTCCCGCAACCCTGATTCCACGATTCTGGTCTCACCAACCAGGAAAACGCTTGGCTTTACTGTTCTCATGCTCTCGTCTCCCGCGGGGGAGATTATGAGAAAAGATTCCGATAAAGTCAAGCTTTTTGTTTGAATCATTTTTAGTATTATTCACACAACAATTTTTGCCTGAAAAAACGGGGTTTATTCGATATATAGTATTCAATTTTATAATCAAATCAATTTATAGGGTAGCATAAAAATACTGGGTTACATGGGATGGAGTCAGGTCATGGTGGGCCAGGAGGAGGGAAATGGGACCTGATTAAGCCGGGTGGCCCGCTGGGATGTCGTTACCATGGGGGTCTGCCGCTTGGACCGTTTTTTTCCAGAAGACCTTGCAGGCTGACAGTCTGAAACTTGCCCGGAAACTGCCAGACGCGTCCAATTCATAAAGAGCGATTCATACGGAACTTTTTAAACAATATAATGATTAGATTATAAAATTAAATACTTTATATGGTATCAAATTTCAGAAAACAGGAAAACTTCGATACATGGTAGAAAACTGGATTTCGGAGCAGTTCTTGCGTTCGAGCGCAAGTTTTCGCTGTAAGTACTGAGTGATGTCGCGCTTTTCATGGGGAACGGTGTTTCTTGCGAGGGTGGACAACGTTCATGACGGCCAGTAAGCAGTAGGGGGCGCGTATTTTCCTGGTAAGGGGGAATTCACGCTGAGATTTCTCCTCACTTCGTTCGTCGAAATGACATGATGTTGAGGTTCGTCGGAATGACATGATGTTGAGCGTTCGTCGGAATGACAGGGTGGTGGTCGTTCGTCGAGATGACAAAGTGTTGCTTGTTTCTCGAAATGACAGGATGTTGAAGCGTCGTACTACTTGTTTTGTGGTTCTCCTTGAGTTTTTGCCGTTCGTAACAAACCGTTCATTCGACGCAGCCTTGTTATTTCCAATCTTGCATGCCCTTTTGACCAAAATACTGTTGTCATTTCGAGTGAAACGAGAAATCTTCACCTTTCCGCCTCGAATCCATCCATCAAGCAACGCACAAACGACATGTTTTTCTTTTCCAGCCGCCAATTTATTTCGTTCCTGGGAATGGCCGCGCGAATATTCGTTGATATTCACTGTAAATATTTTTTTAATTAAATATTTTTATATTTATACATATTTTAATCAAAGTATTAATGATAAATCATTTACTCTTGGCCGCTTTTATCGGTGAGACGTCGTGTGTTAGCATTTTTCCCATGACGTCCGCTCGAAAAAAGGGTAAGCCATCCCGCTGGAGCCTGTATGAACCACCCCGGGTGGCTCCTTTTTTTCAGGAAGGCGGGCCACCACGGCAACTGGTCCGGGAACCAGCCCCTCTCGCCCTGCTGGGGGCGTCGGCGAGTGTCTTCATTGGCGTGGTGATTTTGACGTTGCTTTCCCTGGCCGGGGTGGCGCTGGATCCGATCCGGGTTGTTACCGGGCTGGCGCTGACGTTCCTGGTCGCGTACACGAGCGTGGGGTTTCTGGCCTGGTACGTGCTCCTGGTCTGGGAACGGGAAACAGCGCGACAGGCGGAAACCTCGCCGGATCATGTTCAGGGTTCGGAACAGTCCGGATCGCGGGAAGGATGAATCATGGAAACTCGTTTTACGGGAGGTACAGGGCAGACCGAATGGTTCCGCGGCACACGGGCAATTCGAGTTATGGGGCTTGTCGTAAGTATGGGCCTGGTTATGCTCCTGTCGTCGGCTTTTGCCCAGGCCCCGGACCTGTCGAAACTGGACATCGTGGAACGGTCAACCCCTGATGGGCCCGTGGCCATCGTCAATGGGGTGCCCATCGATCGGGAAGTTTTTCTGCGGCTATACCACCGGCACCTGGCAGACGTCGTGCGCATGACCGGTCGGAAACCCGAGGACCTGGACAACAATTTCCGGGTGCGGGCGGGCCTGGATACGCTGGGGGAACTCATCCGGCGAGAAATCCTGGTCCAGGAGGCGGGGCGACGCAACATCACCGTCTCCGGGGATGAAGTGGAAAAGAAGTACCGTGAAAAGATGGAGGACTACCGGAAGGAACTGCAAAAACAGGATGGGTCGCTGCCCACGGAGGAAGAGGTACTCAAACTGGCCGGTCAGACCCGTCAGGAAGCCATGGAAAGTATTCGCCGTCAACTGATCGAGGACAAAATGGCGGACGTCCTGCTGAAAGAACGGCAACAAAAGAAAAAAATCACGGACAAGGAAGTGAGAGAGTTTTACGATAAGAACCGAGACAAGTTTACGCGGCCAGGCATGTTACACCTGAAACACATGCTGATTCAGCCAAAACCGTCCCCCGACAAGGCGGGTGAAGCAGCCTGGAAAGCGGCCGAAGAAGCCGCGAAAAAAGCCAGGTTGCGCGTGATGGCCGGCGAGTCGTTCGAAGCCGTGGCCAAGCAGGTTTCCGAAGCGTCGGACGCGGGGAAGGGCGGCGACCTGGGCATGGTGCCGGTGTCCGCCCTGCCTCCCTTTTACGTGGCGGCCGCGGCGAAACTGGCGGACGGGGACCTGAGCGATCCGATCCGCTCGGAATTCGGCGTGCATGTCATTCAGAAAATAGGGTCGCAGTCGGATGGGGAAGTGTCGTTTGAGGAAGCGGCGCCCAGGATCCGGGCGATGCTGGAGGGTGCGCTGGCGGAGGACGCGGTGAACGATTTCATCGAACCCATCGTGAACAACCCGGAGCGGACCAAGATCTTCCTGCCCCTGGAGCGGACCCTCGCGGCTCTGGGCGGTAGTCCGGAAAAGAAACCAGGGGGCGCCACGGGCAAGGCCGCAGAGGGGGCGAAGACGAAATCGTCCGATGTGTCGGGCAAGGCGGCTCCCGCCGGCGATAAGCAGGGAGGCCAGAAGTCCACGGGAGGCGCGGCATCCCGGAAGAAAAGCCGGTGACAAAAACACCTGTCCTGATGGATTCAGCGATGATACTGGCGTGGGGCGTCTGTTTCGTGTCGGCGATGCTGGGGACCTTACCCGTATCCGCCGACATGTTTCCCCTGGAAGGACGGCCGGTGGTGACTTCCAGTTTCGGGGAGTACCGTCCTGGACGGTTGCACATGGGGATGGATTTCAGCACGGGGGGACGGACCAGGTTGCCGGTGCGCGCTATCGCTGATGGGACCGTGGTCCGCGCCCGGTGTTCCCCCTGGGGGTATGGCAAGGCGGTCTACACGCGGTTGGACTCGGGACAGACGGTGGTATACGCGCATCTTTCCGATTTCCGGGAGGATATCCGCCGGGCGATTCGGTCGGCCCAGCATGCCCGAAAAAGTTACACGGTTGACCTGACCTTCAAACCGGGAGAGTACCCCGTAAAAAAGGGAGAGATCATCGCGTGGTCAGGCGACACGGGTGTGGGACCGGCTCACTTGCACGTGGAATTCAGGGATGAGGCTGAACGCCCCATCGAGCCCCGCCGGGCAGGGTTGCCGTGGCCTGCCGAGCATACCTGTCCCACCGTGTTTGGCGTGGCCATTTATCCGGCGGATCCCGAAAGCCAGGTGAATGGTTCTCCTTTTCCCTGTGCCGTGGGCGTGGACCGGATCGCTCCCGGTCGGTACAGGATCTCGCCGTTGTCGGTAACGGGACGGGTCTATTTCGGCGCGGCGGTTCAGGATCTGACCCCGGAAGGCAATCGACTTGGCGTGTGGCGCGCGGCGGTTCGCGTTGGAGACCGGACAGTCTACGAGGTCCGGTTTGACCGGCTTTCCTATGAACACCAGGAGACCGGCGTGTTGTGTTTCGACCCTTACAGCCGGATCGAAGGCGTACCGGTACTGCAGGTATGGCGTCGGCCGGGAAATACCCTCGAGGCCTACGGCGCGCGCGGGTCGGACGGATCGGTTGAAATCGGCGGTGCCCCGGAATCCGTTGCCCTGGAATTTGAAGATCTCGGGGGGAACGTGTCAGTAGTTGAGATTCCTTTACGTCCTGAGATTCGCTCCGCGGTCCCGTCGAAGTGGCCAGTGGCCGAAGGGATGGTCTCCATGTACCGGGGGGTGGGGGTATTTACCCGGCGCAGGGGGGCGGATAACGTGGAAGCCTTGTTCAGGGCTGTGGACGGAAGCGGGGAAGTCAGGATGCCCCTGGGGAACCTGGAAGAAGGATTGGGCGGATGGTGGTTGCCGCCGCGACCAGGGACGTGGGCATTTTCCTTCGCGTCGAACGGCGTGGCCCAGCCGCGCATCATGCTCGCAGTTGGAGATTCCCGGCAGGAAACACGCCTGGAAAGTGAATCCGCGCGGTTCATCGTTCCGGCGGGAGCGCTACCCCCGGATACTTGCGTCTGGATGGAAGAATCCGGAAAACCCGAAGTGTCCGGGCTGGAGGTTCTTTCGGCCGGGGCGCGTCTGCAACCGGAAGGCGCGCCCGTGTTGAAGCCGTTTACCGTGGAACTCCCATTGCCGGCTGGCGCGTCGATGTACCCGGTGGCAATCTGCAGGGTGACCGGCGCGATGGCCACGTGGCTCACCACGCGACAGAAGGGAAACTGGCTGGAAGCGGAAAGTTCTGCGGCGGGCTGTTTCGTGGTGGCCGGGGACCAGTCGGCCCCGACGGCCAGCGCGTGGCACGCGCGACCGGATCCAGGCCAGCCCAATCGCCCGGAGATCCGGGTGACCGTTTCGGATCGAGGGAGTGGTATCGCGACATGGGACCTGTATTGCGGGGAGCAATGGCTGCTGTCCGCGTATGATCCCGACACGGGCGTGGTGACGTGGGAGCGGGACGAGGATCTACCGGGTCCCGTGGAATCGGTGCAACTGGTACTCCAAGATAAGGCGGGCAACCGTTCGACGTGGCCATACCGTTCTGAATCGGCGTCGGGCGGTACCCGAAAAGGGACCACGCGAAAAGGGAAAGGACCCCGGACCCATGAGTGAGTTAATGCTGCCTGGAGTGCCCGCGTGGATTTTCTGGCTGTTCTGCGCGCTGGCCGTGCTGATCCAGGGGATCAGCAAGTCCGGGTTTGCCGGGGGCGCGGGCATTCTGTCCCTGCCGCTGATGATGCTGGTGATGCCTGTCAACCGGGTAGCGCCCGCCCTGCTGCCGATCCTGATTCTTTGCGACATGAACGCCCTGTATCATCACTGGCAGAACAAGGTGTGGCGACTGGTATGGATCCTGTTCGTGCCGTCGCTGCTGGGCACGCTGGTCGCGACGTGGCTGTGGTTCCAGGTGGGCAATGACGGCATGAACGCGTACGCCATGGCGATCAAGCGGGTAACGGGCATGATCGCGGTGGTGTTTGCCTTGTACATCCTGGCGCGGGAAGCATCCATGCGCTGGGTGGCGGACCGTAAACTAGGCACGGTGGCGGGTATCCTGTGTGGCATCGCGGCGGGGTTTACGTCTACCCTTGCCCACGCGGCTGGCCCCATCGTGGGGTTGTACCTGTTTTCACAAGGCATGGGTAAGGCGCTGTTCGTGGGCACCACGGCGTGGGTTTTCACGTTCATCAACCTGTCGAAGGTACCGTTTTACCAGGCGGCGGGGCTTTTTGACTGGTCCCTGTTCTGGTTCGACCTGGCGCTTGTGCCCTGTATTCCCGTGGGATCCTGGCTGGGAAAGGTGATGCACGACCGGGTTTCGGAGACCCTGTTCAACCGTATCATCATGGTCCTGACGTTACTGGCCGGCGTGCAACTGGTGTTCAACGTCAATCTCGTGCTGGGCCTGCTGAAACTGCTCGCCCGATGGTGAGCGGAATCAGTTATCGAGGATTTCCCGGATGGCCGACGCCAGTTGCAGCATCCGCACGGGCTTTTTCAGGAAGGCTTTCGCGCCGCCGTCCAGCACGCGCTGGATCGATTCGTTCAGATCGTAGCCGCTGGCGATGATGACCGGCAGGTCCGGGCGAATATCCCGCATGTGGTCGAACGTTTCAGGGCCCGCCATGACGGGCATGGCCATGTCGAGGATGACCAGGTGCACGCCACCCGGATCCGCGCGCAGGATTTCCACTGCTTCCCGGCCGTCGTGGGCGCAAAGCACCTTGTACCCCAGCCGTTCCAGCAACATGCGCGTGGCCGTGAGCACGGACTCTTCATCGTCCACGACCAGGATGGTCTCGCTGCCCATGGGCAGGCGCATCTGGGTTGGCGTGGGTTCCTTTCGGGTGTCGGGGCCACTTTCTGGCAACAGGACGGTCATCCGTGTGCCCGCGCCGGGGGCGGAGTCGGCGAACACGTATCCTCCATGGTTTTTGACGATGCCGTAGACCGCGGCAAGGCCAAGTCCCCGTCCCTTGAAACGGGTGGAAAAGAAGGGCTCGAACAGCCGTTCCCGAACCTCCTCCGTCATGCCGTGACCCGTGTCTTCCACGTACAGCAGAACGTAGCGCCCCGGTTGCAGTCCGGCATACGCGGCGGCCGTTTCTTCGGAGATGACGGTGGATCCGGTTCCGATGGTGACGCGTCCACCCGGGGCGGTGGCTTCGAAGGCGTTCACCACGAGATTATGAATGACCTGTTGCAGTTGCGCGGCGTCCGCGCGGGTGAGCGGCAGGTCGTCCGCGAGGGCCAGTTCCAGCCGGACCCCTTCAGGGGTTATGCCGCGCAAGGGACCGTGGGACGCGCGGATGAGGTCGTTAAGCCGCGCGGGACGGGGATTGTACTGACCACCCCGGGCGAAGGCCAGTAACTGGTGCGCCAGTTCGCCGCCCTGTTCCGCGCAACGGATGATCGCCCGCACCATGGTGGCCGTTTCGGCGTCCGGCCCGGTTTTCATTTCAAGCAGTTCGGCGTTAGTCATCACGGAAGCCAGCAGGTTATTGAATTCATGGGCGACGCCACCGGCCAGGGTGGCAGCGGTTTCCATGCGACTGGCCGCGCGCAGGGCCTCGCTCATGCGCCGGGCTTCGGTAATGTCACGGAGGTTACCAACAAGGGCCTTGGGTTTGCCGCCACCATTCAGGATAAAGGCCGCGGCTTCCGAAAACAGGCGGTATTCGCCCTTCGCGTGACGCAGGCGATACTCGCATAACGGCAGGGGAAGCCCCCGGCGCTGAGCATCGAGCAACCGCCGGCGGTGGTTCCGGATATGATCCCGATCTTCCGGATGCACGAAAGATTCCACCGTTTCCATGGACATGCCCAGGGTGTCGTCTACCGTGTGGCCAAGGAGCGTGGTGACCGATGGGCTGACGTATTCATACCGCCGCGAGGAGAAGTCGTAGAGATACGCGATATCCCGGGAATATTCGAGGATGTGGCGGAAACGTTCTTCGTTCCGTGCCAGTTTTTCTTCGAGAGCCCGGCGGGCGGTAATATCCCGGTAAAGGCCCAGCACCCCGATGGGAACGTGATTATCGCCTGGAACGGGTACCCGGCTGACCAGGTACCACCGGTTATTACCGTTCGCGTCCGGAAGACATTCCTCGTGGTTCTGGGTGGGGCGGTTGAGTGCCAGGATCTCCCGGTCGAGGCTTTCCCGCAACTGGGCCTCCGGGGAATCGAATACCTCGGTATCCGTCCTGCCCAGGATGTGCCCTGGCGTGTCGATGCCGAGGATGCGCGTCATGGCCTGGTTGACCTGCCGGTAACGAAGGTCGGCATCCTTGAAATAACAGCCGTCCGGCAGGAAGTCGCAAAACAGGCCCATTACATCGGAACCCGTGGGGTTCCGCTTTCCGGTCACCGGTGTTTTCCTGTCCTTCCGACCTGGCATTCCCATTTCCATCACGCCTGAAGCGCTGCCGCTTCACGTTCACTCCTGCTCAACTAAACGTCTCATAAGCAAAAAAGTTACCAACCAGGAAAAAAGCCCGTGGAATGCCAGAAATCAGGAGAATACCGTTATCCGTCCCCAAGCCATTCGCACAAATCGTACCTTGAACGGGGAGGGTTAAATCAAAATATCCCCGCGTCGGATCAACCATTACCAGCGAGGCCGAAGGACTGGGCAATGCGCCGGAAGAAACCTCCCGTACTGGCGGGAGACTCCTCCCTCGCGCGGGCGGTGAACGCGGCGGCCAGATCGCGGATTTTGCGGCTGGCCGGGGCGTCCGGGTAAGTGGTGAGCAGGGGACGGCTCTGCATAACGGCCTGGCTGACGTGGGGATCCCTGGGAATCCAGCCCGCGCAGGGCAGTGAACGCCCCAGGTAATTCAGTGCCACACGGCCCAGCTTGGCGGCCACGGCCTGGGCCTGCTGCTGGTTGGCGGCCTGGTTGACCACCAGCCGGACGCGCACGTTACCCCGCTGGCCGACCAGGGTCTTGAGCATGGCGTAGGCGTCCACGATGGAGGAAGGTTCGGGCGTGGCAACCAGCAGGACCTCGTCCGCGGCGACGGCGAAAGCCGTGGCATTCCGACCAATTCCTGCCATAGTGTCAATGATGACGAAATCCACCTCGTTCCCCAGCAGTTTCAGTCCCGCCAGTACCCGCTCCCGTCCTTCCTGATGCAGGTCGGCCACGCGGGCCAGCCCGGAGGACCCTGGAATAACATGGACTCCGCCCGGTCCCTTGATCATGATTTCCGGCAGGGTCTTTTCGCCCTCGATGACATGTTCCAGGTTATAAAAAGAAGTCACGCCCATCAGGACCTCTACATTGGCAAGCCCGAGGTCGGCATCCAGGAGGGCGACCCGTTGGTCCTGCTCGGCGAGGGCGATGGCAAGATTGACGCTCAGGCCGGTTTTGCCGACGCCGCCCTTGCCGCTGGTTACCGCGATTACCTGGGCGCGTTCGCGCCGCTGCCGCATCATTTCCCGTAAACGGTAGGCCTGGTCATTCACGGTTCGTGCTGCCTTCTGTCATGAGGCCCGCGATGAGCCCCGGCGTGGCGAGTTCAATGTCATCCGGCACGTTCTGGCCGGTACAGCAGTAGGCCAGCGGTATGCCGCGCTCCAGCAGGAAATCCAGCATGCCGCCGTACCGGCGCGTCTCGTCGAGCTTGGTGAAGATGATCGAAGCGGGTGAGAGCACGGAGAACCGGGCTGCCACTACCCGCAAATCCTCTACCGGCGTGTTGGCCGCCATGACCAGGATGGTTTCATCGGGTCGGACGGCCGTCAGCAAGGCCTGCAGATCACGCAGTTGTTCCAGGTTGAACTGGCTGCTGCCCGCGGTATCCACCAGCACCAGGTCGCGATCGCCGAATTCGTCCAGGATGGCGGCGGCTTCATCGGGCGCGGCGGCCACTTTCAGGGGCACGCCGATGATGTCCGCGTACACCCGCAGTTGCTCCGTGGCCGCGATGCGGTAGGTGTCCAGCGTGAGCAGCGCCACACGCAGGTGCTCCTGCAGGGCGAAGCGGGCGGCCAGTTTCGCGACGGTTGTGGTTTTGCCCACGCCCGTGGTGCCGCACAGCGCGGCGACATGGCGTTTACCCGGCATCGGCCGGATGCCACCGGTGATCCGGATCAGTTTTCGAGATACCATCCGCAGGCGCTCCGCGAAGACGCGCGGATCCTGTACCACCCGGTTGTCCACCCGTTCGGCGGCCATGCGGATCAGGGCGGCGGCGGTGCGGCGGGTCATTCCGGCCCGCACAAGGGCCTGGTACCAGCGCACCGCCCCGGGGGGCACATCCGAAGCGGGGTGTTCCAGCCAGAGGGCCTGCACCATTTCTCGGAGTTCCCGCAGTTCGCGGTGGAGATCCGGGTTGTCCTGGAGGTCACGTTCCGGAAATGGTACTAAAGCAGGCGCGATGGCGGAATCCACGAACGGACCCGCCTTTTCCCTGGATAAGGTCGCGGAACCGGCTGGGCTGTTTTTTTCCTTGTTTGCCGCGACGGACGCGGTCAATCGGTTTTCCGTTTCGATCTGGTCGCCGATGCGCGCGGTGAAAAGGTGTCCAGCTTCTGGGGATGGGACAGCCGCGCGAGAAGATTTCGCCTGGGAGACGTTTTTAGAATCGGTGGCGGTTGTGTCACGGACCGGAACGGCAGTCGATGACGGAATGGTATTGGATGGTTGTCGGCCCATCATCCGCTGCTGGGCTTCTCGCACGACTTCTTCCAGGTACTTCAGCCGTTCCGGGGATACCGTACCGGTTGGGCTGGCAGGAGCCTGGGACACAAGACTTGAATGCGAGGTCCTGGGCTTGGGGAAAGGACGCGCCACCACCTCGTACGTGGTTCTGCCGAACCATCCCAGCCATCCGCCTTCGCGGACGGTACGTGTTTCTTCGACTTCGAAGTGATTACCCAGTTTTTCCTTCATCCGGGCGTAGGCTTCGCTGAGGGTGGGGCCTCGAAACGTGTACCGGGGACCGTTCATGACCTGTCTCCACGCGTCGCGGGCACTTCAACCTGTCCCATGCTTTCCACGTTGAACGCCGGGTCGATTTCATTAAAGGAGAGCACCACGATCTTGGGAATATGCCGTTCCACTATCCGACGGAAATACCGTCGCGCGGGCGCGGACGTCACGACCACCGGTTCCAGGCCAGCCCCGACCAACGGCTGCAAGGCCCGGGCGGTAGCGTCGGCGATTTCCATGGCTCGCGCGGGGGATACGGGAATGTACATGGCTGTTGCCGCGGAATTCACGGCGTTCAGGATTTCCTGCTCGAGTTGTGGGGACACGGTGATGACGTTCAGGTTGCCGTTTTCGTCGGCATACTGCGCGGAGATCTCCCGGGCCAGGGCGTGCCGGACGTACTCGGTCAGGATTTCCGGATCCTTGGTGCGGGACGCGAAATCGCACAAGGTTTCAAGGATGGTTTCGAGGTTCCGGATGGATACCCGTTCCCTCAGGAGATTCTGGAGCACCTTCTGCAGTTCGCCATAGTTCAGCAGGTTGGGAAGCAGTTCGTTGACCACGGTGGGTGCCCGTTCCCTGAGCCGCGCGACGAGGGACTGCACGTCTTCCCGGGTCAGCAGTTCGTCGGCATGGGTGTAAATGAGTTCGGTCAGGTGCGTGGCAATGACCGCGCTGGGTTCGACAAGGGTGTAGCCGAACTGTTCGGCCAGGTCACGGCGATCCCGGGAAATCCAGACCGCCTGGAGGCCGAAAGCCGGTTCGGTGGTGGGTAGTCCCTCAATGGATTCCTCCGCCGTGCCGGGATTCATGGCAAGGTAGCAGTCCGGCTGGACTTCGTAGCGCCCGATGACCGATTCCCGAAGCTTGATCTGGTACTCGTTGGGACGCAGGCGCAGGTTATCCACGATGCGAATGACCGGAACCACGAAGCCCATGCGGCTGGCGATCTGTTGCCGGATGATCTGGATACGGGTGAGCAGGTCGCCTCCCTGGTTGGGATCGGCCAGCACGATAAGACCGTAGCCGAGTTCTATTTTCAGGGGGTCGACAGTCAGCAGGTCGTCCACGGTGGCGGTGGGCGCGGGCGCGGTTTCCTGGCGCGCGGCTGCTTCCGCCGCCGCCAGGGCTTCGCGCGCTTCCTGCTGTCGCGAGGACTGGTAGGCCATGTACCCGAAGATCGATCCGACCATGAAGAAGGGAATGGTGGGCATTCCCGGTGCCAGTCCGAAGGCGAACAGCATGGCCGCGGCTACCGCCAGGGCCCTTGGGTACCGGGTGAGTTGATACCCAATGTCCCGCCCGAGGTTTTCCTCGGAAACGGTCCGGGTGACCACGAGACCCGACGCCACGGATATGATCAGCGAGGGAATCTGGGAGACCAGGCCGTCCCCTATGGTCAGCCGGGTGTAGATACCCGCCGCTTCGGTCAGGGGAAGCCCAAGGCTGAGCACGCCTATGATCAGGCCGAACACGATGTTCACGATCGTGATGATCAACCCTGCCACGGCATCCCCGCGCACGAATTTCGTCGCGCCGTCCATGGCCCCGTAGAAGTCGGCTTCCCGTTCGATGGCCCGGCGGCGTTCCCGGGCCTGTTCTTCGGTAATGAGCCCGGCGTTCAGATCTGAATCCACGCCCATCTGTTTTCCGGGCATGGCGTCGAGGGTGAACCGGGCGGCGACCTCGGAGATGCGGGTCGCGCCGCGGGTGATCACGACGAACTGGATGATCACGAGAATGGAAAAGATCACGATTCCCACGAAAATGTTGCCGGCCGTGACGAAACTGCCAAAGGATTGAATGACCTTTCCCGCGTTGGCCTGGGAGAGAATCAGGCGCGTGGAGGCCACGTTGAGTCCGAGACGGAAGAGGGTCAGGATGAGGAGCAGCGAAGGAAACACCGCGAATTCCACCGGTCGCTGCAGGTAGATGGCAGCCAGGAGTACCACGACCGACACCGAAATGTTGAGGGTCAGCAGCAGGTCCAGGGTCCACGTGGGCATGGGGATGACCAGTACCGCGAGGATACCAATCACCGCCACGGCGAGGGCGATGTCCTGGTTGCGGGTCAGGCTGAACTGCCTGAGGCTACCAAGGGTTGTCTCGGTCGCGCTGGCCATAACCCTCAACGGACTCCCATATGTACCGGTTCAGGTCGTGTCATGAGAAAAGTTCCGGCTGGTAGTGGCGTTGTTCCAGTTCGCTTTCGGCGAAGGGGGAAACCGCCGCCAGAGATCGCGCGGCGGTCTTGGAACGGGTGGTTCGAGTCGTGGACGTGGCTGGGGCGACAAGTCCTGACATCAGGGCTTCCCGTTCCTGGCGTTTTTCCTCGCGCGTGTCGATCTGGTAGACGAAAGAAAGCACTTCCGCCACGGCGGTGAACAGTTTCTCCGGAATGTACTGGCCCACCTCGACGTCGCGGTACAACGCCCGGGCCAGTTTGGGGCGCTGCACGATGGGTACCCGGTGCCTGGCGGCGATTTCCCGGATCTGTTCCGCGAGCAGTCGGGCTCCCTTCGCGATGACTTGGGGCGCGGCCATGCTGTCGGGGGCGTACCGCAGGGCGATGGCGTAGTGGGTGGGATTGGTTACCACCACGTCCGCCTTGGGTACCTCGCGCAGCATCCGCTGGGTCGCGAAACGGCGCTGCAATTTCCGGATGCGTCCCTTGACGTGAGGATCTCCCTCGAACTCGCGGAGTTCTTCCTTCAGTTCCTGTTGGGTCATGCGCATGTCCTGTTCCCACTGCCATTTCTGGTACCCGTAATCCAGAATGCCCAGCACCACCATGGCAATGGCCACGCGCACCCACACGGCGCTGATCATGCCCGCGATGGCCATGCCCATGCTCCCGGGGTCCAGCAGTGCCGTCTGGATCAGATCTGGCAGCCGGTCACGCAGGGCTAACCACGCGATGGTTCCCACGATCGCCAGTTTAGCCAGCGACTTGCCCAGTTCGACGAGGTTGCGCAGGGTGAAAAAACGCTGGAACCCGGTGATTGGATTGATCCTGGAGAGGTTCGGTACCAGGGGCCGCGTCGTCCAGAGGAAACCGACCTGCAACAGGTTAGACAAAAACCCGGCCAGCATCATCACCAGCATGAAAGGAATCGCGCAGGCGGCCGCGTGGGCGAACATGACCGTCAGGGCGTAACGGGGCGCGGATGGGTCCGGCAGAAGCACTGGAATCTCCGCGAGAAAATAATGTCCGGCGACCAGGATCTGCCGCGTCATCCAGGAACCGAGGAAGTAAAACCCCAGCAGCGCGGCCACCAGGGAGAACGCGGTGTTCAGGTCCTGGCTCCGGGCCACATTGCCTTCCATCCAGGCCTTGGCCCGCTTGTGTGGCGTTGCGGGTATATTTCTTTCGCCGCCAGTATCTTCAGGCATGGCCGGTCATCCCATGACTCTCCCGATCCACACCAGGTCCCGGAACATCCGGGAAAACATGCCGTCCAGCAGTTCGAGATACGTTCCGATGAAAGCGGCCATGACCAGCATGGCTAGGGCCATGGTCAGGGGAAAGCCGATGATGAACAGGTGAATCTGCGGTACCACGCGGCCCAGCAGGCCAAGGGTGCCGTAAGCTAGGAACATGGCCGCCGCCACGGGCGCGGCAATGACGAGACCATCGATGAAAATCCACGCGCCCCGTCGCGCGAGTTCACTGAAAGCCGGGCCATTCGGCCGGAACCCGCCCGGTGGGATGTGTTCGAAAGAAACCGCGGCCGCCCGCAGGATGACATGGTGGCCATCCGTGGCCAGCAGGAAAAACACGGCCAGAATGAACAGGAAGAAACCGAAAACGGGAAACTGGGTTTCCGCGGCGGGGTTAAAGATGTTCATCATGCCAAAGCCGCTCTGCATGTCGATGACCTGGCCGCCCATCTGTACCGCCGCGAGGACCAGGGAAGCCACGAAGCCCACGCACAGGCCGATGATAAGTTCTCCCGCCGCCAGCCAGCCGAAAGCGAAAGGATCCGAAGGAAGCGGTTGTGCCAGGGCCGGAATCAGTGGTGTGACCAGCAGGGCCGTGGCCGCGGCCAGTCCCGCCCGTAACCGCATGGGTACACCACCTGACCCCAGGACGGGTGCCGTGGCCATGACGCCGGAAAACCGGATCAGCACCAGCACGAAAAGTTTGAACCATTCCGCTTCGAACAGCATCGCGTCCCTACTGGATGTACCGCGGCAACCCCGTGAAGAGTTCCCGCATGAAAGTGGTCAGAATGCCGGAGATCCATGGCATGAACACCACGAAAGCCACCATGACGGCGATGATTTTCGGCACGAAACTCAGGGTGATTTCCTGCAGTTGCGTTACCGACTGCAACAGGCTGATCACCAGTCCCACCACCATGCCCGTGATCAGCATGGGCGCGGCAACCATGAGGGTGACCAGCATGGCCTGTTGCCCCAGCACGTTGATATCATCCAGCGTCACCGTGGAGCCTTTCCACCCACAACATCTGTGCTTGCCGCCAGTTCCTCCAAAAACGCACAATATATAATGTCCGAAAAAATGATAACACAATATATTGTTGCTGTCAAGATTTTAATCACTACATTCAGCACAGACCGGCCTTTCACGTAATATGATGGGAGCAATCCGGGAGGCAGTTATGACGGCATCCGTGGAAATCCGGCTGACGCCCATGCTGGTGGATGAGCCGGGGGAACTGGAACTTGAAGCCCTGCGGCATCGGGACAGGGGCGCGGTGATTTACCCGACCCGGGCTCTGGCGTCGTGGCGGGCGGTAAACCTGATCCGGGACGGACAGTTTCCGGGCATATTCGGCCCATTTTGCTCAGAATTTTCCGGTTTCGCCCTGGAGATACTGCGGGAAAGCGGCATTGATCCGGTGCTGATGGACTCCCGGGAACGGCGGCTACTCGCCTGGCAGTGCCTGGAAACGGTGCTGGAAGTCCAGGGAGACCTGCCGGAAATCCGGATTCAGGATACGGCCCTGCCGGGCGTGGCGGCTCACCTTCTGGACGTGATTACCGCGCTGAAACAGGCGGGAATTCCCCCGGAAACCTTTGAGGAGCGCATGGCGACGGAGAAATACGCCACCCCGGTGGACCGGCTGGTTCTGGAGGTTTACCAGAGGTATCAGGGGCAACTGGTCGCGTCTGGATCCTGCGATATTCCCGGACTGTACTGGCTGGCGGAAGAAGTGGTCCGGAACCGGGGAGACGCGGCCTTGCGCGGCCTGCGTTACCTGTTCCTGGATGGATTCGAGGATTTCACGCCCTCCCAGATCCGCCTGCTGAAGGAACTGGCCCCCCGGCTGGAACGGATGGTAATCCGCGCGCATTACGATACCAGCAGCGGGCGGGACCGGGAGTTTCTGTTGCAACAGCGGTGCCTGAAGGCGTTGCGCGGACTGGAAACTGCCGGCGTGCGCTTCCAGGTTATCGAAGAATCCTCGCCGCGGCTTCATTCCACGGGCCAATGGCTGGCCGCTTGGTTTGGAAGCAGGGTTCCGGTGGACCGGGCGGCGGAGTCCGGTCGGGTGACCGGCTTGAGAAACAACACGCGGTTGATGCCCTGCGTGGACGTGCACGACGAGGCGGACCGGATCGCGCGGAACATCCGGCGGCAGGTGTTGGAAAGGGGAGAGAACCCCGGGGACGTGGCGGTAGCCGTGCCGGATATCCAGGAGAGCGGCTGGATATTTGAGCGGGCCTTCGAAAGGCAGGAAGTCCCGTGCGCGCGGATGTTTTCCCGGTCCATGGCGGAAAGCCTCGCGGGCGGTGTCGCGTTGCTGCTGGTCCGGCTGATGGAAGGTTTCGACGCGATGCTGGCACTGGAACTGGTGGAACACCCGCTTGCAGGGCCGGCAGAGAGGCGCCCGGACTCCCAGGTTCGGGAGCAACTTCCCGAACTGTTTCGTCGCCTGCTTCCCCGGGTGACTTGGCCGTATCCCGAAGAAGCCCTGGAACGTCACCTGGCGGAACTGTCCAGGGTGGATGGTGGCACCTGTCCCTGGGAAGCACCCGCGCGGTGGTTCATTTCGTGGTGTCAATGGTTACGGCAGGTACGCGGTATGTTTCCGGAGTCGGCGGATGCCCGGACATTCGTTGTGGCCCTGGAAACCGTGCTACGGTGCCTGGAGGCGGAATCATTGCTGTCCGCCCGGGCTGGCGGCATGGATCCGGATGCCGCTGAGGCGGAACTGGCTGCCGGTGAAATCCTGGGGGAAACGCTGGCGCGGGTGTATGACGTGGCCGCGCCGGACCGGCAGATGACGCGGGAAACGTTCGCGGATCTTTTCCGACGGATCCTCGTGGAGACGCCATGGCCGGGGCGGTCAAGCCGGCACGGAGTGCTGCTGGGGGGGATGGACCTGCTGCGGCGGCCCGGCATCCGCCGATTGTACGTGGCCGGTATGAACGAGGGGTTGTTTCCGGCCGTTAGCGGGGCGAGCGTGGTGTATGGTCCGGAATCGCTGGCCCGCGTGGGGCGCGCCCTGGGGGTTACCCTGGAGGGTCCGCGTGAAAAAGCCCTCCGGCAATCCCTGTTGTTCCTGGGCGCGCTGGAACGGGACCGCGAGGCGATTGTCCTGAGTTGGCGGTTGCAGGGGCCCGATGGGAGCGAAATGTTTCCCGGAAGTTTCCTGGAGGAAATCCGATTCCTGGCGGGTAAGGCTGGCCTCGACCTCGATGACGGACGCGTGCCCGTTCCCGGGGAATTGCCGCGCGACATGGAAACGATTCCGGGCGTGTTTCATGACGCGATGACCCGGGCGGCGGTGGCAGGGCGCGGCGAAGCAGCGGAACGGATGTGGCGGCGCGCGGCGGAACTGGCCGGGCCCGAGCGGATAAACCTGCTCCACGCGGCGCGGCACGGTATCGAAGTGGAACGACGCCGTCATGATCGGCTGGCGCCTTTCGACCAGTACGATGGGATGCTGCGGGGTGAGGATACCCGGCAGTGGGTAACGGAACGGTTTGGTCCAGAACGCGTGTTCAGCGTGACCCGGCTGGAACAGTACCTGAAATGTCCCTACACGTTCTTTGTTTCGGAAGTGTTGGGCGTGGACGAGTGGGACGTTCCATTAAGTGGTCTGGAGGTGCGGCCGACGGTGCGGGGATCCCTGGCGCACGAGGTCCTCGAGTGGGTGTTTTCGGACTCGACGCGGTACCGGGAACCGCCCGGGGCGGACACGCTGTTCGAGGTCTACCGGAAGCGCGCGGAGAGGTACCGGCTGGGACTGGCTAACCTGTCGCCCGGACTGCTCGAAGAGGAGTTGCGGTATCTCGCGGGGAAAACGGCCCGGTTTCTCCGGAAGCATCTGGAATCGTGTGGTGATGCCGAGGGAGAGACGCTGGGGGCGGGGCTGGAAATTTCCTTCGGGCGGCGCGTCCGGAACGGGGAAGTACCGGATCCATCGGCGGAACGGTTCCCGGGCTTGCGATCGACGCCTCAACCGCTCCTCCTGGAATGGGACGGCATGCGCGCCCGGATAGCGGGGCAG
>ERZ795045.1566-NODE-1566-length-25091-cov-5.564267_pt1 | contig 25091 bp, 19 predicted proteins | sample MGYA00375129_ERZ795045 | MGnify/ENA primary metagenome ERZ795045 (study PRJEB30174, sample SAMN05720166) | activated sludge metagenome | isolation source: anaerobic digester from wastewater treatment plant | place: Japan | collected 2015-05-15 ...
AGGAAACGAGCATGGCATCCCCTTCATTTTTAGACCTGAAACCCCGCGAATGCGGCTTGTCCGATCCCCTGAGCGAGGATATCGAATTGCTCGACCGGCTGCTGGGCCGTGTCTTGGAAGAACAGGGCGGCCGGGAGATGATCGAGACCGCCCGCCGGTTGTACCGCGACGGCCGGATCGACGAGCACACGGACGTGTGGGAGGCGTATCCCGAGCTGCGCGATCCTCAGCGGCTGGGGCAGGTTCTGCGGGGGTACACGGTGCTCTTCCAATTGTTGAACCTGGCCGAGCAGAAGGAAATCGTGCGCGTCAACCGCCAGCGGCAGGCGGAAGCGCACCGGGCTCCGCGGCGGGAATCGATCCTCGATACCATCCTGCAAATGAAGGAACAGGGCGTGGATGCCGGCACCATGCAGGAGTTGTTGCACCGCCTGGATATCTGCCCCACGTTGACCGCCCATCCCACCGAGGCGCGGCGGCGGGCAGTGTTGGACAAGCTGGACATGATCGCAGGGCTGTTGGCCGAACACGGGTATCCTGACACGCTGGTGCGCCTGGATCAGCCGTTGAATCGCAAGGTCCGCCTCGAGGGGGAAATGATCCGCGCCCTCAACGCCCTTTGGCTGACCGAGGAACTCAGCTGGCAGCCGGTGACGGTGGACGACGAAATCCACAACGCCGTCTATTTTTTGGAACACACCATCTTCGACGTGGTGACCTGGTTGCACCGCGATGTGCGCGAGGCGCTGGCGCAGGCGTATCCCGGCGTGGAATTCACGCTGCCGCCCTTTCTCCGCTACCGCTCCTGGGTGGGAGGGGACCGGGACGGAAATCCCAAGGTGACGCCCGAAGTCACCTGGAACGCGCTGGTGTATCAGCGGAAAAAGGTCCTAATCCTCTACATCCGCCGCGTCACCCGGTTGTTGCGTGAACTCACCCACAGCGCCCGTTTGCTGCCGGCGGACCGCCCGCTGCGCGATTCGCTCGAGCGGGACCGCGAAACCGTCCCGGTCCCTGACCATCTCCTGAAGCGCTACCAGGATGAACCCTACGCCGCCAAGATGCTCTACATCCGGACCCGGCTGATGGCCACCCTGCGGCACGTGAAATCCTTGAAGAATCCGGGAACATTGGGCGAAGCGGCCCAGCCACCCGCGGCGGCGTATCAGAACGCCGCAGAGTTTTTACAGGATCTGGAGCTGGTGCTTGGCAATTTGCGTCAAAGCCGCGCGCATGTCCTCGCCGGGGGAGGGCCGCTGGCCGATCTGATCGTGCAAGCGCAGACGTTCGGTTTCCACCTGGCTGCCCTCGATATCCGCCAGCACAGCGACGAGCACGAACGCCTGCTGGACGACATCTTCGCCGCCGCTCACCTGATTCCGGACGGCAGTTTGTATTCCGGGCTGACCGAATTCGAAAAAATCCGGCTTCTCACCCAGGAAATGTTCAATCCAAGGCCGCTGTTATCACCGGAATGGCCGCGGCCGGAGCGGGTCCGGTTGGGGTTGGGGATTTTCGAAGTGATGCGCGAAGCGGGGCGGCTTTTCTCGCCGGAGGTAGTCCCTTCCTACATCATCAGCATGACCCATTCGATCAGCGACGTGCTCGAAGTTCTGGTGCTGGCTAAGGAAGCCGGGCTGGTCCGGTTCCGTCAGCAAGGGCCGGTGGTGATGCTGGAGAGTGACCTGGACATCGTGCCCCTGTTCGAAACCATCGACGACCTAGCGCAATCCGGCCGGCTGATGCAAGAACTTTTCGCCAATGAAGCATACGCCATGCAGTTGAACGCCCGCAAACGGTTCCAGGAAATCATGCTGGGCTATTCCGACAGCAGCAAGGACGGCGGCTACATGGCCGCCAACTGGAATCTCCAGGACACCCAGGACCGGCTGGCGCGCGTTTGCCAGGACCACGGTGTCGATTGGCGGCTGTTCCACGGCCGGGGGGGCACCGTGGGCCGGGGCGGAGGCCGCGCGTATCTAGCCATCCGCGCTCAAGCGCCAGGAAGCCTCAATGGCCGCATCCGTTTTACTGAGCAAGGGGAAGTGATTTCGTTCCGTTACAGTTTCGCGCCCATTGCCCACCGCCATCTGGAACAGATCGTGGGCGCGGTGCTGTTCTCTTCCCTTTCCCGGTACGAGGTGAACGAAACGGCCACCCAATGGCGCGAATCGATGGCCCGCATGGCTGAGTATTCCCGCCGGACCTACCGTGCCCTCGTGTATGACGATCCGGAGTTCTGGCCGTTTTACATTCAATCCACTCCCATCGCCTCCATCAGCCACTTGCCCATCGCCTCGCGGCCCGTGTCGCGCCAGGGCGACCGCATGGTGGGGATGGAAGACCTGCGGGCGATTCCCTGGGTTTTTTCATGGGTGCAGAACCGCTATCTCATCACCGGCTGGTACGGGATGGGGAGCGCGCTGGAGTGGTTCGCAGGCCTCGCGCCGGATCACCTTGAACGCATGCGTGAAATGTACCGGCAATGGCCTTTTTTCGCGTTGATCCTTAACAACGCCCAACTCGAGTTGATCCGGGCGCATTTGCCCACCGCTGCCTGGTACGCCGCGCGCGTGCAGCCCCCTGAATTGGGCGAACGGATCCACGCGCAAATTCAGGCCGAATTTGAGCGGACCCGCGAATGGATTTTGAAAATCACCGGGCAGGAGGAGTTGCTTTCTCATGCCGAGGCTGTACGACGCACGGTGAGCCTGCGGAATCCGGTGGTTATGCCGCTGAACCGGCTGCAAGTGGCGTTGCTCGGACGGCCAGAACGGCCGGGCGGAAATCCGGATAAGCCGAGGGAAACGGAACCGGCATTCCGGGAAGCGTTGCTGCTCAGCATCGCGGGTATCGCGGCCGCCATGCAGAGCACTGGATGAGGCGGGCCCGGCAGGACGCGAATCGTTATCCCAGGAACGCGACCTGAATCCAAACTTGAATTCACCCTATTCAATCGTCTTGGTTTTTATTAATCTTTCCAAGCGAAGGAGTTTGGAATCATGAAGCCGCAGGCGTTTACGCTGATCGAGTTGTTGATCGTGGTCGCCATCATCGGCGTGTTGGCGGCCATTGCCGTGCCGAATTTCCTGAACGCGCAGGTCCGGGCGGAGATCGCGAAATGCAAGGGCGATCTAAAATCGTTCACCACCGCGCTGGAAGCCTACCGCATCGATCACAACAAGTATCCGGAGCCGATCCGGCCGGTCCGTTGGCGAACGTCCGATCATACCGCCACGCTCACCGAACTGACCACACCGGTTTCCTACATGACCAACATCGATATGGAAGACCCGTTCGTCATGCGCAAGTTTTGGACCTCGTGGGAAGTGGATCAAACCCACCCGGCCTACGTGTATGTCTATTACCGGGGATTCTGGGGCAAGACGTCGTCCGGGGGCATCGCGGGCCGCTACGGGACCACCCCGGCGCTGCTGCCAGACGGCGTGGTCATGCATTCGCGCGGCCCCAGCGGCAAGAGCGGCCTGGCGGTGCTGTGGCCGCTGGAGAAATATTACAACAACGTGGAACTCAACGACGCGATTTACGCGCCATCCAACGGCCTCCGCAGCCAGGGCTGCATTTCCGCCTTCCTGGGACTCATGCCCCGGCCGAGCGAGTTGGGGGGGTGAAGGGGAAATCCTCTTTGCGCTTGATGGCTTCATGCGGCGGGGAGTTCCTTTCCCTTACCGATGCCACATCCATCCCCGCACGCCAGTCTCCAAACTATACCGATATACCAGCGATCTGTGTTCCTCATCCTCCCGGCGGAGCCAGAGGAGGTGGATTTGGTCCATGGCGGGATGGACCGCCAGGGCAGGGGTGCGGGCGTCTTCAAACCCGCCGCTGACTACCTCGCTGGATTCGATGTATCCCACCGCGGGATTTAACGCGGCCAGGCGGATTTGATTCTGCCCGCCTAAATCTTCCTGCCAGGCGATCCAGGCCCTCCCCGTGGAATCAAACGCCAGGTTCGGCTGGGTGGAATCCAAGGCCCCATCATTCACCGTCAAGGGATTGCTCCATGCGCCTCCCGCGGGACAGTATTGGAATTGGATGTGGTATAAATTCCCCGGCCGGGAGACGTAAGCCAGGCCCAGATTGCCGAAACGGTCCGCGGCCAAACGGGGCGGGTCGGAATGCCTTCCCCCTTTCTCGGCGATGATCTCCACCGGTTCCAATAGTCCATTGGGCGTAATCCGCCTGCCTTGGAGTTGAAAAATCCCCGTGAAACCCCGCAAGAATCCCCAGACTACATAGAGGGAATCATCCGGCAGTACGGCGAGGTCCGGCAACCAATACGAATCGAATGTATCCCCGGATTCGAAAGAAGTGATTTTGAATTGCTCGATTCCGGCATGATCCGGAAATAAGCCTTGTTCATCACTGGCGCGCCAATAGATATCGGCCCGCGAACCGTTAGCGGTGAAATCGTACCAGACGATATGAATGCGATCGCGGGAATCCACAGCGGCGCGGGGGACATAGCCGTTATCCCCCGCGTGATCCGCACCGGTGTGGCTGACGCGGATATCCGCATCCAAGAACGCGCCGTCCGCGGGTTTCCGGTCGTAGTAGATTTCGATGTTGTCGATCCATTTCCCCAGCGCGGTGGTGTGCCGGTAATCCTGCCAGACGGCATGGACCGTGTCTTGCGAATCGAGGGCGAGCATGGGATGGCGGCCTCCGCCGTAGGGGCCGCTGTCAATGCGTAAAGGATCGGACACCTGCCCGTTGACGAGGATACGGTACCAGCATTGGTTATCCGGGGGGCTCGATACATCGTCTGTGATCTCGTAAACCATGTGGACACGGCCTCGCGAGTCAACACCGATCGCGCCTCGGGGATTATGGGCGAGTTGCAATCCGGTGCCGTCTTGGTGAATGACCAGCGGTTCGCTCCAGTCCCGCGCGAAGGACGGCGTGTTTAACAGGCAGAGTATTATCAAGTATGATTGGATTATCAGGCAATTTCTCATGGACATGAACCTACTTATTGTGGGTATTTCCGGGACGTTCGTACGGGATGTAGAAAAAAGGATTTCACCCCTTGAGGATCCGGGCGGACACCTAGGTCCGCCCCTACATGAATTCCCTCACCCTGGCCCTCTCCCGCATTCGGTTTGATCTTTCAACTCGAATGCCTTGAAGAGCGCACGCCTTTTCTGCAATAGATGTACGCCGAATTGTTGGGTGGATTCAAAGCGAAGCCTAGCCCACCCAAGATCGTGTCTGAATACCCTTCACTCCCGCCCGTACGTGTCCCAACACCGCACATGCGAGGCCGTCTCAAAGAGTTCCTCCCGCGTGATGGGAGGCTGTTCGGTTCCATAAGTGGCAAAAATGAAACCAAGCACGCTGTGATCGAATACCACGCAATCGCTCACGCCCACGCTGGCCGCCTCCCAAGAATTGTCTGGCATAAGGATGTTCAAACCCCAGTAGCGCCCATCCGGATCGCCGAAACATTCGTCGGCGGGCTGGCCTTCGCCTCCGATCGAACAGACAGAAACGCCGAAGGAAGTCTCATGGGTGACGATCTCGAGACCGGAACGTTGCAGCAGTTGCAGGCCGGTCAGTGATTCGCCAGGAAATTCAACCTCGCGCGTCACCCGGGTTCCATCGCTGTGATCGATCACCAGCGCGGCGCGGCCCGTGATTCCGCAGACGTCCGCGAAGGTCCGGTTGGGCGGGGGCGTTCCGTCCGGCCCGAACGTGAAGGCCATCAACGCGCCGGGGGTGATGGAAACGGCGGAGAGATTCGTTGAGAGCCGTGTCCATTCATCGCTTTCCCGCAAGAAGAGATTCCAGCGCCACCCCTGGGCATGGAGGGAACAACCGGCCGAGCCGTCGTCATGGAGGAAGCAGAGCATGGTTACGCCTTCGGATTCCTGGATAACGTGTTTGAATCCGGAACGTCTCAGCAATTCCACCGCCGGGAGACCGTCTTCCGCGAATTCCACGCAGCGGGTGATGACCTGCCCGGTGGAGTTCTGAATCACCACACCCGCTTGATTCGCGGCCTTCACCCCTGGGGAAGCCGACCAAACCAATCCCAATAACATCATGACGAACCGTTTCCGCATTGTCTCGATCCTTTCCTCGAGGCTAGATTGTGTCCGGGGAGAGGGAGGGCGCGGGCGTGACCGGCAAGAGACCGAGAGGGGCTAATGAAAAAACATGCCCCGGTCACCTGCGCGATCGGGGCATGGGTTGAATGATCAGCAAGCCTTGCCAACCTCTCAGTCCCCGAAGAGGTGACAATATCTCACGTGGCAGGTTTCCTGGCTTCCGGGCTGCTTTGGACCTACTCCCTCGCCTTCTCATCCGGAGGGGACAATGGCGGTTGAGGTTTGGTTCCCGGTTACAGTGGCGGGACCGCGCCGGAGTTTCACCGGCTTCCCTTTTTTTCGTCGAGGACGAACACCCCGTGAGTTTTGTCGGAAAACATTATACGGATGTCCGCTGACCGCGCAAGAGGGTTGGGGGAGGATTTCTTCCGCCCTGGCTTTCAACAAAGGAAAGAGAGGATTTGGGGGGGTATCCCTCATCCCGCAGGAATGATAATCTCTGTCCAACCGGGTGAATCCAGCACAATAGGATCGGTACCAAACGATCTGCGTGCCTCATCCGGAGGCAAATCATCAACGATTCATTGGAGAAGAAAGATGTCCCCATCCCAAACTAACAAATTCGGTCCCAAAGGATTGTTCGGTTCATACGGCGCGGGGATCGGCGCTCCCCTGGAATTGGCCGTGGAAGCGCCGGGCGTGGAATGTTTTCAGTTGCATGTGCCTGAGGAGAAAGACTTGACGCCGGACTGGGCCAACCGGGTGAAGGAGTTGATCGAACCGCGGGGCATTCAGATCGCACGCTTTGTCATTGGTTATTCGGGACCGGAGGGCGACCAATACGACAGTCCGCAGCGGGTGTTGGAGACGGTAGGCTTTGGCGTGCCCGATCATCAAAAGCGGAAAGCGCGGCTGGAATTGACGAAGAAATACATTCGTTTTGGCCATGAATACTTAGGCGTGAAGGATTTCAACGCGCACCTAGGGCATGTGGATCCCAACAACGAGTTTTTCAATCCGATGGTGGAGGCGGTGCAGGAATGTTGCGATCTCACCGCGTCGTGGGGCGGGCATTACGACGTGGAAACCGGTCCGGAGAAATTTGAAGCGCTGCATGCCTTCATGAAGAAAGTGAACCGCCCGGGCGTGTTCCGGGTCAACCTGGACCTGGCCAACATCGTGCTCTATCACGGGGAGTGGGAGCCGATCACGTTCCTGAGGAAACTGCTTGACGCGGGCCTGGAGATCGGCGGCGTGCACCTCAAGGACGCGATTCCTACCACCTGCAATCCTTCTTTGCAGCAGTGGAACGGCGAGGAAGTGCATCCCGGCCAGGGCATGGTCAATTTCCCGTTGTTGCTGAAAACGCTCTTTGAGAGCGGCTACCGGGACGCTATCGTGGTGGAACGTGAAGTGCTGGGTGAAAACGGATTGCAAAAAGTGCGGCGGATGGCCGAGACCCTCACCTGGGTGTACAACTTGTGCCGGGATATCGAGAGGGCGTTCGCGGCGTAGTACCTGTCACAAAATGACCTCAACACCGTTGTCCCGCAGAAACTCCTTCAATTGGCGGATGCCGATCAGGCGGTAATGAAAGACTGAGGCGGCCAGGAGAATGTCCGCGCCGCCTTGGATTACCGCGTCCAGAAAATCCTGCAGTTTCCCCGCCCCGCCGGATGCCACGACCGGCACGGACACCGCGTCCGCGATCGCCCGGGTGAATTCCAGATCGTAGCCGGCCCGGGTGCCGTCGCCGTCCATACTGGTGGGAAGAATCACGCCTGCACCAAGATCCTCGCACTGCTTCGCCCAGGCCACGGCGTCTTGGCCCACGGGTCGGGTTCCGCCGGCGACCACCAGTTCAAAGCCGGAGGGCATGGATGGATTGCGGCGGGCATCCACGGCCACAGTGATCCGCTCCGAGCCGAACTTCTCAGCCGCCTCGCGCACCAAAGCGGGACGTTTGACCGCAGCGCTGTTCATGGAGGCTTTGCCGGCTCCGGCCTCGAATACCAACTCGATATCCTCCAAAGTGGAAATCCCACCACCGACGGTCAAGGGGATGTCGATCACGGCGGAGACGTTTTTCACCCACTCCAGGCGGGTTTTACGGTTTTCCAGGGTGGCGGCGATGTCCAGCATGGCCAGCTCGTCGGCCCCTTCGATCTGGTAAAAAACGGCGTTTTCGACCGGATCACCGGCGTCCTTGATGTCCACAAAGTGAACGCCCTTGACCACGCGGCCGTTTTTCATGTCCAGACACGGCATGATTTTGATGAGTGACATGGCAGATCCTTTCCAGAAGGAGGGTGCGGGAATCCGAAGGAAAATCATGGCGATTCCGGGGGGAAAATTCCAGGGGGAGGAAAGAACGGAAGAGCGGAAATAGAATAAGTATTCAAATATTCATTTTACGCCAGCGGGAAGAAATCCTTCGCATTGCCGGGAAACACGGGGCGCTGAATATGCGGATCTTTGGTTCGGTGGCTCGGGGAGAAACGAACGATTCAAGTGATGACGATTTACTGGTCCATGTGAGTCGCAGCCGTTTGGACCGGAACAATCCGGTTTTTTAAAAAAAACCGGTGCCTAATTCGTTTTCCCGATTTCTTCCAGAAACCGGGCCAGGGCGTCACGCCATTCGTATAGAGGCACGGGATCCTTGGTGTACTCCGTCATCGAGGTGATGATGGATTCAGGTATCTGGAGTAATTCCCGGGCTCGTTCCCGCTGCGCATCGGTCAGACTGCCATCCTTCAGGGCGTTCTCCACCAGTTTGAAATATTCATAATCCTCAAATCCCTCGCGCAGCATTTCCCAGCGGATCGAGTCTACCGGGCCGCAGATCCGTTTTTGCCCATCGTTCCAGTTTTTGGGGGGATACAGGAAGCGCCCGTCACCGTTCCCCCAGTAGCCGACATACCCGGGCGGATTATCATACCCCGAGACATAGCTCATCGGGTCGCTCCAGGGATCCTGCAATTGAGGCGGAGGGAAAGCAGCGTTACTGGTCCAATAATTGGATTGCCAGACCAGGCATCCCTGCACGTTGTAGCGGTAGGTCATCCACAGCCAGATGCGCATATCCACGGCGGGATGATCAATGAACAAACCGGGATACGGCTGTTTGGGTCCGGTGCAGACGTACCACCAGAATTCCTCGCCCAGCGCTTGCCGTTCCTTGGCCTTCTCGGGATCGTACTGATCCAGGATCGCGCACCAGATATCCACATGGCCGAGCAGTTCCGGTTCCGGTTGTTCGGTAAGGAAACGTTTCAAGCCCGGCGCGTTCCGTTTGATCATCTCCATGCCTTCCACCACGAATTCGTAATCCTTGGGATCCGGCTCGTCGAACCAATAGACGTACGCCTTGTCCAGCCAGCCTTTTTCCCGAAGGTGCCGCTCGAGGGCAGCGGCGTAATCACGAAACAGCCGCTCATGCTCCGGTGTACCTTGTTCATAGTTGCCGATTTTCCCCTTGTGGCGGCTATGGAAGGTCCCGCCGCCCATACCCTGCAAATGTAAAAGCAACCCATTGAAACCGAACTCGTCGAAATAACGCTCACCCGCCTGATCGAAATCCGAGAAATCGAAGGTATAAGTATCATCCAGTTCAAAGCGGATGGGGTGCAACACGGTGGGATCGTAGGGCGAAATGCGGTGATCCCGGAAACTTTGGAAATACAAATCGGTTACCTGGTCCAGTTCCTCGCGGGATTCCAGATGATGGTATTGCCGCAGCAATCCGGGCGAAAAACCGAAGCCGCTGCGTACACTGGAGAACGGGGGGATCGCGAAATCATAGACAAGCAGTTGGAGCGGGACCTGGACCACCCATTCCGCCGATTGAAAGCGGACCATCCCCTGGTAAGTGCCCGCGCGGGCGTCCCGGGGAACATGAACCAAAACCCAGAAAGGATAATTGCGGCCGGCTTCGAGAGAAAGCGGTTCCCCGGCCGGGGGTAACGGATCGGGCCACCAGTCCACGCAGCCCCACGCGTCGGAAGGGCGGTGCACGTAGACATACTCCACTTGTTTGACTTCGATGGCCGCGGCGGGAATTTCAGCATCATCGGGACCGCGCAAGGCCTCCACCGCCACCGTCATGCCCGAAACGGCCTTTTCGGGGCGCAGGACAATCTGAACCGGTTCAAATTCACCCCGCGCCGCCGAGAGCCACGCCGCGTGGCCCAGCCGCCGGGGCACGGGACGGTTTAGAGAGACTTTGTATGTAGCAGGACACCACCAAACCGAGCCGTCCGTTCCCGAATCGAGCCGTTCACCAAAATCGGCGGCGTAGAGGAAGGAGACATCGAGGCTCAACCCGCCCCGGAACACGTTCACTTCCATCGGCCGGAAGAGCTGGATATATACCTGGTGCCGGCCGGTTTCACGGAGGGAATAGGGAATCCGGACGGTGGCGGTTTCTCCCGCGTTGACCGAAAACGGGTAGGTGAAAACATCCTGACTGGAGGGCCCGGAGGTATCGATCCGCGCGGTGAACAGGCTTTTTTCCTTGCCTGGATTTTCCACGGACATGACCAGCTCGGTATCGAGGCCGGGCTTCGGATCTCCGACTTGCTCGATAACCACCCGCGTGGAAGGATCCGTGTTTGAAACGCGGAGAAAGCGGGTTTTGCCTTCCAGCGCGCGCAGCGGTTGTTCCAACGTCCCCTTCATGCGGTATCGATTCACCTGGAAATGGCACCCATCATCGTCCGCCGTGCCTTCAAGGCGAATTTCGAGCCATGCCGCGGGCAGCAAGGCTTCGGGAAACGTCAGGGAATGGGTGTTGAGTTCAGAGAACGCGCCCAGTTCCATCCAATCGGCTTTGTCGCTTCTCGCCGAGACCCGGCAGACACCCGATGTGCGGTAGTTGAGGTTCAGTTCCACCGTTGCCGCCATCAGACGGTTCCCGGGGATCTCATGCCGGTAGGTCACTTGTGTTTGGGCACCGAAAAGCAGCCGGCCCGTGTTGAATCCCGCCGTAGACGATTGCAGGAAGCGGCAACCGTTGCCGCCAGGGGCGTCCAGATCGTGGAGGGCGGTGTAGGAGGCATCCTGAACGCGTTCCCCTTGGCCTAAAACCAAGCCTTCCCGGCGGGTGTAAATAGGCTGCACGGGGATAAGATCAGCGGTGTCGAAAAAGAGGGTACCATTCACCCGCCAATGCCCCAGGCGGAAGCGGGCTTCGGCATGATTTTCGGGAACGCGAAACACGACGGTGTAGTTTTTCCAATCATTCGTCAACCAGATATCCTGATTGGCAAACGTGGGACCGCTGACCGCGGATCCGCCCTGGGAATCCAAGGCTTTCTTGCCCCAGAAGGAAAACTCGTACCATGCGCCCGGCTGAACAGATACCGGGGCGGAAATCCACACGGCATCGTCTTCGCCATGGCCTTTCACGAGAAGGGCGTGGCGCGACCGGTACCCGGGCGCTGTGGTTTCACAGGCTTCGGATGAGGGGGACCATCCATCGGGGATGAACCGGCTGTCTTCCGTGCGGCCATCCTCAAAACCAGGATTGGGCAATGCAGACAGCACGGAATCCGCCCCTAAAACGTTCCCGGCGGGCAGGAGCAAAATGATCCAGATCCAGTACGACAAATACCGCATGGCAGCATCCTTTCCTTGGGTGGAATTGACATCATCATACCGAAGACACCCGGCAGGGGGAAAGGGAGAGGGACAATCCATGGTTTCACCCCGATTGACCCTGTGAGCCAATCAGATACAATACAGCGTTTGAGTTTTGATACTGGCGCGTAAGGAAACCGATCATGAAACCGAATATTCATCCTCCCTATTATCTCGCTACCGTAAAATGCGCGTGCGGGAACACGTTCCAAACCGGCTCCACGTCGGCGGATATCCACGTGGATATTTGCTCCGCTTGCCACCCTTATTTCACGGGTAAGCAGAAGTTGATCGACTCGGCGGGGCGCGTGGAGCGGTTCAAACGGAAATACAAGATGACCTGAGTTGGCCCATGGTCAATCCGAAATCGCGAAAAAGGCGCGGCGCGGCCGCGCCTTTTTCATGGCAGGTGATCCCTCTTTCTGCTGGCTCCAAATCCAGGAAGACAGAAAAAGAGAAACTAACGGGAGAGGCCCGCGAAGGTGATGGTAGGGTCTTCCTTCCCCCGGCGGGTTGATTCCCCCGGTATTGGATCCTTCCACCGCGCATATCCCGCCACCCTTTTCCCCTTCTAATGGTTTCGCTTGGTGGATTAAACTGTAGGCAAGAATCTCAGCTTCGCGGTTCCGGCCACTTCCTTACCGGTTTCATGAGGCTGATGGATGAAAGTATTGCTGGTTCATCCCAGTCCATTGCTTTATTCGGAAATCTACCTGCGCCTTGAGCCGTTGGGCTTGGAGTATACGGCCGAGGCAGTGCGCCGGGCGGGCCATGAAGTCCGTCTGCTCGATCTCCAGATCTTTACCCACCGGGATTTTGAGCGCGAATTGCGCGGTTTCCAGCCGGACGTAGTGGGCTTCAGCGTTAACTACCTGGCGAACGTGCCGGAAGTGATCGATTTGGCCAAGCGGACCAAACAATGCCAGCCCACAGCCTTTGTTTTTTGTGGGGGGCACAGTGTTTCCTTTATCGGCGAGGAAGTGTTGGAACACGCCGAGGGAGCCCTGGATTGCGTAGCGAAGGGTGAGGGAGAGAGCATCATCCCCGCGCTGTTGGAAAACCTCCCCCACGTGAGCGGCCTGCCGGGTATCCTCACGGCCGACGGCGCGGGCCCGAAGGCGCCGTTATGGCCGGATCTGGACACCATCCCCCCCGCGCGCGATCTGACCCGCAAGCGCCACCGCTATTTCATCGGAGAGCTGGATCCGTGCGCTTCCATCGAATTCAGCCGCGGGTGTCCCTGGGACTGTACTTTCTGTAGCGCTTGGACCTTCTACAACCGCCGCTACCGGCTGGCCGATCCGGAGCGGATTGCCGAGGAGATGACCCGGATCCGTGAACCGAATGTCTTTATCGTGGACGATGTGGCGTTCATCAAACCCGAACACAGCCTGGCCGTGGCTGAGGCCCTGGAGAAGCGCGGCATCCGCAAGCGTTATTATCTCGAGACCCGGTGTGACGTACTATTACGCAACCGCGAAATCTTCGCCCATTGGGCGCGGCTTGGGCTGCAGTACATGTTTCTAGGCTTGGAATCGCTAGACGAGGAACAATTGCGCCTATTCCGCAAACGGATTACACCCAACCAGAACTTCGAAGCGCTTGAAGTAGCCCGCGGATTGGGCATCGACGTAGCCATCAACCTAATCACCGATCCCGGTTGGGATCTGGCCGATTTTCAACGCGCCCGTGAATGGGCCTTGGCCGTCCCGGAGATCGTCCATCTGACAGTGGCCACGCCTTACCCGGGCACCGAACTCTTTCACACGGAAAACCGCCAACTCATTACCGGCGACTACCGGCTTTTTGATATCCAGCACGCCGTGCTGCCCACCCGGCTGCCTTTGCGCCGCTTCTATGAAGAACTGGTGAAGACCCAGTCGATCATCAACGCCAAATTCATGGGTTGGCGAACGGCAGTCAGTGTTTCGCGCGTTCTGGCGGGGCAACTCCTCCGGGGGCAGATCAACTTTTTGCGCATGCTGTTCAAATTCCCCCGGATTTACCGGGCCGAACGGTTTTACGAGGACCATTTCCGCCCGGTCCGTTACGCGTTGCGGCAAGCGCAGCCGTCCCGCCCGCGGCCTTCGGCGTGGGATCTGATGATCCACCAGTCCGGTCACTGGCCCCCGATGCCCGCGAAAACCGGCTGAACAGAACTTTCCCAGCCGAAAAAGAAAAAGAGGGCAAGCCGGATTCACCCGGGATGCCATGGCTTGGGGGGTGGGGGAGGCGAGGAAGGCGGCGGGGGGGGAGACAGGGTTTCTTCCGAGGATCGAGGATCCACAGCATCCGGCTGTTCCGTTACGGCAGACCCAGGGGGGTGTTTCTTCTCATGCCTTTGTTTCTTTTTTTCCTCGATCCAGGCGACGATCCGGTCGTGATATTTTTTAACAACCGGAACATCCTTCGAAAGCAGCCACAAACCGGCAAGGCCGAAGATCCATCCCTGGACAAAAGGGATCAGGCCGGATATGGCTCCTAAGAGCAACAAGAAGACACCCAGGGTAATCCGGCCGGCCTTCAGGACTATTTCTTTCATGTATTTTTTTCCTTTTCTCACGGCCGGGGATTGGTCCGGCAGGATGGTAAAAGGTTATGCGCTGATTCTCTCCAAATCGATCAACCGGTCAATGAGCAGGCGCGACAGTTGTTCCGCGACCTGTTCCGAACATCGCAACCGGATTCGAATTCCCTCGTTCGCGCATTTTCCATGAATCAGCAACAACCGGCCGAGTTCCCGCTCGTCCAGGAGGAGGGATTGATCCAATTCCACCTCCAGCGTGCGTCCGCCATCCTGTTCCCGGACAGTTTTGCAATGAGGCAGAAAATAAGGGATCTGCTCCTTCGCTTTCCCGGGACAAAAATGGCGGAATACGGGGATTTCGGCAGACATGGCCGGCCTCCTGTAAGGATACGATTCCCACCCGTCCGATTTTTACCAGGAAAATGGGTTTCGTCAATTTGGAAAAGGAATCGGAGAAAAAAATGGTCCGGAAGGGCGGTTAGAACAATCCCCGTGGAATTCCGGACACTATATCTCCCTTAGTCCTTTCTGGTACACTGAGAAGCCGTTGGGGAATCTCTTAATGGAGAAATAGAAACGCAATGGCCCATCAACCAATACAAAGCACCGTGGAAGACGTGTACGCCCAACCCGGCGTGTACCGGTGGCTGGCCTTGGCCGCCGGGCTGTTGGCCTGGACCTTCGATGGCGTAGAACAGAATGTGTATTCGGTGATGTCCCGGGCAGCGCTCAAGGATATTGTGCCGGGCATTCCGGAAAAAGTGCAACAAGCCGCCACCCTGAACACTCAGGGACTGACCGCGGAGGCCTCGCGGCTGATTTTGGAAGTGGATCAGGAAGTGGGATTTTATTTCGGTCTGGCTATGGCCATGTGGTTGTGGGGGGCGGCCGCCGGGGGAGTGCTCTTCGGGCGGTGGGGCGACCGGTACGGCCGCGTACGGGTGCTGTTATTCGCAGTCATCACCTACTCCGGCTTCACGGGATTGTCGGCCCTGAGCACGCACTGGTGGCATTTCGCCGCCTGCCGTTTTTTGGGATCGATGGGCTTGGGCGGCGCGTGGCCGTTGAGTCTGGCCCTGATCGTGGAAACCTGGCCGGAGAAATACCGTTCCGTGCTGGCGGGGCTGATGGGGGCAGGGGCGAACGTGGGATTCATGATCACCGCGTTGTATTCGCGGATGATGCTGGACTTGGACTTCAATTGGCGCTGGGTGATCGGCATGGGATGCGTGATTGGATTATCGAGCCTGCCCGTCATCTTCATGACACCCGAACCGACTCAATGGATTCAAGCCAAAACCAAAACGCAAAAGTCGAGTATGCGGGATCTGTTCGTGCCCGGATACCGGCGCTCGGCCATCGTCGGCAGCCTGCTCTCCACGGTGGCCCTGTTGGGGACCTGGGGCTCGTTTTTATGGCTCTCCACCTATGTGGACCAGGTGGCGGAAGGGACTCCGTATCAGCACAACGCCAAGGCCACAATCACCATATTCCAATCGGTAGGGCAAATCATCGGCGGATTCATGGGCGGCGTGCTGGCCGGTCTGATGGGAGGGAACAAGCGGTCCTGGGCGTTTTTGTGCGTCACCGCCTGGGGATCGGTATTCGCCATGTATTATTTCAATGATACATTCAACCTGCAATTGATGCTGATGGGAACGTTCGCGGGCTTGTTCGTGACCGCTTTCTTCGGTTGGCTGCCTAAGTTCTTGTCAGAATTGTTTCCGACCCGCATCCGGGCTTTGGGACAGGGATTTTCGTTCAACATCGGCCGGATTCTGGCCGGCATCGGGGTGTTGGGCGCCGGTACGCTGACCAACAAAGTATTCGGTGGAGACTACCGCCGCACCATGTTGGTGATGTGTTCGATCTATCTCGTAGGCCTGATCGTGATCCTCTTCGCTCCCGATACCGGAGGAAAGATGGTCTCGGACGAAGAAGACGAAGCGCGGATGCGGGGAAGGGCGTAATCCACCTTACGCCCGGTTCTTCTCCACGGACTCCAGATCCCGGACCACGTGTAAAAAAAATCCGACATGATCGAAGGAGGATTTGGTTCCCGGAATGAGCCGCAAGCCGATCTGCGCGCCGTGATCGGCCGGAAGGATTCCCTTGAACTCGCCCCATTGGGCTGACTGAATGGATACCATGCCGTCGTTCTCGCCATCGTTTCGCAGGACGTAAAGCCAGGCGGGACGGCGCAGCCAGTTCACCAGCGAGGGCCGACTGTAATCGACGCGTCCGGCGTACGAAAAATAGCGTACGCGGGGATGATCCACGATCCGGGGATTGAACTCCTGGTGCAGGTAGGCGGGCGTCAACTGACGCAATCCTTCCCACCGGTTTTCCGCCAACGCGGCAAGATAGCGGCGTTGATCCCCAGTCAGCAGGTATTGTCCCCATTTGGATCCCCGCGAAGCCGCCGTAAACCACCATGCGGGAACCCGGCCGGCCAGGCACGATCCTCGATGCGGGGTGGAAATAGTCGTGATCGTTACAATCCGGTCACCCTGATTCAATCCGTTGGGAGAAGCGGCGTAGCGGGCGTCCAACCCGCCCATGCTGTGTCCGATCAGGTGAAACGGTTCATGGGGGCCGATCTGATCCGTGATCTGCTTGATCAATTGCTCCGCCCGTTCCGCAATGGAGGCCGTGGGATGCACCTGGATGCGGAAAGCCGATATTCCCTCCTCCCGCAATGTTTCCACCACCCCGGGAAACATCTCCCAAAGCAGGAACCGCCGGTATCCCAGAAAACCATGCGCGAAGATCACGGGCTGCATGATGGGATGGACACTTACCGCGCGACGAAGCGGGCCATCGCCCAATCAGCGTGATCCCCCTCGATCCCGTCTCCCGCGTCCGAAACCTTCAAAGTGATGGACCGCCGCCCCGCAAGGCATACCCGCACGAACCGGGGCGGCATGCCCGGCTTCATGACCGGGCTTTCGTACATCACCGTGCCGTCGGAGAAAACCGAAAAGACCACGGAGGCGGGGCTGTCCTCGGGGACTTCCGCGTCGATGCCTACTTCGGCCACGAAATACCGGTACCCCGGAGGCAAAAAACGGTAGGTGATTTCGGAACGGGCATGCGTCCCGATCCCCTTGGGATAATAGGTTTTCCCGATTTGGAGCGTATTGCCATCCACGGAGCGGTCGTTCTGGGGGACCATGCGGTCGCTGACGAGGGTTTCATATTTCAAATCGCTTAAGAAAATATCTTCGGGCGAGTAGGCGTTCCAAACTAAAACACCGCACAAGACAGCCAGGACGATGAGCGCCGCGATCCGCCGGGGAGTCCATTCGGCTTCGCCGGCTGGAGGCGGATTCAGATTGGATTCGGGTGGAGAGGCGGCCGTTGGTTCCACGTGTTTTCCTGGTTGAGACCGGCAAGCCGGAGAATTACCGTTCTTTGGTTTTCTGAGCCTCCACGAGCCGTTGCACTTCTTGTTTGAACTCGGAAATCTCCAGCCGTTCGGAGCGGAGACGTTCTGTCCCTTGGGCTTTCATGCCCCGCCCGTTGAGCGGAACCACCGCCGTGGGCATGTTTTCAAAAAGCAGCATGGCGGGCATGCCATTGGTGACATACCGGACCTTGGTTTCAGGAATTTCTTTAATGGAAAACTTACCCTGTTGCATACCCACCGCGCTGCTGAACCCAAGTTTACTTTCCCCATAGAGAAATAGGATCAATTTTTCGCCCACTTGATACTCCACCGCGGGAACCTTGACGTGGAGATCGCCGTCGCTCCCGCCGTATTGCTTCAGGACGTATTCTTTGCCTACTTCTCCTTTCAGCACTTGCGTCACCCGGAAGGTATACCAGGTAGCCACCAGGCCGGACACAGGGTCTTTGCCCGATCGGATCTCCACACATTCGCCCTCGAAGATCACCCGCGCGCCTTCGGTCAATTCTCCCAGATTGAGCGGTTTGACCCGGACACTCCAAGCGGTGTAGGGCCCTCCCGCCAGCATGCCGGCCGTCATGAAAAACGCGATCCATCCTAATCTGTGGAGCATACGCTTTTTCCCCGATCGAGTGAAAAATGGATTGGTTCGCTCATCAACCCTATCATATCATACTGGCGATGAAATGCCCTCGCCAACCCATGCGGGTGGATTTCCGGTGGAGGAGCAACGCAAAACGAAGCCGGAAAGGGCGGGCTGGTGTTAACTCCCCAATGCCTCCCGGCATTGTTCGATGAACCGCCGTTCGTGACCGGAGGCATGTTTACTTTGTGAGCCTTCGGTCCAAGCCGCGCGGGCTTCCTCGATCCGGCCCAGGGCGGCGAGCGCCTTGCCTTTCCAAAAGAGAGCCTCCGCGATCGCCGGTTCCGCCGGGCGGCCGACCCCCAGGTGCTCGGGATAGGTCAGGGCGGTGGCAAAATCATCCAATGCTTTTTGGAATTGCTGGCTTTCCATGCGCAGCTTGCCCCGTTCGATATGCGCCCGGACAAAAACATTGCGGGAGACAGTACGGGTTTCCCAGTTGGAGAAGTACGAGTTGTCCAGCAGCGTGATTGCCTTGTCATACTGTTTTTCATCGACATAGGCCTGGCTCAGGATTTCGATGAGGTCATTGCGCAGGCCTTTCCGCGGCATTTTTTCGATCAAGGCGACAGCCTGCGGCCGTTTCTGGTTTTGAATCAGGATCTGGGCCAAATCGCGGTACAAGGTTTGATCCTTCGGCCGGGCCTTGATGGCCTTGCGGTAATCCGCTTCCGCCTCGTCCAGATTTCCGTTCTTTCGCCATTCATACAGACCCAGGTTGCGAAAGGCGACACTCAGGGAGGGATCCAAATCCGCCGCTTTCTTCCAATCGATCACCGCGTCTTCCAAGGACCCTAACGCGCCCAGGAGATTCCCACGGTACAAGCGGGCTTTGGCGTCTTTGGGATTTTTCTGGATGGCATATCCCAAGACATCCAGCCCCATGGCGTCGATCATTTCCGTATGGGCAGGGAAAACGTAATCGCTGGACTTCCTGGACGCTTGCTTTAGATATTGTAACGCCGCCGAATCATTTCCCAGAGCGGCCTCCAGACGGGCGGCCAAATAAAGCGGGAGGGGTGTCTGCTGTCGTTCCGGAATTGCCATCAGATACGCGCCGCGCAAAATCTGCGCCGCCTCGCGGATCATCCCCAGTTCCGTGAAGGCAAAACAAGTTTCCATGATCTCGAAATCATACTCGCCCACGAAACTTCTAGCTTGTTCCGCGAAGTTCCTCATGGCCGTCTCGTCCCGCAAAGCCATGACGGCGCGGGGGATCAGATTCAACGGATCGGCTTCCATGGTTTTCCGTGCCAGATCGTAAGCCTCTTCATGCATTCCGGCGGCGTACATGGCCAGGATCAGGTGATCAAAGGCCTTCAAGTCTTCGGGATTCAACGCCGCCGCCTGTTGAAACGCCTGGACCGCGAATTGGGGGTCACCGAGGTTCATGCTGGCGCGGCCCACCAGGTCATACCCCTGCGCCGCGGTGGCGAGTTTCCGGACCGCTTGGTATCCACAATGCCGGGCTTCTTCCCATTGGGCGAGTTTCAACCGCGCCGCCCCCAGGTAATACCAGGCCATCCCGTCGTCGGGATCCCGGGCCAAGGCCTTTTCAAGGTTCGAGGCAGCGTCAGTATACTTCGCCGCTTCAAAGTCGAGCACCGCCAAGCCCTTGAGGGCGGGAACGAATTGCGGATCTTCGGCCAACGCTTTGGTGTACCACTCCCGCGCTGCCGGCCGGTTCGTCTGTTTATCGAACAACAATCCCTTGAGGTATTTTTCCTCCGCCGTGAGCTGGTTTTCCGGTTTGACCTGCAACCAGTGGGGATCGGGGGGAGTCACCTTGGGAATGGGCAAAGGCGAGGTGTAAGCCGCAATCGGATTGGCATTTTCCAATAAGGTGATCTCGATGGCGCCCTCGGGAGGATCGGGCAAGGTGACCACAGTGGCTTCCCGGGGGGAAAGCGAAACGGCTTTTTTCAATAATTTGTGCTCGCCTTGAACCAGGCGCACCTCGGCGTGGGGGATTTCGCGGGTGGCCATCATCCGCAGTTCCCACTCGCCCGGTTTCCGGCTGGTTTGAAACGCCACATCCCGCGTGGCGTATTCGAATCCATCGCCCAAACCATGCACCGGATACCACCATTCCCGCCAGGCCACGGCTTCCCGGGGCCGGAGCAAGCCATAATCCGCCTGGGTCAGCAGCGGACCGCTTTGCACCTCGATATACTGCTCGTTTCCCTCATGCAGGGCCTTCTGGCTGACAATCCCATCGCCCGACTGCCCCCACGTCCAGGCCTTCTTGCCGATCAGCAGATTGTGATTGGCATATTGCACGATCCCCCGGTCCAGGTCCACATCGTACGCGCCGAAAAAATCGAAGACGCAATTATACGCGAAGACCGAGCTGGGCCGGTCATAGTTTTTCAACCATGTCAAGTCTTTGCCGTTATCGATCGGCCAGGAATAAAAACTGGTCCCCGCGTGATCGGTTCCGAGGGTCATGGGGTAGATAAACCGGGTTCCCGGCAGGCAGTAGAATGCCGTGCAGTTCCAAAAATAATAGGGATGCACGCCATCCCGCGGATTGTACAACCGGATCTGCTCATCCAAGTACGCCCGGCCGGGATGTAACGTCAGCCGCACGATCCACCGGGTGCGGAAAATCTGTTCGATGTTGCCGATGACGAGTGAAGCCGCGCCATCCGTATGTTCCTGAATCAGCACATCCACGGGCGTGACGCAAGTTACCGTATGCACTTGCGGCCCCGTGTTCCATTCGATCCCGCCCGAGATCCACGCGCCGCGCATGGCGATCAGCCCCGGCTTGATCACCGAATTGGTGTGGAACATTTCGTGGTTCGTGGTTTTATCGAACACCGAATGAATCCGCCCGGCCAGTTCCGGCAGGCAAGTAACGCGGAGATATTCGTTTTCCAGGAAAAGCGCCCGGTAGGTTCGGTCTACCTTCTTGGTGGAGAGATAATCCTGCATCGTGTAAGGGTAGATGATCGAGTTTTCCAGAGCGAAAAACTTGGGATTGATGTCATCCGGTCCCCAAGGATAAGTAGGAATGGTGATTGTTCCTTCCCACGCTTTCGTCCGGCTTTCTTCGCCCTGCCCTGAAAACGGCATCAACGCCAGCGCAAACAAAATTCCGACAATCAATACCCGGTTTTCAATACGCATCGTCTTCTCCCCTTGTTCCGTGTTAAATCCATCCAAAACTCCGCCAAGATATCACGCCAGCCCAACGGGAGGAAGCCAGAGGGGTGGCCATGGATGCCCGGATCACACCCAAGTGGCCCAGGATTGAAATCCTGGGCGGGTGCTCGGCGGCCCTATGATTGGGCGCGGTGGGAAAAAGGGAAGAAACGCGCCATCCAGCAAAGCCATTGTCCCCCGTAACTTCCATTCCTTGGTCGCTTTTGATTTCGTATCATAAACCATCTTCCTCGATCACGGAGAACGGTCATGACCAGTCCGCATCGTCCCATTCGGCATGTTTACTTCCTCCTCACCGCATGGTGGATTTCGGGTATAACCTTTCCTGGACACACGGCCGACTTCGTGTCCGCTGGTGTATCTGCCATTCAAGCCGCCCAGGGCGTCCTCACACGGCTCCTCCCGGACAAAACCGGACAATTCGTGTTTGAAATGATTCCTCCGGACAACGGGCGGGACGCATTCGAGATCGAAAGCCGGGACGGCCGGATCGTATTGCGCGGGAATAATGGCGTGGCGATGTGCTCCGCCCTGAACTGGTATCTGAAATACCACGGCCATGCCGACGTGACCTGGAACGGCACGCAAATCAGCCTGCCCGATCCGATGCCCGGGGTGGAGACCAAAATCCGCCGGATCACACCGCACCAATACCGCTACTTTTTCAATTATTGCTGCTTCGGCTATTCCCTGCCCTGGTGGGACTGGGCCCAGTGGGAACGGATGATCGACTGGCTGGCGCTGAACGGATACAACATGCCCCTGGCGGTGACCGGGCAGGAAGCCATCTGGCAGAAAGTCTTGCGTGAACTGGGCCTAACTGAAAAGGCTGTCACCGATTTTCTGGCCGGGCCGCCTTATCTGCCCTTCGGCTGGATGGGATGCCTGGACGGTTGGGGCGGTCCCCTGCCCCAAGGCTGGATCGACGCGCACCTGGATTTGCAGAAGAAGATCCTGGCGCGCGAACGGGAACTGGGCATGACCCCGGTGCTGCAAGGCTTCACCGGCCATGTCCCCCCGGCAATCCAAGAGAAATTCCCCGGTGCCAAATTGCACAAAATCCGCTGGATCGAGTGGGAAACCTTCTTCGTGGATCCCCTGGACCCGCTTTTTCAACACGTGGGAAAACTCTACCTGGACATCCAGACGAAGGAACTGGGGACCGATCATCTCTACGCGGCGGACACCTTCATCGAAATGTCGCCGCCCAGTAACGATCCCGCTTTCCTGCGCGACATGGGCCGCGCGCTGTCCGAAACCATGACCGCCGCCGATCCGCAAGCCTTATGGGTCATGCAAGGATGGATCTTCTACAACAACGCCAAGTTCTGGCAGCCTCCGCAATCCCGGGCGTTTCTGGGCGGCGTGCCCAATGACCGCATGATCCTGCTCGACCTTTTTTGCGATGTCGCGCCGGTCTGGAACAAGACGGAAGCCTTTTACGGCAAGCCCTGGATATGGTGCATTCTGCCCAGTTTCGGCAACACCGTCCGCCTGAGCGGCCCGCTGGCCAAGATCAACGGCGATCTCTGGGCCGCGATGAATGATCCCCAACGCGGAAGGTTGTCAGGCATCGGGATCATCCACGAGGGGTTGGATTACAATCCCGTGGTCTTCGATCTGATGTCCGAAATGATCTGGCGCTCCGGGCCGGTCAACCTGGATGAGTGGATCAGCCAATACGCGATTCGCCGCTACGGCCGCCCGGTTCCCGAAGCCCGGGAAGCATGGCCCTTGTTATTGAAAACTGCCTATAGCGGGACATTTGGCAACTCTCTCCTGATCACCCGCCCCAGCCCCGGCAGGGAGTCGAACCCGGATTGGCCGTACGACCGGGCAACGTTCGAAAAAGCCTGGGACCAATTGCTCCAATGTGCCGATGCATTGGGTAATATCGACACCTACCGCTACGATTTGGCGAATGTTACCCGGCAGGCGCTCGCCAACCTCAGCCGGAACCTGCACGCGAAAATCCTGGCGGCCTACCAGGCCAAGGATGCTAAAACCTTGGGGGCCGCATCCCGCGCATGGGTGGAACTGATCCAGGATCTGGACGGACTGCTGGCTTCCCGGCCTGAATTCCTGCTCGGCGCGTGGTTGGAGGACGCCAAGCGCTGGGGAACGAACGATCTGGACAGGCGCCGCTTCGAATGGAACGCCCGCAATGTCCTCACCCTGTGGGGCGGCCGGCAATCCAGCCTGCACGATTACGCCGGGCGGGAATGGTCCGGCCTGCTGTCCGGGTTTTATCTACCCCGCTGGCAGTTGTTCTTCGACCGGTTACGCCAATCCTTGGAGGAAGATAAACCGCTGGATGAAGCCTCATTAAACGCGGATTTGCAGCAGTTAGAAGAACAATGGACTCATCAAACCGAAGCCTTTCCCGCCGTCCCCCGCGGTGACACCGTGAAAATCGCCCGGAAACTATTCGAAAAGTATCATGAGAAAACATACGAACCGGATTGAATTCGGAATCGCAAATTCACCGCCCGGGGGGGGAGAGGACCCCTGGAAAGACGTCATTCATCCTGTCTCAGTGATCGGGTGAAGAGGGGCATGACAGGCAATCAATTCATCCTCCATGATCAATTATGTTTCTGCCAAATATAAATCCGGGAAGTGAACTTTTGTTCGAAAGTTTTTTCCACATGAATCCAGAGTGCGGCCAAACCGCTGAGCGTGTAAGTTCTCCCATCTTTCTGGATTTCACCTGCATTCTCAACATACGCGGCAATGATCCACCATCCTGGATGGGGAAGCGTATAAGTGAACACCCCGTTAGGATCTGTCTTTACGACTTTTGTGATCAAGGGTTCTGGCGGGAGGTCTTCCGCGGCGGGAACCTGGGTCATGAATTGCTCAATCTCCACGCTCACGCCCGCCAATGGTTCGTTTCCTTTCAGTAATTGCCCGGTAAAGACATATCCTTCTTCCAATCCATAGGGACGAGTCAAAGGAACAATTTCCAGGGGCTGGCCGGTACGGGTATCCCATCCCCCTTGTTCTTCCACATGGAGACAGACCTTTAGAAATTCCTGATTCAACATGTTATTTAAGCCAATCTCCGGTGCAGTATTTAATGCGACAATGCAATCTCCGGGGGCCTCTGGTTTATAAGTAAATTCCCAAACCTTGGCGGTCAGGGTGTCAACTGTATATTGCCCGGCAGTCAGGCTTGCTGTGAGATCGGTGCTCTGACCATTGGGCCCAAAGGCGGTTACCTTTTCCGGCTTGGGGGGATCGGTGTATTCTTGCTCATAGGGATGTCCAACAGCGAACATGAACTTAACAGCCTGATTCACTTCCGCGAACGGGGCATCGTGAATCAGGATGGGGAAATGACTGAACGCAGCGGGGGACATGACCAACATCAGGATGACACAAGCGAACTCCCTTTTCATTTTCGGACTCCTTTTTCTGGATATGATACCGGGCTGGGAATATCCCATCCTCAAAATAATGACCAATCAGAAATGGATGATGCGGGTTGCCTTCCGTCTTCGAACGCGTGACCGACGGCCGTTCCGCCATGGCCGGTTCCGCCATGACCAACCGGATTACTCCAATCCACATCGCTTATCATGATTTCATCAAAAGCCATGGCGCCGCTGTACACGTGAATTGTGACGGGGG
>ERZ795045.1574-NODE-1574-length-24939-cov-4.658455_pt1 | contig 24939 bp, 26 predicted proteins | sample MGYA00375129_ERZ795045 | MGnify/ENA primary metagenome ERZ795045 (study PRJEB30174, sample SAMN05720166) | activated sludge metagenome | isolation source: anaerobic digester from wastewater treatment plant | place: Japan | collected 2015-05-15 ...
AGACAGGGCTTATCCCGCCGGTGTGCGCCCTGCCAACGAATTTATTTAACAGTTCCCCTAAAGCGCCTTTTCCGTAAGCGCCTGCCGGCAATCGCCGCCAGGAGAATACAGAGCAATATGCCCAGCAGGATATATATTAACCCAAGCTGCCCGCCGGTTCGGGGCAGATCGGGGGCAGGAGTTGTTGAAGAAACTGCAAATACCAGGGCCATATCAAGGTATAAATCTTTTAATTCGTTGCCCGATGTAACCGGCAACAGGAGTTTAAGCTGCAAGTCTTCGCTCGTTCCGGGATCCAGGCTGGTTACGGTTATATCTTGCAGCATGTTAAGCGGCCCGCTGTAGCGGAAATCTCCGCCGGCGGCGGCAACCTCAAAAAGCAGGCCTTCAAAAAGCTGCCGGTCACCGCGGTCCATACGCGCGGAAAGAGTGCAGACAAGGGCTTCCCGCCCTTCATTTTTTACTGTCACCACGGCCTCGTCAAATGCGCCGGCAGCAATGTCTGTAAGGTAAAAAAGCGGGGTGTCCCCTTTCACTCTCAAGCCCTGCTCGCTGCCGATTACCTCGATTCGCGCAGCGGCAAAAGCCGGCAGGGGGCAGCAGATGAGAACCGGGCCGGCCAGGCACAGCAGCGCCACGATAAACCTGCCGGCCGCAGCTTTTCTTGGTTTCGCGCAACTCTTCATTGGTAAACCCGCTCCTGATTTAATTCAAATATGGCGCGGCGATTCCGGGCAAGACATGCACTCTTTTTTCTCTTACAGGAAACAGGTAAAAGGCCGGCCCTCCCACTGCAAAGCGAAAGGGCGGCCTGCAGCTATATTTCTTTTTTCACCTTAGTATTGCACATTACCCGGGGTTTGATAGTCGGCCTGGGTGCCTTCCACTACCAGATCGCCCTGGAAGGTGGCATTCTCCCATTCGCTGCCAGTCTCAAAGGGCAGCTCAATCGTCACCTTATAAATAGCAACTTGCCCCGGTTTAAGCGGGTACCCATCATCAAAGGTGGCACTTTCATTGTCCATTCCATTTGTAACCAGGTAAGTAAGCGGAACCTGATCACAAAGTGATTTGTTGGCAGGGCCATACCTGACATAGCTGCCGTAATTCTGCGAGACATAATCAGTGGGATTAATGATTACACTTGCCAGGAGCTGATCGGTAAAACCTGGCGTACTGGTTACATCCGGCTCTATGAAGGTCCTGAAGATCATATCAAGCGAACCGGTGTTGGCAATTTCGATATAGCCTTCTACGCTATCTCCAGGTTTCATGTTGGTCACATTGAAAGGATCGCCAACAAGGTCAAACTCAAGATTTCCGGACGAGATAAGGTTGCCTTCTATTTCTGCGCGGTGGGTGAATACAGCGTAGGTCGCGCCTCCGGCCAGCGCCGAAGCTAGAGCAATGATAACCAGGCTGGTCAAGATTTTTGCTCTCATGCCAGATCTCCTTCCAAGTTAAAGTTGAAAAAATTTGTCTCCCCAATTAAGCAGCCTTACTTCTCTAATCTCTTTCCTAGACCTCTCTGATATTGCTATTGCCTGTTATCACTCCTTTTTAAAAAATAATCTCTACTTTATCAGCAGTAGAGACCATTCGACGTTAAAGGATAAATTTCCTCTTTTTGGCTAATCCTGTTAAATAAAAAGGCGTGCTTTGTCTGAAGCTTTACGATGTCTCCTTCCGCGGGCTTAGCTTTTCGGCAATATCGTGCAGCGCCTTGCCGCATTTTTCCCGGATCACGAGCTCTGCGGAGCCGTCATAACCGGTGTGCTGCAGGTTGATTATGATGAGCTTTCTTGCCAGCCCCGGCAAATAAGCCACGGGGTAAACGACCAGGCTGCTGCCGGCCACCAGCATGAGATCGCAGTGACGGCGCAGGGTGTCTTCAGCGTCATAAAAGAGCGGCGGCATGGGATCGCCAAAAAGAACCACATCGGGGCGCAAGACATTAAAGCAATTCCGGCAGACAGGCGGAATCCTCTTCAGCTCAACCTGTTGAACAATCTCTTCAAACGAATAACGTTTTTTGCAGCCCTGGCAGTAGCCGGAGCGCAGGTGGCCGTGCACCTCCCAGACCTTGCGTGAACCGGCTTTTACATGCAGTCCGTCGATATTCTGCGTTACCACTCCTTTTAGATAACCCATCTCTTCCATCCTCGCCAGGGCATAATGTCCCGGATTAGGCTCGGCCAGGGTAATGCTGGCGAAGCGATTGAAGGCCGCCTCGTAGAAGAGGCGGGGGTTGCTCTGCAAAACCTCCACTGAAGCGGTTTTGATGGGGTCCACTTTCTCCCAAATCCCCGTTCCCGGAGTCCGAAAATCGGGAATACCGCTTTCCGTGGAAAGTCCAGCCCCGGTCAGGCAGTAAAAGCCACTGCTTTCCTTGATTAAGGCGGCGGCCTGCTCAATCTGATCATTGTAATTCATGTTATCCCCCCACCAAAATGCATATAACTCTAATTTTATACAATATAAAATTGTCTATTTATTTATTCTATTCTCTAATCGCCAAATCCTTTTCTATACAAGCTACTATGAGAGAGAAAAACGTGATAAAATATAAGAGAAGAGCCAACGCAAGATGAAGGGAGGTTCCAGGATGAACAGGCTGAAAACATTCTTGTTGATGTTACTTCTGACAGCAATTTTCCTTCTGCTGGGTCACTTTATCGCCGGTCAAGAAGGGCTTATTATCGCTTTCATCCTGGCGCTGGCCATGAACTTTTTCTCTTATTGGTTCAGCGACCGCATCGCCATCAGTATGACTCGTTCACGGCCGCTCAGTGAAAGCGAAGCCCCCGGGGTTTACCGGGCCCTGCGCGAACTGACATATAACGCCAACATGCCCATGCCGCGGGTTTACCTGATGCCGACTGACCAGCCCAATGCTTTCGCCACGGGACGCAACCCCGAAAATGCCGTGATCGCAGTCACTGCGGGGCTGCTGAGAATGCTGGACTACGAAGAGCTTAAGGGAGTCCTGGGTCACGAGCTGGCCCATATTCGCAATCGCGACATTCTCATCGGCAGCATAGCTGCGGCTATTGCCGGCGCCCTCATGTTCGTAGCCCGGCTCGGAATGTGGGGCGCGGCTTTCGGCGGAGGCGGCAGGCGCAACGAAGGCGGCGGCGCGGCGCTGGCCCTGATCAGGCTGCTTGCCCTGGTGCTGGCTCCTCTCGCGGCTCTATTAATCCAAATGTCTATCTCGCGGACACGCGAATACGGAGCTGATTCCACCGCAGCCAGGATCTCGGGCAACCCGCAGGGGCTGGCTTCAGCCCTTGCCAAGATGGATAGCTACGCCCGCCGGCGCCCGCTGCGCGAGCTTAACCAGGCTACGGCGCACATGTTCATTATCAACCCCTTCTCTGCAGAGGGCCTGGCTACAATTTTTAGCACACATCCGCCGATCAGGGAGAGAATTGCCCGGCTGCAGCGGATGCGCATTGAAAGAATAAGATAAAGGCAATCATTTAAAAGGGAATTAAATTAGCAAAGGGCTGCTCTTTTGAGGCAGCCCCTCTTGTTGACATAAAAAGTATTCAGGATGACATGTTTATCTCTTGAAAAGCGGTTGAAACAAGGGATGACTGGTTTTCACGCCAAAAACGGGGAACAGCTTCCGCACAATCAGCTCCCGGTTCAGCAATAGGACAAGCAGGAATATGCCCTGGATGAGGTAGCGGTTCAGGCCAAACCCTACCGTAATTCCCCCGATATCGCCGCCGTAGAAAAAAGGCCCGATGGATAAATTGAAAGCGTCAATGAGCAAGAAAAGAAGGGCAAGATAGTAGAAATAGTTTCTCCAGAAAGAATTCCTAAGCGCCGCCAGGGATTTCCGGATCGCCAAGAGCAGGTAGCCCAGCGCCAGGGTGAGCGCATTGGCCGAGCCGGAGATGAAGCCCCACTGGATCCCCGACCTCTCTTCCACGGGTGTTTTGAAGATTACTTCAGCGCCGTAGAAGTGCAGCCGGAACGCCTCCAGCTCACCGTAAGCATGGGCTACCACCATATGAGCCCCTTCATGAATAATAAGAAATGTAAAAACGGCCATGACCAGAAACGCTATTTTTTTCATGATCCCTTCTCCTCTCCCCGCCGGGTTCTAAATAAAACCACCGATTGAACAAGTCACGCCTGCCGTTTACATGTCTTTCATAAATACACGTACCGTTATCTTCAGCCACTTTCCCATCCACTCCTTGGCTTCAATCTTGCCAAAAAGGAGCTTCCCCGCGTCCATCAGCCGCGCCGGCACCTCGTTTTTTGCCCGTGGCAGGTAGCCCAGTTTGCGTTCTTTCCGATCGTAGATAGCCACCGCAAGGTGATCGTGAACATTATCGGGCTCGCGCCGGAACAGCAGCGCATCCCCCACCTTAAGCTCGGCCTCCACCGCTTCCAGGTCCAGGTAACTGGTCCCAGCGATATGACACTCCATGAGAAAGATCTCCTGGATATAGGGCAGAATCTGCACATTGCCGCCAAAATAGCCCTGGATTATCTTCCAGATCTCCTCGCTGGAGGGCACCAGCCCGCGGCCCATGAAGACACCCCCTCAATGAACTGTAGACGCCTCTCCGCCGCCAAGTTCTGCAAGAATGGATTGATAAGTTTGCCTGTGCCGCTCCATCTCCGCGATTTGTTTCTCGATGTTCTCCTTCTGGGCGGCAATCCACGCGGGGTCGGCGAGCTTCTCCTGATAGCTAAAAGGAAACTGCTCCTGCATTTTCGAAATTTCTTCCAAAAGCTTCCTAATTTTTTGCTCCAGCTTTTTAATGTCAGCGACCAGCTGCTCCATGGTAGAAGGCTCGGGCGGCAGCTCCTCCTTATGCTCAGAAAGCAGGAGCGAGAGGGTCTGCAGCTCCTCGAGATCGCCGTTCCGGTAGGCGGTAAGCACTCTATCCCAGAGATACTTAAAGTTATCCGGAAGGGTCTCGTTTAAATCGGGATGTAGTTTTCGCACCAGCTCCCGGTAGAGCCTTCTCAGCTCCCGGGACTCCTCCGCGGAGAGCCGCGGCAGCCGGTTATAGTCCACGGCCCACTCGACCCTGCGGGCCAGCTCCCGCAGCTCTTCAACCCACTGCTGCAGCTCCTCGTCAAGCCGCTCCTCAATCAATTCCAGGTCAGGCTTCTCTCCCCGGTTGAGGGAGGCCCGCATCAGTTCAATCTTTCGCCGCAGCCTTAAGACGTCGTTGCGCAAGAGAGATAGCCGCTGCTGTTCTTTACCGATGGTGGCGTAATATTTCGCCTCCAGGTTGGGCTTGACTGTCCTCAGCAAGTGATCCCGGTCGGCAATGAGCTTAACCATCTCGGTTCGCAGCGCCCGCAGCCTCTCCTGCAGCTCGGCAAACTCCCTGGAAATATGCAGCTGCCGTTCCAACCCGCACACCCCCTCAGAAGCCTCTGGAGCCCAAGGAGTGGGACAAACAGGTACGTCCCCGGTGTCCCACGGCGGCTCAAAGGTATCAGTATATCTCGATCATGATGGGGCCGCAGCGGCCGGCATTGCAACTGCTCTCGGCAACGGAGCAGGCGGTCACGGCGACAATCAGATCGAGCATTGCAATCAGCTCAATGTAGTCACCCGGTTTTGAAAGGGGCTCCTTTATCTCGAGACGCCCGTCTTCATAAACCCGCGTGTTCATAAAAATATTGAAGGGCGTCCGGATATAGCTTTCGTCAAGGCCGAATCCAGCCAGCACCCTCTTAAAATTCTCTTGGCAGCTCGGATGCGGGCCTGCGATCCCGTACTGGAAGCGATACATTTCCGGGCTGCAGGGTGGATGGAGCAGGTCATGCGCCCCCACGGTATCGGCGGTTACCTGGAGCATGGGCTGATAGAGGTTAGAATACAAATACTGGCCCACCTTGATGTAGAGAGAGCCGTTGTTGTCGATAGTTGCGCCGGTAGAAAGATATTCGCGGGGCTCTGCGGCGTTGAAAGCAAGAAAATCGGCTACTTGTTTACCCTCGGGATCAATCACCCGCATTTCCTGTCTTTCGGCAATTTAAAAGCGCGCCCTTCTTGAGCTGGAATAATGAATCTGTCTTTTGCCGAATCCATAAGCCTCCCACTCACTCTTTCTCCTTATTGGCTGCCTGTGTAAACCGGTGATCTCCGCAAACACGGCTGCGGCAGCAATTTATAATATGGGGTTTTTGTCCGGTTTTGCCTAAAGGTTTGCTTCTATGCCGGGCGGCGCCATTCCTTCCCGCCCGGGAAGAACGTTTATTGCTGTATCGTTATGCTTACGGGCTATCGAAAAAGAGCCATGAATCGCTCCATATAGTAAATCCAGACCTGGTTGAAATAACCGGAAAAATAGAAGTCGCTGGCATGGCCGGCCCAATTCATTTCCAGGAGCACACACTGCTCGTTGCCGGCGGCCTGATATTTCTCTTTAAAGTTGCGCGCCGTATGCAGGGGAACCATCCCATCATGGCTCCCCTGGTAAATCAGGCAAGGGGGGCTCTCTTTATCAACCAGAAGACTCACGTCAATCCATTCAGGCGCTTCGCCGATTGCGGGCAAAAAACTGGTCTCATTGGCCGGATAAAGGGGAAGATAGCCCTTGATGCTTATCGCATCGCTGAATAGGTGGGGATAATGCCCGCCGGCTGCAGCCAGAGCCAGCGCCGTGGTCAGCTGCCCACCGGCGGAGCCTCCCGAAATAAAGACCGAATTGAGATCGAGATTATATTCAGCGCCATGTTCGGCCAGGTATCTGGTAAATATGCCCAGGTGGCGGATCATGTCATCCAGTATAAAAGGGCCCACGCGTTCGCGTTTGGCCAGCAGCGGCTGCAATGCAGTGAGCTTCACCCGGTCAGTCAAGCCGTACTGCAGGTCAAAAACGGTGTAACCCTGGGAGGCAAAATACTTGTTTACCTGCATCATGTTGGCAAAGCCCTTGTCGCCGGCGATCCAGGCGCCCCCGTGTATCCGGATCAGCGCCGTCCCGCTGCCCGGCAGGCCGGTTTTCCCTTCAGGCGGCATGAAAACGTCGTAATAAAGCTTCAGCCCATCTTCAATGCCGCCGCTCCCTTCATAAAATAGAATATCTCTTTCATAGCGGTATTCCTCCGGGGGGAGTCCTAAAAAATAAGCCGGCAAAGAGAAAGGTGTTTTTAGAAAATAATGTTCCCAGGCAGATTCAAGTTTCTCTAAACGGCTGCCTCCAAATGTACGGGTAAATTCAGCCTCAGCACCGGCGCAGGTCTTGGGCATGGCCAACAAAGGAATCAGGTGGAGGGCAAAACAGGCCAGGCCCAATATTCCTGTGAAGAAGGCCGCAGCGCCGCCCGGCCGGTTTTGCAGCTTTAAAATTAAAACGGCTGTGCTGAGCAGGATGAAAGCATGGTAAAGAGAAAACCCGGAAAGGAAGATTTCGACAAACTGGGGCGCGCTCTCAAAGAATATGGACCTGTTGCCGGCCAGAAGGAAATAGAGAGCGGCCGATCCTGAAATCAGGATAACATAGGATATCGCCAGAATCGTTTTTTTGCCGGGACTGCCGGCTCTAAGTGCACCGGAGCAGCGGCCCATCCGCAGCGGGAAACCGCCTTTTACCGCAGCCAGGTTATTCCATGCCAGGATTGAGCCCAAAATGGGAAGTCCAAAATAGATCAGATAGATTCCGCCGTAGACCAGGAAGTTTAAGCGCCCGGTATAAATGAGAGCAGTCAGCATGTTTAAGCAGGCCAACATCGCAAAACCGGCAATCATGGCTGCCAGACAGATATAGCCCCGGCGGTGCAGTCGACGACCGAGATAATTTTCTCGATTAATGAAACGATCATCCAGGTAAATCAGCAAGATAATCGCCGTAAGAGAAAGCAGGTATAAAATCCCGAACAAATTGTCTACCGCCATATCCAGCGGCACGGCCAGGTGAATCGCGCTTCCGGCAATGGCCGGCAGGGAGAATCCCAGGGTAAGGGCGCTCACAAGGTGGACTAATTTAATACGCCCGCTGGCCAACTCAAGCCCCTCCCTATTTTATTGCTCATATTGATTCAGTCTGCCTAAGAAAAATTCACAAGCAGAATATTGTCATAAGTTCGACTGTAATAGATTTATCTCCTGCCAGTAAAGAGAAATGAATAAAAAGCAGCGGGGCTGTGTTTTGAAGCTTTTGTAGATAAGCAGTTGCAGAAAAAGGGTATATGATTTTTTTCAACCGATGTTTGGATCAGTCTCTCCAGAGGGCAATATGCTCCAGGCCGGGGATGTTGACAGCAGGGGCGCTCGGGTCCCACCGGCCGTTAATGCCCTGCTCCCTTGCGGCCAGTTCAAAATGAGACATGGCAATGCCCATATCGAGATGCTGCATCTTGATTTTTCCCAGGATGCGGTTGTAAAACTGGTCTTCTTTCAGGTAGAGGCGATAGCTGCCTTCCCGGTCCCTGACAATCCGCCAGGGCTGGCGGTTTTTGGCGGATGGGGCAAGGCGCACCGCCTCCAGGGCGTTGCGGTAAGCGCCGGCAGCATCTTCAGTTAGCGGAGTCTTCTCATCAACGGAAAAGAACAACTGGCTCCACGGCTTCCGCCGGGTGGAGCGGGCGCCGGCCCTGACTATTCTATCCTGTATGGCCGCGCTTTCAGCGGGATAGCCCACGGGAGTTATTGCCGGCAGCAGTTCATCTTCGGCCAGCTCCATCTGGCGGGCAAAGCTGCTCCGGCGGAAGGTGCCGCCCAGCCAGCAGGTGCCCAGCCCCATGGCAGTGGCTTCGAGAATAATCTTCTCGAGACAGTAGCCCAGGTCTATCTGGGAGCCTTTCACATCTTTAACCGCTCCCAGAATATAGAGACGGGCGCCCCTGATCATCCCGTAGGTGCCCAGACTTTTGGATTCCCCCGGGTCCACCGCGTCAAGATCCAGCAGCTTAAAGCGCACCGCGGTCCCAAAGGGGCCGGTGTCATGTTCCGTGAAGAGCTGCTGAATCCTGCTTCTGATCTCATCGCCGACCGGTCTCTGATCATCATAGGAGCGCACAGAATACCTTTTTTGAACCGTTTCCATTACGTTCATCATCAAACTCCCCTTATTAATCAATCCCTAAAACATGCCGACAGCTTCTTTCAATAAATTGGTTATTCTCCTGATCCATAATACCAGCAAACTCTTTATTAGCCAAGAGTTTGCGGAAGAATAATTTCTTCTTAATCCGGATGGCAGGGAGATTTATCTCCGGTCACTTTTTGCTAATCAATTGCCTATTTTATGTGAATCGTTTAACTAAAAAATGAAGTCTACTCAACAAACATGCTTCCATCTATATATATTTACTATATTTTATATAATCACCCCCAGGGTGATTACTTTAACAGAAAAAAAGGTTACAATCACTTCAAGCATGATATCAAATCATACATCTCAGAAAGGAGATTGTACAATGGGACGTAAGTTTCTGTTAATAGGTTTTATGCTTCTCGTGGTGACAGCACTGCCATTTGTAGCGGCAGCGCAAGAGACTGCGGCAATCATTGAACCTCTCGATTTTACACTGGATAGCAGCGATCCTCTTTACCCCGGCGAGTCAGGTGAAGGCTGGACCTGGGATGCGGCAGCAAAGACGCTTACTCTCTCCGGGATCAATCTTGACGTGGGCCTTAAGGAGGAGGAGTTTGCCATTCAGCTGCCCGACGGCGCCAAGATTGTTCTGGCGGAGGGCACAAACAACAGCATATCCAACAGCTACGGGATGGGCATTCTTTGCTGTGACGGCAGCCTGGAGGTTACCGGCGGCGGCAACCTCAGCCTTGACACCAACTTCCACGGGATCCGGGCTTACCGAAATCTGACCATCGATATGACCGGAAACCTGGGCATCACTGTTGGTGAGTATATGGGGCTGCGCGTCGGCAAACCTGGTGAAGGCGGCGATCTTGTCATCCGCAACTGCAATACCCTTTCGCTCCTAAGTGAAGACGATCAGTGCATCCGGGTTGACGGCGATGTCAGTATTAGCAATTGCGGCCAGGTCTCTGTTTCAGGCCTGGACTATAACGGCATTCGCAATTTTGGCGATGTTAACATCACCGGTTGCAGCCAGGTTTCCATATCGGGCTACTATAACGGCATCCGCTGCGCAGGCGATGTTGTGATCGCCAATTGCCCTGATATCCAGATAAGATCCATAGGCGAGCTTGACGAAGAAGATGAAGACAGAACAGATCTTAACGGTATCTACACCGACAGCGGCAGCGTGACCATCACCAACAGCGCCTTGACAGTGTACGGCGCCGCTTTCGGCATCGCTACCGGCCCGACCTGTGCTTCGGGGGTTCCCGGAGGCGACATCATCATCAATAACAGCTTCGTCAACGCCTCCTGCTCAGATTGGGGATATGCCGCCATATTTGCAGGAGATGACATTCCCTTTGGCGGCGAAGGCGAGCATGCCAGGATCCTGCTCAACGGATGTGCCATCACCGCGCCCGAAGGCGGCAGGGTGCTTGATGTAAATATTGAAATTGGTGAAGGGGTTGGCTGTCAATCCATTACCGGCCTTGCAGATATTACAGCCATAGATGAGCCAGAGCAAATGGCCAAAGATGTGACCATCAAGCCTCTTTACACTCTCACCTATGACGCCAACGGCGGCAGCGGCTCGATGACGGATGCAAACAGCCCCTACATTGCCGGGACCCAGGCAACAGTGCTGCCGTGCGCTTTCACCCCGCCGGCGGGCTATGTTTTCAGCAGCTGGAACACGGCGGCGGACGGCAGCGGCACAAGCTACGCTCCCGGCGCCGCCTTCGCTATTGCCGGCAACACGACGCTCTATGCGCAGTACACCGCCGGCACCTTCACCGTAACCTTCGATTCGCAGGGAGGCAGTGCGGTAGCTGCCGTTACGGTGCCTGCCAACGGCACGATTACGGCCCCCCCGGCCCCCACCCGTGCAGGCTACACCTTCGGGGGATGGTACAAAGATGCCGATTGTAAGAGTGCATGGGACTTCGCCGCTGACAGGGTGACTGGTAATATAACCCTTTACGCAAAGTGGATCCCTGAGGCTCAGCTGCCGGCCACTTTTGGGCAAAGCAATACACTAACGGCATCACTTCTGGCAATGTGCCTGCTTGGCGGGCTGCTCATGCTCGTTCTGCACAAGCGCCGCAAGGAATACGCCTAAGGACAGAAAGGTGACAGGGGGCACCCCCTGTCACCTTTTTCTCTTTTTCATGATGACAATACAGGCTTTCTACTAACTGCGCGATCTAACCGCCCGGTTTACCGGTTTAACCGGACGCTGCAACCGGCTTTCTGAGATTTCGTAAAAATCCGCTGTCACTTGATCAAAGGGATCATATCGCCATAGCCTTCTTTCTCCATCTCTTCCAGGGGAATAAAGCGCAGCGCGGCGCTGTTGATGCAGTAGCGCAGGCCGCCTTTATCCCTGGGGCCGTCGGGAAAAACGTGCCCCAGGTGAGAGTCGCCGGCCCGGCTGCGCACCTCCGTGCGGATCATCCCGTAGCTGCGGTCTTCTTTCTCCACGATGGCGCTGCGGTCAACAGGGCGGGTAAAGCTGGGCCAGCCGCATCCCGCATCGAACTTGTCCGTTGATAAAAAGAGGGGTTCGCCGGTAACGACATCCACGTAGATGCCGCGCTCATGATGATCCCAGTATTCGTTCTCAAAGGGCGGTTCGGTGGCGTTGAGCTGGGTCACCTGGAATTGTCTCCTGGAAAGAGATTTTTTCAGCTCTTCGGGCGGAGGCTTGCGGTATGCCCGGGTCGCTGCGGGCTTCTTCCTTTCAGGGAGGGCTGAGAGGTCAACATGGCAGTAGCCGCCGGGATTCTTCTCCAGGTAGTCCTGGTGATACTCTTCAGCCAGGTAGTAGTTCTCCAGCGGCAGCACCTCGGTAACCACCGGCTTTTGATATTTTTTCTGCTCTCCGGCGAGGACGGCGCGGGCTGTCTCCAGGTCGCCGGGGTCATTGGAGTAAATGCCGGTGCGGTACTGCGTGCCCACGTCGTTCCCCTGGCGGTTTTTGCTGGTGGGGTCAATGATCTTGAAAAAGTGTTTCAAGAGCTCCTGGAGGCTGATCCTGTCAGGATCGTAAGTAACCTGCACCGTTTCGGCGTGGCCGGTGGAAGCGATCTCCTCGTAGGAAGGATGGACGGTCCTGCCGTTGGCGTAGCCCACGGACGTGCGACGAACGCCCTCGAGGCGGGCGAAGTAAGCCTCGACGCCCCAGAAGCAGCCGCCGGCCAGCCAGATATCTCGCGGCCCCCCGGAATTTTCCTGCAGCCTGTCATCTGCTGTTGGCAATTCGTTTCACCTCAATTTCCTTTTTCGTTGATTGAGGAGTACCAAGAACCCCTAAGGAACTTTGAGAAAATCATCCTTTCCGCCAGGTTTATAGGGGAGGGTAAATTTTTTAAATCCCCCCCGCCCCCCCTTTTTCAAAGGGGGGAGCACATCGTTTGCCATCCTGAGCGAAGCGAAGGATCTCCAAGCCAGGTATCTTGCTTATGCCCACCCTGAAGTGGTTACTTGCTGCGGCAATCGCAGCCGCAGCGGTTCTGCTCCATGGTTTTCGGAGAGGGCGCTTTTACTACAAAGAATTCCAGCACCTCGTCATCCCGGTTAAGGGGCTGCATCTTTGTCCGGTAAGGTATGGCTACAATGCTGCCGGCGGGATAGCTGTGCTCATCCTGCCCCTCCAGCCTTAAGGTGAGCTTGCCCCGCAGCACGACCATGTAAACATGAGAATTGGCATGATGTTCAGGCAGCGCCTCGCCCTCCGGCAAAACCATGTGATTGAGAGCAACATGGTCATCCTCGATAATTTTTTCCACAGTTTTTTGATCTGTCCTGGTAAAAGTATACTTCTTTTCAATCATGATAAAACCTCCTCTTTACATTTATATTCTACGGCCTTTTGCAGCTATTTATTGATGCAGAGACTGTATTTAACACTCCTCCACGATGCGGCCATCCCTGGATATGGTTGCCACGCGCCAGGGGATGGGCTCGCCGGCGCTGCGCAGGGCCGCCTTGACCATTTCCACCAGCGCCCCGCAGCAGGGCACCTCCATCTTCAGGACGGTTATGCTTTTGATCTGGTGCTGCTTCAATATATCAGCCAGCTTTGCCGCATAATCAAAGCCATCCAGCTTGGGGCAGGCGATGAGGGTAATCTTACCGCGCATGAAATGATCATGGATCCCGGAATAAGCAGCCCGGGGGCAATCTTAAAAGCGAGTCGGAAAAGCTACTGGCAGAAGGAACAGGCAGCCCCAAATGCATAGGTTCAGGTTTTAAAATCCCCCTTTTTTAAAGGGGGACTTAGGGGGATTTTGCTTTTCCCGTCCTGCCAATCCACGCCAGGGTTAATGTTTTTTTAAATCCCCCCCGGCCCCCCTTTTGCAGAGGAGGGAGTCCATAGAAGCCTATTACAAGGGGGTAGTTCTTAGAGGTCTGTTTCAAAGAGGGGCTCAAATTAAACTTCTTAAAGGGGTGGAAAATTTAAGAAGCAATCTCATAGGCGGCGTGGAAGCCCGCCACTACAGGAAGGCGGAAGCAGGAAGAGGCAAGAAATTACTCACTGAGCTGCGTGACTTACAGCGGGCGGGCGTGGAAGCCCGCCCCTACATCTCTCGCAAACCCGTTTATCCCACGTGAAAAGATATTGTAACACCCCGGAATTATTGTTCTTTTAATGCCTTGCGTTTTTTGTAGACAATGGCGTAGCCGCCCGCACAGGCGAGCAGAAGCAGGGCCGCGGCAAACGCCCAGTAAACCGGCCTCCCTGTTTTTTCTAAAGCGCCATCATCAGCTGCATACGCGAGATCCCGGGCTATGCCCGCCTCACGGCCGTCTTCCTCAACTATAATCTCCTCGCCAATAGATTCAATATAATCTTTATCCTTGAGCGAGAGGGCCTGTTCAGCCGTCAGTTCGCAGCTTACCGCAGCGCCCCCGCCCAGAATTTCATAGGATACGTTCATCGCTGCAAGGTCGCCGGCCAGCCGGGCCATGCTTTCCTGGTAGCCCTGCAGCCTGATTTCGGCCAGTCTATTCTGCATCTCTTCATAGCGGCTCCAGTCGACTGAGTCGCGATCAATCATATCGGGTGGCATTCCTTCCGGCGGAACCGCCGGATCCTCAACGGGACTCTCTTCCGCCTCCTTCTTCTCATCAGGATAGGGCAGGATGCTAAATTCAGCAGAATCTCCCGCATAACCGGGCTCAATTTCTCCGGCAGCGCCATCGGCCGGCGGCGGATAGGGTTCGGCGCTCCCGCCGGAATCGCCGGCGCCGGCATCGGCAGGCTCTGTCCGGCCGTATGAGGGCGGAACTTCACCCCCGGGGAACTCCGGATATTCCCGGTAAACCTCTTCCATCGCCTCCCGCATGGCCGCCGTCTCCACATATTTCAGCCAGATGGTTACTATGAATTTCTGGTCCGGAGGCGCGTTGATCAGCTGGCGGTATAAATAAGGGGAGATGATTCCCGCTTCCTCGCCCAGGCGTTCCAGTTCCTGCTGCTCCAGCTTGCGCTCTTCTTCAAAAAGAAGCGCCGACTCTTCAGCGGTTAAGATCTCGCCTGTTTTAACGCGCAGAAAAATCGTTCCCATTAGTGGGCCGCTGGAGACGCTGCCGTCCGGGTCCGACGCATCTCCAGTGTCATAGTTGCCGGCAGAACCAGGAACTTCTCCCTCCCCGGCAGCCGGATCACTGCCCGCTTCTCCCCCCTCCTCTTTCAGGAAATACCGTCCCGCCCAGAGCTGTTCTCCACTGAGCGGCAGCTCCATCAAGTTGCCTTCAAGATGAATATCTTCTTCCCCCACCTGCAGCTGCCCGGCCAGGTATTCCAAAACCTGCCGGTGATAGTCCTGTGCCAGGCCGCTGGGAATAGAGCTGCCCAGGATAAATGCGACCAGTAATGCGGCAACTATTTTTCTCAACCTAGAACACCCCTTATTTATTTATGTTCTGGATACCTTCTACTTCTGTAGACATTCTTCACCCTGAATTGGTTCCCGAAGCAGCCTTACTCTCAGGCCTTCCGCTCGCCTGCCCGTGGGCATCTCATATTCCTTCCTTGCCGCCGATATAATGTTACAGGTGATTTTATGGAGCTGGCTCTCTTTTCATTTAAAGGAAACCGCCGGAATAAAACTTTCCTGGCACTGCTTTTTTTTATTTTCCTTTTAACCGTCGCCGCGGCTGACATGGTCTATTTCCATACTCTGTTGAATAAAAATAGGAGAAGCGCTGCTCCCGGGGCAGAAGAAAAAAAAGGGCAAGAGTAGCCGACACCAGGCGGAAAAAAGAGAGTTCCAGGGGGCTAAGCGCGCTCCAGCGGGCGAAGGCGCCCATGGTGCCCCAGATCACGGCCGCCAGAAGCACTTTCATATACCCCAGTTTTATCTTCATGCGCAAAGCCCTCCCCGCTCTCTTTTTTATATGCCGGCGGGGAACGGCTCTATTACAACAAGCATCTTTCTCTCAAATAAATGGCATTTTTTCACCTCCGCGATCACATGATCTAACATGGGCAGAAAAGATGCGCCGCAGAAGAAAATTTCCGCTCTACAAGTGGGCTCGGTTTATATCGGCACCGTAGTCGGGGCGGGTTTTGCCTCGGGGCGGGAAATACTCCAGTTTTTCGGTTATTTCGGACTGTGGGGAATTGCCGGCCTGGCCCTGGCGACATTTCTTTTTTTTGTTCTCGGCATGAAAGTTATGCTTACCGCTTCCCGCACCGGAAGCGGATCTTACAGGCAGCTTATAGATACCATTGGCGGGCGCCTGCTCGGTCCGCCCATTAATTTTGTAATTACCCTCTTTTTATTCGGCATCCTGGCAGCCATGGTGGCCGGGACAGGCGCGGTTTTCGAACAGGAATTCGGCCTGCCGGCATCCTCGGGCCTGGCCGTCATGGCCGGGCTGGCCGGGCTTACGGTTATCGCAGGCCTGGGCCGGGTAATCGATGCCATCAGCGTCGTGGTCCCTTTTCTCATCATGGCCGTTTTGGGAGTGGGCTTGTTTCAGCTTTGCACCGGTCCCGTCAATTTAAGCTGGTCCGCACCGGAAAGCGCCGCCCTCCCCGGATGGCACTTCTCCGGCCTCCTCTATGTCTCCTATAACCTGACCCTGTCCGTCCCCCTCCTTGCGCCCATGGGTACTCTCGCCGCGCCGCAGACGCTAAAAAAAGGAGCATTGGTTGGGGCGCTGGGGTTGGGCCTCTCCGCCCTGCTAATACTGCTGGCCCTTATTGCCGGAGCTCCCGAAACAGCCGGCTACGAAATCCCCATGCTCGCCGTTGCCGGCAGAATATCGCCCGCGGCCAGGCTGATTTATGCCCTGGTCCTCGTGGCCGAAGTTTATACCACGGCCATCGGCAGCCTTTACGGCTTTGTCTCACGCCTCGCTCCTGTGAATAACTTCCATTTTAAAGCCCTGACGATCCTCACCGCCACCGGAGCCTTCTTTGCCGGCCACATGGGATTTTCAAAAATAGTCGCCACCGTCTATCCCGCCATGGGCGTCGCCGGCCTCATCTTCCTGGCCGCCCTGGCTCTCCATAAGCCCAAGTGAGCCAAAGCTACCGTCCCCCTGACTCACCTTATTGTTTTGTTTTCAACAGATCGCGAATCTCTTCAAGAATCAGAACTTCCGGAGTTGGTCCATCTGTAACAGGTGGCTCTTCTGGTTCTTCTTCTTTCTTTTTCCAAAGTGAAAGCAATTTTATAAAACAAAAAATTGAAAAAGCAATAATTAAGAAATCAACGATTGATTGAATGAATGAACCATAAAGAATGGCCACCTCGGAGATATCGCCGCTGGCCGGTTTGATGACAAATTTAAAATCTGATATATTTATCCCGCTCAAAATAAAGCCAAAAACAGGCATAAGGATGTCATTGACAAGGGATGAAACGATTTTGCCAAAGGCTCCGCCAATGATCACACCAACTGCAAGGTCAATAACATTACCTTTTACTGCAAATTCCTTGAATTCTTTAAGCATTTAATCTCTCCTCTTCCGTACCAATGTTTAGAATTTATCCCCCGGCTTTAGCTTTCATCCATACCAGACGGGCAATAGCCAAAGTCACCGTCCCCTTGACTCACTCATTCATTGCTATTCTTTAATGTTATTTAACTCTCAAAAAAAAAGACATCACCTAATGTGCCATCATCATATTCCGTTCCTGGATATGCTTTTATAAGCTCAAATCGTCCATTTGTGTATTCATTTATTACTTTATCCCAGAAGAGTACAGATACAATATTGGCAGGATGTCTTTTCAGCTGCCATTTGCCTTTATGCATATCAAGAACTTTAAAAAAGGCTTGTCTTCCCACACCTGATCGCCGGTATTTATGCAATACAAAAAACTCAGCCATCTGGAAATCAGTCTCTCTATCATCCACTTCGGGAATCTTAACAACCATAGCAAATCCGGCCAATTTATCATCAACTAAAATAAAGTAAGCCCATCTCTTATCTTCAGTCCAATAGTAATCAAGATATTGATAGCCATAAAGGCCTAATTTATTAACATCACGTTTATCCCATTGTGAAAATTCATAGCTGTATTTTTCTAATAGATTTCCTAGAATCTCCTTTTCGTCAATATTAACTTGCTTTAACTCAACTATCATTTTCATAACCTCAAATAAAATTTTTTACGGATGCATTTTATACACATTTTCATTATGACATAATAAATACACTTTTGCAGGTCTTTTTTCTAAATCTTTATACCTGCAAATTAATTTCCAGCAATATAGGCGTGTCGCCTGTCTATATTTTTCCGTGTATGTAACATTTGCCTCTTTACACTACCCCCGTCTATCCCGCCATGGGCATTGCCGGCCTCGTCTTCCTCGCCGCCCTGGCCTTTCCCGTCCGCCGCTAAACCGGCACCATGTTGCTTAAAGGATTCGCCCCGCTCTATTTAGAAATAGATTAGTGAACATAGAGAACGGGCAGGATAAAATGAAAGAATTATTTACGCTTAGGGATTTTTATAAAACCAATAAATGGGCCTATATTTTAGGTATTCTCTGGTTGCTGGGAACCGACTTGCTCCAGATGATTACCCCCAGGCTGCTGGGGCAGTTTACCGATACTGTCCAGAGCCAGGGAGCCACGCCGGGCCTGATCTGGAAATATGCCAACCTGATCGTTCTTGTAGCTGTAGGCGTGGCCCTGTTCCGCTTTCTATGGCGCATCTATATTCTCGGCACGGCGCGCCGGCTGGAATACTATATTCGCGACAAGCTGTTCAAGCACCTGCAAACCCTCTCTCCCTCCTTTTACGACCATCGCAAAACCGGCGACCTCATGGCCCATGCCACAAACGATATTAACGCCGTCCGGGCTTCCATGGGCATCGGTATTGTAATGCTTGTTGACTCAGTGTTTTTGACTATAATGGCGGTTGTCCTGATGCTGACAACGATTGATTGGAAGTTGACCCTGATTGCCCTGATCCCGCTGCCGCTGCTGGCCCTGGTGGCGCTGGGCTTGGGCAGGCAGATCAATGTTCGTTTCCGGGTTGTGCAGGAGACCTTCTCCCGATTATCCGAGCGAGTGCAGGAAAACATCAGCGGCATCAGGGTAATCAAGGCTTTTGCCCGCGAAAAGGCGGAAACAAAAAGATTTTCCGGCATTGCCGGCGATTATATCCTGGCCAATATGCATTTGATCAGGGTCTGGGGTCTCTTCGATCCGCTCGTCTTCTTCATCTCATCGCTGAGCTTTATCATCGCCCTGGTTTACGGCGGCGGAATGGTCATGCAGGGCGCTCTCCAGCTGGGTTCGCTTGTCGCCTTTATCAGCTACCAGCAGATGCTGACCTGGCCCATGATCGCCATCGGCTGGGTCATCAATGTAATCCAGCGGGGCAGCGCCTCCATGGGCCGGCTCAATGTTCTCCTTGGAGAGCAGCCCGAAATAAAGGACGGCCCCGGAGCCATGCCGGTCGAGAAAATTAGCGGCAAGATAGAATTCCGGAATTTGAATTTCTCATACCCGGGCACTCATATTCCGGTGTTGAAAAACATCAATATTTCCCTTTTACCCGGAGAGACCCTCGCCGTAGTGGGCCCTACCGGAAGCGGGAAATCTACGCTGGCCGCACTGCTGCTGCGCCTTTACAATCCTCCTCCGGGAACCATATTTATTGACGGCATAGATATCTACCGCATACCGCTGGAGCAGCTGCGCCAGGCTATCGGCTGTGTCCCCCAGGACAACTTCCTTTTCTCCAAGACCATTGCCCACAACATTGCCTTCGGACGCCCCGGGGCCAGTCTCCCGGAAATTGAGAAGGCGGCGAGAGCGGCCCGGGTATACGATGACATCGAGGAATTTCTCTTTAAGTTTGATACTGTCCTGGGAGAAAGAGGAGTGACCCTCTCCGGGGGACAGAAGCAGAGGGTCTCTATCGCCCGGGCGCTGCTCAAGAACCCTTCCATCTTCATTCTGGACGATGCCTTCTCCGCAGTAGACACGCAGACCGAGGAGGCCATTCTGCTGGAGCTGAAGCCGCGCCTGAAAGGAAAAACTGCTATTATAATCAGTCACCGCATCTCGACGGTCAAAGATGCCGGCCAAATTGTAGTCCTTAAAAGAGGAGAGATTGTCGAGCAGGGCACCCACCAGGAGCTGCTCGAGCGGGGCGGGCTGTACGCCGACCTTTACGAAAAACAGCAGCTGGAAGAGAAGCTGGCCAGTGAAGGTTAAAGAGTTAAAGAAAGGTAAACAGCAGCAGATGAGCGAACAAAATAATTTTCACCGGGAAGAGGATCTAGAAAAAACACTGGATCTAAATTTGCTGAAACGGCTCCTGGAGTTTGCCCGCCCCTACACGGCAATCATCCTGATCTGCATTCTGCTGCTGGCGGGAATCACCTTTGTAGAGCTGGCCCGTCCCTACATCCTGGAGATAGCTATTGACAAGCATATCAACGCCTACAGCATCCCCCTGGTCGCCTTTGAGCCGGGAGAAGAGCCCCTGCCCGGATTGCAGCTGGAGGGTGAGGTGCTGATCAGAGAAAGCGAGCTTGATCGGCCTTACCGGCAGCTGCCCCGGCGGCAGGTTGTTTTTTACCGGGGGGAGTACTATCTCGTTGAGGGCACAGTCGATCAAAGAGGGCCGGAATACCGGCTGGAAGCGGCGGCCGGCAGCACATACGTCCTGCGGCAGGGCAAAAGGAGCATTCCGGCTATTAAGCTCAACTCCGGCCAATTGTCCCTTTTGCGGGGCCGGGATATAGCCGCCCTTTACCGGCTGGGGCTCATTTTTTTCCTGCTTATCCTGGCCGGCTTTATCCTGAACTACTTGCAGGTTTGCCTGCTGCAATACGCCGGGCAGAAAATCATCTACGATATCCGCATGAAAGTGTTCACGCATCTGCAAAGCCTTTCTTTGAGCTTCTTTGACCGCAACCCCGTGGGGCGCCTGGTGACCAGGGTGGCCAACGATACCGAAACGTTGAACGAAATGTTCACCAGCGTGATCGTTAACCTGTTCAAAGATATATTTCTGCTGGCGGGCATCCTCCTGGCCATGCTGCAGATGGACCGCAGGCTGGCCCTGGTGAGCATGGTCACCCTGCCGCTGATCGGCGCAGCCACCGTTCTCTTCCGGATTAAAGCCCGGCAGGCCTACCGCCAGGTGAGGACAAAGCTGGCCGCCATCAATGCCGACCTGCAGGAAAATATCTCCGGCATGCGCATTATCCAGATCTTTAACCAGCAGTTAAACCAGTACCGGCAGTTCGACCGGATTAACCGGGAACACTACCAGGCGAACATGCAGGAAGTCTGGACCTTCGCCGTTTTCAGGCCCACCATAGACCTCTTCCAGTCCTTCGCCATCGCAGTGCTGCTGTGGTACGGCGGAGGGCAGGTGATCCGGGGCGCCCTGCAGTTTGGAGTGCTCTTTGCCTTTATCAACTATATCCAGCAATTCTTTCGCCCCATCAGCAGCATGACCGAGAAGTACAACGTGATGCAGTCGGCCATGGCCTCCTCCGAACGGATTTTTCAACTGCTGGATAGATCCGAGATCATCTCCGACCCGGATATGCCGGTCTGGCTGCCGGAGATCAAAGGCCGGGTGGAGCTGAAAAATGTCTGGTTTGCTTACGAAGGGGAAAACTGGGTGCTGAAAGATGTTTCTCTGGCCGTAGAGCCGAACCAGACCGTCGCCCTGGTCGGGGCCACCGGCGCCGGCAAGAGCTCGATTATCAACCTGCTCTCCCGCTTTTACGATGCGCAAAAGGGCAGCATCCTCATCGACGGCATCGATATCCGCCGCCTGAAAAAAGAAGAGCTGCGCCGCCAGATTGGGGTAATTCTGCAGGACGTTTTCCTCTTCAGCGATACCATTGCCGGCAATATTAGCCTGAATAACGAGGAAATTTCCCTGGACCAGGTTAAGCATGCCGCCCGGCTGGTACATGCGGACGACTTTATTTCCCGCCTGCCGGATAAGTATAGGCACCAGGTTGAGGAGCGGGGGGCCACCCTCTCCGCCGGAGAGCGGCAGCTGCTGGCTTTTGCCAGGGCGCTGGCTTACGATCCCCGGATTTTAATCCTGGACGAGGCCACCTCCAATATCGATACCGCCACCGAGCTGCTGATCCAGGAGGCGCTAAAGAAACTGGCCCGGGGCCGGACCACTATTATTGTCGCCCACCGCCTTTCTACGATCCAGCATGCTGATAAAATAGTAGTAATTCACAAGGGCAGGATTCGCGAAACAGGTTCCCATCAAGAGTTGCTCAACCAGGGCGGCATCTACTACGACCTTTACCGCCTGCAGTATAAAGACCAGCTGCTGGCGGAATAACGGTACTCCGTCCGGAAAAGTTTGATTTCCGAACAATTATTGAAAAATGGCTCCCTTGATTCATTCTTGCAGCTAGACAGGCAATTAGTTATACTATACCTGACCTGTTCTTTTTTAGATGCTTTTTCTATATTTTTGTCACATTGCCTGCGGAAGGAGTATGAAAAAATAAAAGTGATTAAGGATAATTCGCTATTTTCGCCGGAGAAGGTCAACGAAGGCAGGTAAATGGAGCTGGATGTGGCCAAGGGTTTTGCTATCTTGTTTATGCTATTGATACACTGCTCCGAAGGGTTTACCGCCTGGCCGCTGGAAAATAATTGCCGGAAAGCTCGAGCTTAAGGAAAGCTACTATGCCCTGGCGGGCGCCATCTTCGCTGGGATTAACCTGCTTCTAGAAAACATGCATGTTGAAGGAGAGGCTTTGAATTCTTTCTGGGACTTTTCTGGGGTACAACTGAGTATTCATGGTTCCCCTTATGCACATGGATCGCTTATCCCATATTGGGGTTTCTTTTTGGTAAAATGCTGATTCATTGCACAGACAAAATAGAAGAGCAATGCAAACAGGGCCATAACATAGCAATAAAAATTAAAGGAGTAGTGCCATGAGAACCAAATTTATTACCCTAATCGGTGTAATCCTGATAGTCCTGGCGCTGGCCGGCTGCGGGGCGAATCTTCCGGAGGGTTTTGCCTATGTGCATGAAGTTATCGAGACAGCCCAGCTTGATATCAGGTACTACGGCGACAATAACTTTGTGGGCACCCGCATTGACGGATATGAAAGGCCGGTGGCAATCCTTACAGAAGAGGCCGCTGCCGCTTTAAAAGTGGCGGCAGATATTTTAGAAGAACAGGGCTACTATATTAAAATTTTCGATGCCTATCGCCCGCAGATGGCCGTGGATCATTTTGTCAGGTGGGCAGAGGACCTGGATGATGTGAAGATGAAAGAGCAGTTCTATCCCGACCTGGACAAGTCAGTGCTCTTTGAACTGGGCTATATTGCTGAAAAATCGGGGCATTCCAGGGGAAGCACCGTTGACCTGACACTGGTGGATAAAAATACAAATGAAGAGCTCGATATGGGAAGCGGCTTTGATTTCTTCGGCGAGATTTCCAACCATGGAACTGATCTGATCACTGAAGAACAGGAGAGAAACAGGAATATTCTCCGCGATGCCATGGTCGCCGCCGGCTTTAAAATATATCCGGAGGAATGGTGGCATTATACCCTGGAAAATGAACCTTACCCGGATACATATTTCAATTTCAAGGTTAAATAAAAACAGGTTCGGGTTCTGTCAAGATATGACCGGCAATTGAGAAGGCAAGGGTTAGGGATTCGGCATTTAAATCCCCCCCGCCCCCCCCTTTTGCAAAGGGGGGAGAATTTGAATGTTGGGGCGGCCCACGGGCCGCCCGAGGGCGTACCGTAAAAAGAGCAATAATATCGTGTTATAGGCAAAAATCCTCTACCTCGCCGGTGATGATGGAGTGCTTTAATTGAAAGTTGGCTGCATTAACCGGCTGGGCTCGGGCCGGGCATGCCCGGCCCCTACAACTCTTCCGGGACCAGGGTGCCGGTAAGGGAGCCGCAGAGCAGCATCCATCCAGGTTGTAGACCGGGAACAGTACAAATACCGCGTTTAAAAGGCCTCGATTTTACCGGCGGGCGAAGCACTCGCCGCCCAGGCTGATGGCAATGTTAAACACGACAGCTGGATACGCAGCCGGCCCGGCTTCTACCACCCTGCCGGCTTCTGTTTTCCTGTAAGACAGGGAAAACTGCTCCCCCGCTATACTTAAGCAGGAAAAATAGGTTAATGTAGAGAAATAATACAAATCCATGCAAAATATAAATAGTAACAAGTAATTATCTTCCTTTGAAGCAGGAGGAGCAGTAAACATGCAAACCGGCTTATTCCGCAAGTCCTCTCTTGAACGCATCGCCACACCGGAACGTTTGAATGAATACATAAAAATAACCCACCCCGGGATTTGGAGTGTGCTCCTGGCTTGCCTGGCTCTTTTGGCGGCTGTAACCTTTTGGGCTTTTCATGGCAGCATCCCCGACACCGTTAAGACAAAGGGCATCATTTTCCCTCAGCACGGCGTGGCTTCAGTTATTCCGCCGGCCGGCGGGCGGATTAATAATATGCGCGTGCGGGCAGGCGATTTTGTGCAGGCCGGACAGATCATTGCCGTTATCCCCCAGGAGGAGCTTATCAGGCAGATTAATGAGCTAAAAAACAGCCCCGATCCTGACGAAGCGCAAATCGAAGCGCTGAGGGGAGAATACGAACGTTTATCATTAATCGTAGCCCCGGTCTCCGGCATTGTAGTTTCCGCCAGGACAGCCAACGAAACGATTTCACCCAACGAGCCTGTCGCCACCATTGTTAAGATAGAAAAATATGCCGACGACAAGCAGGTTATCGGCTATGTCCCCGTATCTACAGCACGGAAGCTTCGAGAAGGCATGGAAGTGCAGGTTTCTCCTGACTTTGCCCCGCGAGAAGAATATGGTTTTATGTACGGCTATATCACCAGCATCGGAACCTATCCCGTTTCAGAAAAGGATGTCCTTACGGCTGTGGGGAGCATGCAATATGCTCAAGAGCTGATGCCGCCCGAAAACAGCGTAGAGGTTAGGGTAACGCTCACCATTGATCCCGATTCGCAGAACAAGATCAAATGGTCCAGCAAAAAGGGTGAGCGGATAGATCTTTCCATCGGCACATATTGCAACATGCTTATTGTGACCAGAAAATATAGACCTTTAGAATTAATATTTTAAGCTAAACAAAAAAGCGAATATGGCAAAGAATATCGAACTTAACGATTTGCACTATATGGCGGTGTGGACATGACCAAAGTGGCTAAGGTTCCGGTAATCATGCAGATGGAAGCTCTCGAATGCGGGGCGGCGTCTCTCTGCATGGTGCTGGCATATTACGGCAAGTGGGTCCCCCTGGAGTAGCTTCGTGCAGACTGCGGTGTATCCCGGGACGGGAGCAATGCCAAAAATGTACTGATTGCAGCCAGGGCTTACGGGTTAAGGGCCGGGGGTTCCGGATGGAACCTGAAGCCCTGCG
>ERZ795045.1594-NODE-1594-length-24712-cov-5.798597_pt1 | contig 24712 bp, 8 predicted proteins | sample MGYA00375129_ERZ795045 | MGnify/ENA primary metagenome ERZ795045 (study PRJEB30174, sample SAMN05720166) | activated sludge metagenome | isolation source: anaerobic digester from wastewater treatment plant | place: Japan | collected 2015-05-15 ...
GCGGATGGCGGCGGATCGTTCGTAACTTCATTTATTGCATGACGGTATTGACTTGTTTGGCGCAGGGGAACACGGGATGGACCCGGCCGGATGGCGCACGGTCCTCCAAATTTTTCGTGGTGCTTGATCAACCGCCGGTGTGGATGGTGCAAAAAGAACTCAGCGGCGGGCAGCCGGTTTATTCTCCGGGATTCAGCGCGCAGCGGCCGCGGGTTTCCGGGTATGAACGGGAGATGCAGATTCGGCAGGACCGCCTCGCCGGGGAGATCCTGGCCGCCGATCCGGAAGCGGCGGTAGGGGAGCGGTTTACCCGGCTGGTCAATGCCTTGACGGTGGAGGCGGATCCCGCGGCGTGGGAGCGGATTCGATCCCTGCCGGGGGTGGCCTATCTCGCGCCGGTCCGGCGGATGCGGCCCTTTTTGACCCGGAGCGGCGAGGTGATGCGACTGCCTGAAGCCTGGAGCCGGCTGGGCGTGGAGGCCCATGCGGGGGCGGGAGTTTTAATTGCCGTGATCGACACGGGGATCGACGTAACCCATCCGGCTTTCCTGCCGGACGGTTTTTCTTACCCGGAAGGATTCCCCAAGGGCGATCCCAATTTCACCAATGAAAAAGTGATCGTGGCCCGGGTGTTTCCCCCGTCGCAGGCGGGTCCTAGGGGGGATACCTCGCTTTATCCCTGGTCGGGCCATGGTTCGAATGTCGCGTCCATCGCGGCCGCCAATTGGAACGTGATGTCGCCGTTGGGGCGGCTCTCCGGCGTCGCGCCGGGGGCATACCTGGGCAATTACAAAGTGTTCACCTCCGATTACACCGAGAACGACCAGGTGATCCGGGCGGTGGAGGCGGCGGTGGAAGACGGGGCGCACGTCATCAACCTCAGCCTGGGATCTTCCGTGTTCGCGGATCCGTATCACGATTTGCAGGTGCTGGCGATCCGGAACGCCGTGGACTTGGGGGTCACGGTGGTGGTGGCGGCGGGCAATGACGGCGAAGCGCAATTCGCGGTTGGGTCCCCCGCGCAGGTGGAAACGGCCATCACGGTGGGATCGATCACCAACGCGCACGTCTCCAACGGCAATCCCCCTCCATACGGGGTGTTCGTCCATTTGGAGGCCGGTGGCGAAACCGTACTCGGAAACGTACGCGCCACGGTATTGCCGTATGGAGGCCCGTTCGCCCAGCCGATCCTCGGCGCGTTCCCGCTGCGGGATATCAATATCCGGGATTCGTCTATCTCGACCTGTGCTTCCCTGACCCCGGTGGACGATCCGGCCGCGTGGGTCTTCATGCGGGACGGCCTCTGCAATGTGAGAAACCAGATCCAATACGCGGTGGCGGCGGGAGCGAAGGGGGTGTTGTTCCTGGATGAAAACGGCGACCTGCTCGACCGGGGATTTACGTCGTCCACCCGGATTCCCGCCGTGGTGATCGATTCCCTGGAATCCAGCGGGAGTACGCTCCCCTATCAAGTGGTCATCACCGTGCGCGCCGGGGGGCAGGAAATCCTGCGCCGCGTGGGAGCGATTGTGGGAGGGGAGGGGAAGTTTGCTCCGGCTTCCCTCATGGGGACTTTTTCTTTGCAGGATACCGACCTGCTGGATCTGGGGAATTACGGCGGCCCGGAGGATGGGCTGGCATGTACGGTATTGACTCCTAGCGAACCGGTGTTGGATTGGGTTTTGGTGCGGCGGGGGATTTGCACTTTTGTCGAGAAGATCAACAACGTACAGGCCGGGGGCGCCAAGGGGGTGTTGTTCATGGACAACCAGGGAGCGACCCTGGACCGGCCGCTGGTGACCGGCACCAGCATTCCCAGTTTGATGATAGACCAGGAATCGGGGCAGAAAATCAAGGACGCGCTGTTGAGCTACCGGGTGGTGACGCTCGAGGTGGAGGATATCCACAACGTGATCCAGGAGATCGCGCCGAATTATTCCACCCTGACGGTCCGGCTCGAAGGGGGGACGATCAGCGATAATCCATTGGCGCCCAATGAACTTTCCGCGTTCAGTTCGAAAGGCCCCAGCGTGGATTATTCGCTCAAACCGGAGGTGTTGGCGGTGGGAGACGGCAGTTTCGCGGGGACCCAGAACGATCTGCCCAAGCAATCCGACTTCCACGCGGCCGGCTTTTACTGGCTGGCGGGCACCAGTATGGCCGCGCCGCGCGTGGCGGGGCTGGCCGCGCTTCTCTATCAAGCCCATCCCGATTGGCCCGCGGCGTGGATCAAATCCGCCATCGTGCAGAGTGGACGCCGCCCCATCCCCAAGCGTTTCACCGCCTCCCAACCCACCACGATCGTGGAACGGGGCACGGGCGCGGTGGACGCCGAAGCCGCGGTGGGGGTGGATACGCTGGTGATCCCCGCGCTGGTCAGTTTTGGGGCGTCGATGGATCCCCGCCGGGATCCGGATCCGCAATGGATTCAGGTGGTGAATCCTTTGGAGCGGACGTGCGCGTACCGTCTGGCGGTGGAGGCCGGATATCCCATACCCCCGGCGCGGTTAAGCATGGAGGGTTTTGAGTTGGCACCGGGGGCGGTGGTGGACATCGAAGCGCGCCTCTCCGGCTTGGTTGAGTATCCGGATGGGGATTGGGAGGGAGAGCTGATCGTCGAAAACCAGACCACGGGCACGGCGTACCGGATTCCCTATTGGATCCGGATTCGGCGCGGGACGGATCCTACCGGCGAAGTGCTCCTGGTGGATGATGACGGGGGCAAGACCTATGACAGTTACTACCGGGAGCGCTTGGCCGAGTTGGGGATGGCGTACACCGCGTGGAATGTGCAAAGCCTGAATATTTATCCCACCCTGGACTATATGGCGAATTTCCAGACGGTGATTTGGTTCCTGGCCGATGCGACGCTGAATTTCACGGAGGACGAAAATTCCACCCAATACCGGGACCGGTTCAACCGGCGTCATCTTTTTCAAATGGACCTGATGCGTTACCTGGCGCGGGGCGGTTCCCTGTTTCTTTCCGGCCAGGATTATTCGGACGATCAGGAGACCGCGGCATTTACCCAGGAAGTGCTGATGGTATCCACCACGGATCGGGAGAATAGTGTCAGCACGGTGCAGGGAATTCCCCACAATCCCATTTCCGATGGGCTGGGACCGTATACCCTGACATTCCCTGCCAATTTCGAGAACTGGGTCGATACATTGCAGATCCTGGATCCAGCGCAAGCCGAGGCCGTGTTCCTCGGGGACGGGGACCGGACCAAGACCGTGGGGGTGATGATCGAAACCTGCGTTTCCCGCGCGGTGTTTTTGGCGTTCCCCTTGGAGGTGCTGGAGGCCAATGCCGGCCGCGTGATTTTGCGCAAATCGCTGGACTGGCTGGGGCAGCGGAGCCCCCGGGCCGCCCACGTCAGCCGTCTCTCGCCGCAATCGTTGAAAACGTCCGAATGGACTTCGCCCCAGAGCGTTGTGATTGACGGAGAAGGATTTGTCTATAAAAATGGATATAGGGCCTATTTGGATTTTCTCCCTCTCAGTGACATTCGGCATGAAAGTTGTACCCAACTGGCCGGTACCCTGCCCGAGGGGATAAAACCCGGGACCTATACCTTGCGGATCGTGACCGGGGATGGCCAGCGCCTCATTCTGCCGGACGCGTTCACGCTGGTGGATGATTCGGGGACTGGCGTGCCGGATTGGCAGCAGCACGCGCCAGGGGACGGATTGACCCCGGAACGCTCCCGGCCTTCCGGCAGGGGCTACTCCCATCGCTGACAGGCGATGTCTAGAAAGGTGGAAACGCGGGTGGGCGGTAAAATAGAGATATTCGATACCACGCTGCGTGACGGCACGCAGGGGGAAGGGGTAAACCTTTCCGTGGATGACAAGCTCCGCATCGCGAAGCGGATGGATGATTTCGGGATTGATTTCATCGAAGGCGGCTGGCCGGGCTCCAATCCCAAGGATATCGCTTTTTTTCAGCGGGTGGGCGAGTTGAATCTGCGGCACGCGCGGGTGACCGCCTTTGGCAGCACGCGGCACGCCAAAAATCCAGTGGATGGGGATCCCAACATCCGCCAGCTGCTTGAAGCCAAGACCCCGGTGGTCACCATTTTCGGCAAAAGCTGGGATTTCCATGTTTTGAACGCCTTGCGGATTCCGTTGGAGGAAAACCTGTCATTGATCTCCGATTCCATCCGTTACCTGGTGGCCCACGGGCGGGAAGTGATCTACGACGCCGAGCATTTCTTCGATGGGTATAAAAACAATCCCGCCTATGCCCTGCAGACCATCCAGACCGCGTGCCAGGCGGGGGCGCGGACCGTGGTGTTGTGCGACACCAACGGGGGCTGCCTGCCCCATGAGATCGCGGAAATCACCCGCGCCGCGATCCACCGGATTCCGTGCCCGGTGGGGATCCATACCCATAACGATTCCGGCTGCGCGGTGGCCAATGCCTTGGCCGCGGTGCAAGCCGGGGCTGTCCACGTGCAGGGAACCTTCAACGGCTTCGGCGAGCGGTGCGGCAATTCGGATTTGTCGGCCGTCATTCCCAACCTGATGCTCAAGTTGGGATACGAAGTGGTCTCCTTCGAGCAACTCAAGGAAATTTCCAGCCTATCGTTGTATATCAGCGAGCTGGCCAACGTGCCGCCCCGCCATAACCAGCCGTTTGTGGGCATGAGCGCTTTCGCCCACAAGGGCGGCATCCACGTCAGCGCCGTCCACCGCGATTCCCGCACATATGAACATATCGATCCCGCCTTGGTGGGCAACCGCCAGCGGGTGTTGATTTCCGAACTGTCCGGCCAATCCAATATTTTTCACCGGATCGAGGAGATGGGCATCGAGCTGGACCGCTCCTCGCCCGTGGCGCGGCGGATTCTCGATAAAATCAAGCAGTTGGAGAATGAGGGCTATTATTTCGAGGCGGCCGATGCCTCGCTGGAACTGCTGATCCGCAAGGAACTCGGGCAATACCGGCCTTTCTTCGAAATGGTGGCGTACCGTGTCCTGGTGGACGCCCAGGCCGCCGGGACGTTATGGTCGGAAGCGACCGTGCGGGTGAAAGTGGGAGACGAAGGGTACTTCATGGCCGGTGAAGGGATCGGCCCCGTCAACGCCCTGGATAACGCCCTCCGCAAGGCGCTGGAAACCCGCTATCCCTCCTTGCGGGATGTCCGTCTGAACGATTTCAAGGTGCGGATCATCGACGGCCGCAAGGGCACCGCGGCGAAAACCCGCGTGTTGATCGAATCCAGCGACGGCGAACGGGAATGGATCACGATGGGCGTTTCCGAGAATATCATCGAGGCGTCCTGGGACGCGCTGGTTGACAGCATCGAATACAAACTCTTGCTCGATGAAAAACAATAGCCTGCGGTATGCTGTCATCGGAGGAGGGGCCGCCGGCTGCGCGCTCGCTTGGCATCTTACCCGCAACGGGCATGACGTGCACCTCTACGAGCGGGAAAAAGGATTGGGGGGATTGGCCTCGGATATCCCCTTCGGCCGGACGCGGCTGGACCGCTTTTATCATCACATCTTCACCAGCGACACCCACGTGCAGGCGTACGCCGAACGGCTGGGGCTGGCATCCAAGCTGCACTGGTGCGAATCGTCGGTGGGTGTGGAATACCGCGGGACCTGTTACCCATTCACGACACCGGTTGATCTGCTGCGTTTCCGGCCGCTCTCGCTGCTTTCGCGCCTCCGGGTCGGGTTGGCGGTGTTGAAAATGCGCCGCCGGGCCACATTTGACGATTTGGAAGAAATCACCGCCGAGGAGTGGATCATCCGCGAGATGGGCGAGCCGGCCTACCGGGTGCTTTGGGAGCCGTTGCTCCGCTCCAAGTTCGGAGACAAGTACCGGGAGGTGTCGGCGGTGTGGTTTTGGGGGAAGGTGAAACTGCGGGGAGGCACCCGCTCCAAGTCCGGGGCGGGCGAGAGGCTTGGGTACCTGAAGGACGGGTGGGGGCAATTGTATGAGCGGATGGGGGAAGAGATCGCCGCGCGGGGGGGGATTATCCGGCTCCATGAGTTGGTGCGGGAGATCCGGCCTGTCCCTGGCGGATTGGCGGTCCGCACCCGGTCCGGCGAGGAGATCTTCCAGCGGGTGTTATTCACTCCCAGTGTGCCGATGTTGCTCCAGACCGTGCCGTCACTCCCGGACGGCTACCGGGCGTTTCTCTCCCGCATTCCCTACCAGGCCAACATCACGATGGTGTTGGGATTGGAGAGGTCGTTATCCCCTTATTATTGGTTGAACATCACCGATCCGGACTCTCCTTTCGTGGCGGTGATCGAGCACACCAACCTTTTCCGCGATCCGGATTACGGCGGTTTGATTCCCGTGTACCTTTCGCGGTATCTCAGCCCGGACCATCCATTTTATACCATGAAGGTCCCCGCCTTGCGGGAGCGGTTCCTCTCCCACCTGGAACAATTGTTTCCGCATTTTCGCCGGGAATGGATTCAGAGTTTCACGTTTTCCAAGGCTGAATACGCCCAGCCGGTCATTGGACTCCATTATTCCAAGAACAAGCCTTTGTTTCAAACCCCCGTGGAAGGTTTGTTCCTTTGCACGATGGTTCAAATCTATCCTGAAGACCGGGGAATGAATTACAGTATCAAATGCGCCGAAGAACTGTTATGCGCCTTGGGGGAATTGGAACGGCTGACCGCTTGAACTCCGCCAGGGCGCGGGAAATCAGAAATCTTCCTCGTCGGCGTCCTCGTCTAATTCATCGTCATAATCATCCTCTTCAAAGTCCTCTTCCTCGTCTTCATCATCAAAATCATCCTCGAAATCGTCGTCTTCGTCGAACAGATCTTCGTCGTCTTCGTCATCGTCGAGGAGATCGCCGTCGACGAAGTCATCCTCTTCGTCGTCGAACAGCACACTGTCATCCCAATCCTTCTCGAGGACTGGCTTCACAGCCACCCGCGGGCCGGGGACGATCCGTCCCGCCGCATCCTGGAACCACACGATCATTTCCATCTTTTCCGGAAGGCAAACCCAACCCGCCACCCGCCGAAGGGTCCCTCGACGCTGATTACTTCGAAACATTGCTTCCATGGCCGTACTCCTGAATGCATCCGTCAGTGAAAGGAGGATCCTTTCGCCGATATAGTGGACTCGAAATGGCTTTCAGCTTCGGTACATTACACGCAAGAGATAGCAAGTCAATAGCTGATCCGTCATCTTTTTTTACCTGTGTTCAAGCATAATTCAAGGCCCAAAACACGGCCAGCAACCATCCCATGCCATTGAGCAAAAGCGGTTTGTCGGAGAGCAGCAATTCGGTGGGATTGCCCCCCTCTTCTTTCCGGTAGATGAGGTACAAATACCGGAACAGGCCGTAGATGACAAAGGGGATGGTGTATTTCATGCGGGGATTGTAGCCCAGCGATCCATGCGGGTTTGCCGGCGGGGGGCCGGGATTTTCCTTGTCCGGGGAAACGGGGGCGGAGAAGGCCTTGCCCGCCAGCGTTTGTTCCTTCACGCTGGTGGTGTCGATGCAGTAGAGCGAATACGAAACGACCGTGGCGGCGGTGACGATGGCGATGATCTGGTCCAGCAGCTGGGTCGAGTATTCCTGGAGGATTTCCCGGTGGTTGCGCGCCTCTTCCTCGCCCAGGAGGATGATCTCGTGGCGGCGTTTGCTAAAGGCCAGGAATAGCGAAACGAAGAGCGCGCAGATGTACAGCCAGTCGGAAAAGATGACATCGATCACCACGGCGCCCGCGTAGGTGCGCAGCACGAAGCCGGAGGCGATGAGCATGCCGTCCAGGATCACGGCGGATTTGGCCCAGAACGAATAGACCACGTGAATCAGCAGGTAGGCCAGGCCCACGCCGGCGAATTCCCAGGAGAGCAGCACCGCGCCGGTGACCGCCACCGCCAGCAGCGCCGCGCAGGCGGTGAGCACGGTGGCGGCCTGGATGCGCCCCGAGGGCAACGGCCGGGTTTTTTTCTGGGGATGCTGGCGGTCGCGCTCCAGGTCGGCGACGTCGTTGATCATGTACACGCAGGAGGAGAAGAGGCAGAAGAGCAAAAACGCCAGGCCGCTGCGTTCCAGCGCCACGGGGTCCATGGCCCGCTTGGCGAACAGGAGCGGCGCGAACACGAACGCGTTTTTGATCCATTGCCGGGGCCGGGAGATTTCCCACAAGGCTTGCGCGGTGAATGTCCATGAGGCCATAAGTCGATCCTGTATCCGGCTCCCCAGGGGAGGCGGGTCAAATATCTTTCGGGATGTTGTGCCACAGGATGTGGAGGAATTCCGTGCATCCCATTTTCGTCCAGAACCGGTAGCCGCGTTCGTTGCGGGGCGAAACGTTGAGTTGAATCACCGTGATGCCCCGCCGGTGAAACCAGCGGCGGATATGGTTCCACATCTGTTGTCCGACGCCGCCGTGCTGGGCTTCCGGGGTCACCGCCATTTCCGCGATGAATCCGTACCGGGTCAACGCGAAGACGGTGGGATTGGAGAGGATCATGCCTACCGTGTATCCCACGAGGGTCTGGTCCCGCTCCGCCACGAAGAGGGCGTAATCGTAGTTGTCCATGATGGAATGGAGGTATTCCAGATACGCTTCTTCTGAATCTTCCGCCAATTCAAACCGCGGGTCGAGAGTCAGATGGTAGGCCATCATTTCCTGCCACAGCGCGGTGACTTTGGGCAGATCTTCCAGGGTGGCGCGGCGGACGATGACCTCATCCATGGGAGGATTCCTTACTCGCGTACGTGCGCGGTGTGGGTGTGGATTCAACGCAGCTCGTGACTCGATCGCAGAGAGAAACTGGATGCCTTCCCCCCTTGCGAGGGTTCCCTCCCCCAGCCCCTCTCACCGAGGGAGAGGGAGTGGCATAGCGTTCTCATCCTTATTTATTCATCCCCCGAATCCAATCCGGAGAAAGATCCGCGGCCGGGTAAATCATTACGATTTAATCCGGAGAGAGACCTTAGGCGATTATAATGAAAACCGGCCGCGCGGTGTCAAGGGTTTCCCCTTTTTCAAGGCCTTTCCAGTCCCGCGGCCGGGTTTCTCCCGCTTGACACCTTTATCTCGCCTTGGGCCTATGGTACCTTGAGTGGCCGCTGCGCGCGGCGCAGGTTACATGGGGACGCGATCCGCCGTCAATCGGATACCACCGTGGAGACACAAAAAAGGAGTGAAACAATGAGCGAAGGGAAACAAAACCAATTATCACGCAGGGAATTTGGGAAACGGACCGTGATTGGAGCCACCGCGATGGCCGGATTCGGGATTCTGAAACACGCCCATGCCGCCGAAACGCCGATGAAGATCGGCCTGATCGGCGCGGGCGGCCGCGGCACCAGCGCGGTGGGAGACGCGATCAAGGCCAACAGCAACATTCAGTTGGTGGCGGTCGGCGATTTCTGGGAAGAGCGGGCCAAGAACGCGGTCCGGGGATTCAAGCAGAACGAGAACCTGAAGGAGAACATCCAAGTGCCGGAGGACGCCATTTACGGCGGCCTGGACGCTTACAAGAAGGTCCTCGAGCATGAAGTGGATTACATCATCCTGGCCACTCCGCCCGGATTCCGCCCCCTCCATTTCGAAGCGGTGGTCGAGGCCAAGAAACACTGCTTCTGCGAAAAGCCCGTGGCCACCGATCCCGTGGGCACCCGCCGGTTCATGGCCGCCGCCAAGAAATCGGAAGAGTTGAAACTTTCCGTGGTCGCCGGCACGCAGCGCCGCCACCAGAAGCCGTATATCGAGACCATCCAAAAGATCCATGACGGCGTGCTGGGTGAATTGCTTGCCGGCCGCGCCTACTGGGACGGCGGTCTGCCCCATGCCCGCGACCGCAAGGACGGCATGAGCGATCTCGAGTATCAATTGTACAACTGGTACAACTTCTGCTGGATCTGCGGGGACAACATCGTCGAGCAGCACGTCCACAACCTCGATGTCATGAACTGGGTCTTCAACGCCCATCCGGTGGCCGTGGTGGCTTCGGGCGGCCGCGCCTGGAAGCCCAAGATCGAAAAGTACGGCAACATTTGGGATCACTTCGCCTGTGATTTCGAATATCCCAACGGCGTGCATGTTTCGAGCTTCTGCCGGCATTGGAATGTTTCCTGGGGACGCAATACGTTGTTCGAGTGGGTCATCGGCACCAATCGCGGCGGTGAACACAAGGGTATCAGCAACTGTGCCGACATGGGTTCGGGCGGCCAGAATGAATACGTGCAGGAGCATGCCGACCTGCAAGCCAGCATCCGCGGCGACGGCCCCTACCTCAACGAAGCCATGCAGGTGGCCGAGAGCTGCTTCACGGCCATCATGGGCCGCATGTCCGCCTATACCGGCAAGCGCATGGTGTGGGACGAGGCGTTGAACATGGATCTCGACATTTTCCCCAAGAACCTGTCCTGGGACGCCAAGATCCCCGTCGATCCCATCCCGGTGCCGGGCGAAGCCTGATAGCCCCGCCCGTTTGTTTCTTCTCCAAATCCGAAGGGGCGCGACCTTCGCGCCCCTTTCTTTTAGGTAATCCACTCTTTGGGTAATCCACTCTACCAGATTCCGCCGTCTTCCCTGCGGGTCCTCCCCGTGTATGCGGGGACGACATCGTTGGTGGATGCCGGATGGATTAAAGCGCGGCGCCGTCCTCGGTTTCCGGAGGGGGTGGGTGGCCCGGCGGGAGCCACGCCTTTCCCAAAATCCAGAGGAGCCGCTTATTGGATTTCCTTGATGTAAATATCCTCGAAGCGGATGGCCGACTGGCCGCCGCTGTGGAGTTGCAGGGCGATCACGCCGTCGGTGTCGCGGGGATTTTCATCCACGTAGTCCACGGCGAGGAATCCGTTGAGGTGGGTGATGACATGGTTGTCATTCACCCAGATTTGCATTTCGTTCCACTCCCCGATGGGGCGCATGAGTTTTTCCGCTTCGGCGTTGGGCAGGATCAGCCAGTTGCGGCCGTAGCTTTCATACAGCCCGGCGGTGTGATTGCCCGGCGTCGGGTCGATTTCCGCCTGGACGCCGTAGATTTTCACGCCATCCAGCCGGGAATGGTAAAACACGCCGCTGTTGCCCGCTCCTTCGGCGTTGAACCGCAGCCGCAGCATGAAGTTCTTGTACGTCTTCTGGGTGGAGAGGTAGCCGTATTCGTTGGTCACCGCCTTGCCCACGAGCATGCCGTCTTCCACGTACCATTTCTCCTTGCCGTGCTCGACCCAGCCGTCCAGGTTCTGCCCGTTGAACAGGGGCTGCCAGCCGGGGCCGTAGCCCAAGTCTTGGATGGTGATGTCTTTCCACAGCATTTTAACCGGCGGTTCCTGGCCGCTGTGAACCTGGAGGGCGATGATCCCCCGGATGGTGCGGCCGTCGTGAAAATCCACGATTTTCTGCCCGTTGAGGAAGGTTTGGATATGGTCCCCGATCATCTGGATCCGGTACGTGTTCCACTCGTTGGGCTTGAGGGCTTTTTCTCCTTCCGGGGTGGGCTGGGCCAGCCATCCCCGGCCTTTTTCCTCGTAGATGCCGCCGGTGTGCATGCCGGGAGTGGGATCGCATTCCGCCTGGTAGCCGTACATTTCGCCGTCGATGAGATGCGAGCGGAACTGGATGCCCGAGTTGCCTGCCGCTTCCGGTTTGAATTGGAGGTCCAGGATGAAGTCCGAATATGCTTTTTCAGTAACCAGCCACCCGTAACTGCCGTCGCCGGTTTCGCCCACGATGCAGCCATCCGCCACGTACCATTTTCCCCCGCCGGCCGCTTTCCAGCCGGAGAGGTCCTTGCCGTTGAAGAGAGGGGTTGGAGAGGCGGCGGGCTCTTCCGCGCCGGGGGCAGTGAGCGCCATAAAGGCAATGGCCAGGAATACCGGGAAACAACGTTTCATAATGCGCTCCTTGGTTCAGTATCGAAACCGCATGAGGGATTATATCAAAGATTTCATTGGCGTGTGACCCGGCCGGTGGAATCTTCCCGGGGAAGGCGCATTTTTTCCGATTTTGATTTCCATTGTGACCGAAATACTTTATGATGGCCACGGCCGGCATCCGGCCGGGCGGCAGGAAGGCGGTTCCTGCCCCGGAAATTTGTGAAGGGGTATACGCGCATGCGAGGGAGTTTGGGAATCTTACTGTCTGCCGCCGTTTGGATCGCGGGCGGGATGGGGGAGACGGAAGAAGAGAATGGGTTTGAATTGGATGGCTTCATCAATCCCGCGGTGGTGTCCAATGTGGGCTGCGGGGCCGTTGGGGTGTTGGATGAGGTGCTGGTCAACCGGGGGGATTTCGTCAAGAAAGGGCAAATTCTCGCCCGGTTGGATACCCGTGTCGAGCAGGCCACGGTCGAGCACACCCGGCACCGGGCGCGGATGGACTCGCCCATCGAGTTGCGCAAGGCGCGGCTGGATTTCGCCACCCGGGAATTCAACCGGAAGAAAGAGCTCTTCGAGAAAGGGGCCGTCCGCACCTACGACCGGGATGAAGCCGAAACCAACATGATCATTGCCCAGCATGAACTGGCCAGCGCGTTGGAACAAAAGCGGGCGGCGGAACTCGAATGGGAGCAAGCCCAGGAAATTCTCAACCGGCGGATTGTCCGCAGCCCCCTCACGGGTATTGTGGTGGAGCGGTATCTCACCCCGGGGGAATTGGTGAACGAGCAACCCATCCTGAAATTGACTCAGTTGGATCCCCTCCATGTTGAATTGATCGTGCCGGTGAGCCGGTGGGGACAGATTCAGGAAGGCGACCGTGCCGACGTGTTTCCCGAGGAGCCGGTGGGCGGGGAATATCCCGCTCAAGTAACGGGGGTGGACCGCGTGGTCGATCCCGGCAGTGGGACGTTCGGTGTGCGGTTGGAATTGCCCAACAAGGACTACAAACTTCCGTCCGGGTTGAAATGCCGCGTCCGGTTTCCACTTTCCCCGTGAAGATGAGAGAGAAAGACGCCCGGTGCGGGGAACGGGACGGGTGGGGAAAGGCCGGAGGCCGGCCGGAAAAAAACCGCACAAAAAAATTCTCTTGAATGGCTGTTGGGTATGTTGTATAGTAAATCAAATTTTTTAAAAACTGGGTTCATTTGGCAAGTGCACACCTGAAGGAGGGAAATCGATTCCATTCTCTCTGGAATGAAAGGGGGTAGGAGGTTCATCTGTACCAAAATACCCTCACCGTGCCCCTCTCCCAGAGGGAGAGGGAATTCAGGGGTTGGTCATTCAGTGATCTTATCAAGAGTAGAGAACTGGGGATCCAAAAAAAGAACGCACTTGCCGGATGAGTTTACAATAGTTTGTTTCTATTGATCTTGCTTACAAGGGGGTGGGGCGGCCGGGGGTCGTGTTCCATTGCTTGATCTTGAGCCTCTCCAATAGAATTGCCGGTGTTGTTCACAATTCCCGCATTGCATGCATTGTTCGATGCTAAAAGGCATTGTGATCAGGATGTGATTTTAAACTTATTTGTGGTTCATCCGGTATGTGCGTACTTGCTGGGGTAAAATCGATTCCATTCTCTCTGGGATGAGAGGGGACAGGAGTTTCATCTGTACCAAAAAAAACCCTCACCCTGCCCCTCTCCCAGAGGAAGAGGAAAACTCCGGGCCTTCTCCCTGGGGGAGAGGGAATTCGGGTGTTGGTTTTTTAGTGAGGCTACTGAGTAAACGGATGCAAAGAATTTGCACTTAATTTGAATGCTGTGCGGCGTGGAAAACCGGAAACATAGTGAGTTTTGGTTCCGCGGTCCCTTATCTTTTCCCCCTCGCCGTGATTTTCATAGCCTGAAGGAGAAAATCATGCCGTCCCCCATTCCGCGTTCACCCTCTTTAAAACAGCGTTCCCGCAGTTGGGTGCGTTTTTTGAAACCCTGGAACCGGCCCTTTTCTGGACGCAGCCGGTCCCGTCCGCCCCGCAAGGTCTGGCTGGAACCGCTGGAACCGCGGATGTTGTTATCCGGGGATGGATGGCCGCTTCCAGTCATCACGGCGCTGGCTGACGCGGCGGAGGTGCTCGAAATCCAGTTGGAGGACATCTCGAATGATGTCACCTTTCAAATCGATGGTGACGCGGTGATTGTTTTCAATAATATGAAACCCGATGACACGGGAACTTCTTACGACCTGGAGGGCCAAACGCAGGTCCATATCACGGGGACCGAAGACGACGACATCATCCATCTCGATATCGTCAATTCGCCTGCCGGATTGTCGATCCTCCTTGACGCAGGCGGGGGCGAGGACCGGTTGGTGCTGGCGGGGGGGACGTTCGATTCTGCCGCCTATGAGGCGGATGGGGCGGATTCCGGTTCGATCGACTTGGATGGACTGCTGATCAAATATACCGGCCTGGAGCCCATTACGGACAACACCAACGCCGTGGACCGGATTTTCACGGTGAACATAGCCGGGGATCAAATCATCCAACTGGGGGACGATGGGGACGCCACCAATGGTCAATCCATAATTCAAGGCGGGGAAGGGACTTTATTTGAGTCGATCACGTTTAACCATCCTACCGGTTCGTTGACGATCCACGCGGGGGATGGGGATGACGAAATCCGAATCGGCCCGCTAGAAGATTCGTTCGGCGCGTCCATTCAAGTGAATGGCGGGGACGGCGCGGACCGGTTGACGATCGACGCGGATGGCGGCACGCCGGTGTTTGGTACGGGACAGGTGACCGTGAACGGGGTCGATATTCTATATCAAACCGATACGGAAGACATTGAAATTCACAATGTTTCGTTGAACGCGCCGGATCGGCAGGCGATTCTGGATTCCTTGCGGGATCTGGCCACCGCGGCCGGAATTGAGAAACTGGGCAAGGCCGGGGATCTGGCGCAGGAGTTGCCCTTAACGGATAACACATTGGGGGAGCTGATCGACGCGGGCGCGGTTTTACAGAAGCTGCATGATGATGTGGAGGATTTTTTCGAAGACCCCGCCAATGCCACAACGAAACAATTCATTGATTTCCTGAAATCCTGGAATGTGACGCTCACCGGCGATGACCTGTCCCAGGTGGAGTTGGGAGACATCGTGGTCACCGTCGATCCCGATGCCATCGGGGTGTCCATTCTGACGACTTCTGAAACAGGGGCGCCGAAAGAGTTGGCGATTCGCGTGAAATTCAGCACCAACCGCGTGAGCCCCTACGATTTCGCGCCGCCACTGGACAGCTCCAGTGGGGATGGCCGCGATCCCAGCGCGCTTGTGGGTCTGGCGGATGTGGATGAACTGGTGGAACGGGGCATCATCGTGTTATCCGATTCCGGTTCCGTAACCACGTTCGATCTGGAGACTGGATTTGATTTCGACGCCATCTTCGGGAATGAATACGGCGTGGCGGACACGAATTTTGCCGTGCTGGATGCCGGCGGCTTCGTGGCGCGGGCGGGATTCGATAACACCGCCGATACGGGCGGACAGATCGACGCGGAAGTTCGTATTGGATTTCTGGGCGCGGGGATTACCGGGGGCACCGTCGTTTACAGTGCCGTGGCCCCCATTCAGATGACGGACCGCGATGGGGATGGGCGGCTGTCGGCGGTGGAATTGAGCAATCTGGCCACCCAGACGGATCCCGTGGCCGCCGTGGATGGAACGGGAACTCTGAGCGTGACGCTGCCGGTGACGGTGCGGGCTGGATTCCAAAGCGGTTCCGAACCGGATCCCCGGGGCGAATCCCTCACGATCCATGAACTGGGAGGAGATTTTTTCGCTAGCGGCGTGATCACGTCAATCCCCGAGGAGTTGAATGATTTTACCACCTTGGAAGCGCCGAACGTCTTGTCTTCGATCGTGGAGATCGGGGAATGGTTAACGAAGATCAGCCAGTCCGATTATTTCCAGGCCGTGGTGCCCTTCCTCAAGGACATCGACCTCCGTGACGCCATTGATTTCGGCCGTTTGTTCAACGACACCCTCACCGATGCCATTCAATACACTCCCGATCCCAGCCAACCGAAGGAATTGGCGCCCCGTTTTGACACGGCGCAGGAACTGGCCGCGAAGTTGGAGGAAGGCTTGGCCGCGGTCATGGACAATCCCGTGGTGGAAGCTGTGTATGACAGCGCCACTCACCGGCTTTCGTACCGGTTGACCTTCGGCGGGGAATTCGACGAATTGTTCCCCGTCCTGACCGCCGCCAACGATATCAGCGCGCTGCAAGGGCGATTGTCGGGCGATGCCACATTCAACGTGATTCTCAACGGCGTGGATTCCCGCGCGGTGACGCTTCCCGCCTCCTCCACCAGCGACAACACCACGCTGGCGGATTTGGTCGATGATGTGCACCGGGCGTTGTTCGAAGCCGGCCTGGCGTTCGATCCGGATAGCGGTTCCACCGGGGACGGCACCGGGAAGCTGGTGGCGGAACTGGACAACGGGCGTTTGATCCTCCGGGCCATCGATCCTTCAATCAAAACACTCCGAGTCACGGCGTCCAACGGCTCGAACACGGCGGTGACCGAGTTGGGCTTGGCGACGGATCAATCCACCACATCGAAGATCGCGCGGGCCTCGTTCACTTTGGAGTCCGGCGCGCTGCAGGATCTGCGCACCTTCAGCACGTTCGATGTTTCCGCGGAGGGGAACATCGACATGACTTTGGGATTCGACCTGGTTCCCAATCTGACGCCGACGTTGGGAAGCGGGTTGTATGATGAAAGTGTGTATGCCGGCGAGGATTATGACACGGCCGAGTCCATCATCCCGGACACGGGAGAACTGTCCGGAGACGCGGTTTTTACCCTGATCATCGATGAACAATCCTATGTGATCCTGGTGAGCGCCAACGATACCGCAGGCAATGACGCGGAGCCGACGGGGAAGAATGCCCGCCTCGAGTCGGCTGAGCGTCCCCTGGTCTTCTTCAACGAGGGCCGGCTGGTGCAGGATGCCACCTTCCAGCTGTCGGTCACGAACAAAAATACCTCGAGCCCGGCAACGGATGTTATCACCCTGCGCTCCGATGATACCGATGACAATGAATCAATGGAGGATTTGAAGAGCGACCTGGAGGCCGTCCTCGCGGACAGCGGATTAAGCGGCCTGGTGCTCGTGGGGATCGAGGACGGGCGCCTTGTCCTGGAAGCCGCCCATCCTGACATCGAGGAAATCCAACTCACTGCCGTGGAACAGTTGACTCTGCCGGAGGCCGCCATCACGAAGAGCAACGGCAATCCCACGGGGGCGGATTTCCAAATTCTCCGGCCGGATGAGACGCCAGTCGCCATATCGGTCACCGGCGCGGGGTGGGATGCTTTGAAGGACGCGATCAACACCCAGATTGGGATGAATCCATCGTTGAATGGCCTTTCCGCGAAGTTGGAAACGGCCCATGGTTCCACCTACATCGTTGTGGAAGGGGCGTTGGATTTCACCGTGAAGGCGGGCAGCCTGGAAGTGGAGGCGCAAAATCCGGTCTTCCGGGAAATGGGCTTCACGCAGAACCAGACCGGCAGCCTGTATCGGGATCCAGGAGACGCCCTGGCCCTGGATGTTCAGGAAGCCATAGAAGCAGCGTTGGGGGCCAGCCGGATCGAGTGCGTGCATATCGGCGGCCGGATTCTGCTTCATGCCAAGTCCGAATCCGGGATCACCTTCTTGAAATTCGGCGAGACCAATGCCGTGGCGGAGAATGAACTGGGATTCCGCGCAGGTGAATCCAGCCGGGCGGTCTCCACCAAGTTCTACTTGCAGGATGTGGTGTTGGCGGCCGGACTCGAGTTCACTGCGGATGATATCGATGCCGTGGGCCGGTATGGCTTTTTGGGGATCGAAACCGAGGACGGCGAAGGCGAGGTGACGGCGGAGGTGACCTTTACTCTCGACGGCCTGCTTTACAAATCCAACCCGGACAGCCTTCTCCATGAAACGAATCTTCCCGCTGGAGACCTGGATATCCTGCTGGATCAGTTCCTGGGAAATGAGCTGGACAAGGACGCGGTGCTTGGGGAGCTGGATCCCGGCGCTCTCGATGCGGGGCGCGTGGATGTCAACCGGTTGCGGTTTGCGCCGGACAGCGGCAGTGAGGGTCTTTATGTGGACGCGGACGCCTTGGATAACCTGCTGGAGAGCGTGGGGTTGACCAGGCAGAGTTTTGAAACTCACGTAGGTGGGGATGTCGATCCAGCGTGGGGATTGTATGAACTGCTCGACCGGCTGAACGACCAACAAGCCAATGGCCAGTTGTTGAGCCTGAGCGAATTTTTGAACTGCATCCGGATTCCGTTCGAGGATTTTCTGGACGGGATCGGCGCGGACCTTTCGGATTACCTGGCCCATTTCAACACGGAGGGGCTGAACTTCAAAGGCTTCATGGAGGCCTTGGGGTTGACGACGCCGGCCGGCTTCTTCAAGGCGGTGGATTTGACCAAGCTGGGGCTGTTGGAATTCATCGCCGATCAGGGATTGGACCGTCTCGCGCTTGCCGATATCGACCTTCTCGGATTGGGAGAGGTAATGGACAGCACTGACCAACCCTTGGGCGCGCAATTGTTCAAGATCCTGCAGCAATCGGGGGGGATTCACTCCGAAATCAGCAGTTCGGCATCGGTCGCATTGAACCGGGTGACCGCGGTGGACGGTTTTGTGGCGCTGCAGTCCACCGGCGGTTCCTCTCCCGAAACGGGATTGACCCTCCGCATGGAGTACGACCATTGGATCCGCGATCCCCTGGGCGCCACCTCGGTTCCGGACGCGGTGACTCTCAGTCCGGCGGGGAACACCACGGCAGGCGATTACGCGGTGCTCACGCAATTTGAAAACGCGAGTTTCGGAGCGGTCCTGGAGGGCTTGAAAGCCGCGGCCGATTATCTGGAAGAGTTGGGCCAGGACGCGAGCCTGGACGCCCATTTGCCGCTGCTGAACGCCGGGGTCAACGATCTGTTCCATTACACGGACCGTTTCCGTTCCGCCGTTCAGAACCTGGCCTCGCATCCCGCGGCGACGGTGCAGGCGCTGGAAGCGGCGCTTAAGGAGGCGTTTGGCCTGCCCGCCGACAGCCCGAAGATCGGCGTGGTCTTGGATACGGACAGCGTCAACGGCAACGCCTTGCGCGTCGATTTGGAATATTTCACCGAATCCGTGGACGCGTTGCGGTTGAATCTGGACGTCCCCACGCTTCTTGATCTGGCGGATCCGGATCCAATACTGGAGGAAAACCTGGAAAACATACAAATCCTCCAGGCTTCCAACTCCGCAGGGAATTTGACCGTCAGTTTGCAGGCCACCTATGAATTGATGCTGGGCATCGGCCTGACCGGCCCTCAGGCGCAGAATCCCTTCTTGTACAGGTCCGGCAATAACAACCAAAAGACCCAATTCCGCATCGACGCCCGGGCGCAGGCTTCCAACATGGATTTCACCTTGCAAACCGGCCCCTTGGGACTCATCGTGGTCGATGGCGAGGCGGAGCTGGACGGGAGTTTCCAGTTTGAACTGACCGGCGGTCCGGAGCGGCATGGGTTGGATTCTCTTGAAACCTTGGTGGAGCATACCGAATCCCGGGTGACGGGCGGCGCGTCGGCCACGTTGCCGCTCTTCTATCCCACGGAACACAATCCGCTGGACGCGATTATCGGTCCCGATGGAACTATCGTTCCCGAAGGCAATCACCTGTTGATTGTGGAAATTGAAGATCTCGAACCGTTTCTCGAGGGAGCCTATGGGGCGGGCAACGTGAACCTCAAATCCCCGGACATCCGGACCCGCTTCGATGAATTGGATCTCCGCAATTACCTGTTGGATCCGGACGGTTTGATCAGTTCGCTCGACGCCTTATTGGAAACCTTGCAAGACGCCCTGAACACGCAGGTGTACAGCCGCGGGCTTCCCCTGATTGGGGATAATCTGACCGGCCCCGGACAGATATTGGAGTCCTTCCGGGAAGATCTGCTGACGGGGATCTATTTATCCATTTTGGGGGCGGCACCGGACCAGGCCATCGAGCGGGTGCAGGAGGCGTTGTTCGCGGTGTTGGGAACCGATCATGGGCTGCTGGTGGATAGCGATGGGAATCCCGCGCCCGATAAAGACGCGATCCAGGTCACGGCGATCACCAATGAGAGCGGGACGCTGCTGAACGTCGAGTTCGGCCTGCATCTGCAAGGGACCGTCGAGGTGGTGGTCCCGGAGGGATTCGATACGGTGTTGCCGGCCCTCGGGCTGACCTTGGACGCCGACATGCAAGTCACGCTGGAGTGGGAATTCGATTTCCTCTTCGGCGTGGATTTGTTTGACGGCTTTTACCTCGATACGTCTTCGGAAGAGGAATTGCGGATCGCTTTTCACGTGGTCTTCGCGGATGACCACAGCCTGGCCAATCCCGCGGAGGGCTTTTTGAATTATCTCCAAGTCGAGGCCGTGGATGGCTATCTCTCTCCGAACTACAACGAGGATCCCCAGGATCCGGCCGCCAATTTCAAGCCCGCCGATGAAACCCCGACGCATTTGACCGGCCGGTACGAGATCAACTTCCTGGATCCCGACGGGGAGGTTTCGGGCGGAGGCCCCGATGACGGGGACCGGATGACTTTCGACGAATTCACTTCGCCGGCCACCTTGCCGGAAGACCTCGTGTCGGCCACGGTTTCCGGAAGAGCGGATATCAACCTGTTCATCCACGTGGGCTTCGGCGAGAACGCCAATTTCCCCTCGCTCTACGCGGACTTTGAGTTGGACTGGACGTTTGATGCGGTGGAGATCAAACCGCCGGTCAACCAATTCGGGACCACCATTGGCTCGCAGTTGGAATATCTGAACTATGGCGATTCGGATGATTTCCGGGTCAGTTATTTGAACGTCAAGTTGGACCTGGGAGAATTCATCACCCAATACGTCGCTCCCATCCTGGGATTTGTGGAAGATGTCTTCGATCCGATGGCGTGGCTGATCGATCCGCAGAAAGGGTTCTTGTTCAAGAAAGACCCGATCATGTCCTTTCTGACCGGGAAGCGGTACACGATGCTGGACAGCATTTCCACCTTCTACAGCGGCGCCAAGAACATGAAGCCGTTTCTGGAAGCCATTTCGTATGTGTACGGGCTATCCAAGATGATGGGGCAATTCGAGGCCGGCTTGGGCAACGCCTACTTGCGGTTGGGCAGCCTTCAGATGCCGGATGTGCGGGGCATGTTGGACCTGCCGAACATAATCGGCGCGACGCCCGAAGCGGAGGCATTGCCGGAAGCAGGCAGCGTGAACCTGCCCCAATTGTCGGTCTTCGGCGGCCTGACCCTTGAGGGAGGGACCTACGACAATCCGGAATTTCAAGTCACGAATGCCACCTTTTATCCCACCACCGAGTGGAATACGCAAATCCAGGGTGCGTACGATCAAATCAACGCCAATGAAGCCGCCCGGAAAGACGGCGGCATTGGTCCCGTCACCACCAAGGATCCCACCGGGCTGAAGAAAAGCGTGAGCGGCGGCGCCAGCGCCGGGATGGATTTCCTGCTGGATTTCCCTCTGCTGACCAATCCCCTGGAGGCGTTGAAGTTGCTAACCGGCGAGCATCCAACCCTCTTCCTGCTGGATCTGCCCACCTTTTCCTTTGACGTGAACATCAGCGTGGAGTTTGTTTTTTGGGTTCCACCGAAGGTGGCCGCGGGGGTTTATGGCGGTTTAGGGGCGGATATCAAAGTCGGCTTTGGCTACGACACGCTGGGGTTGGAGAAGTTCTCGCGCAGCGGGGATAAAGGGGATATATGGGACGGATTCTTCATCAACGATATCGATTATTTCACGGGCCGGGACCGGCCGGAATTGACGCTCCGCGGTTTTGTGAACATTGAAGCCAACGTCGACGCGGGATTCGTCAAAGTCGGCGGCGGCGGCGGAATCACCGGCACGGTGTATTTCAACCTCAACGATCCGGACCACGATGGCAAAGTGCGCATCAACGAAATGGAAGCCAACTGGAAGCAAGGTTTTGATTTTCTCTTCGATATTTCCGGCCTGATTAAGTGGAATTTGTATTTGTACGTGGACGTCATGGGCATCCGGGCCGCCACGTTTGATATCGTCAGCGGCGTGATTTACACGTTCGATCTCAGCGCCAACCGCCCGCCCGTCCTGGCCGCGGATATTGGGGACGGGGTCCTGCGCCTGAACATGGGCGAATACGCCGCCGAGCGGATTCACGGCAATGTCACCGATGGCGATGAAATCTTCAAGGTGTCGGCCACCGCGACGGACGCCGCCGCGGGGACGCAAACCATCCGGGTCGAGTACAACGGCAATGTGCAGAGCTACAGCCACGTCAAGAAGGTGGTTGCCGATGGAGGAGAAGGGAACGACCAGATTATCGTGGACGCGAGCGTGATCCTCCCCACGATTCTCTATGGCGGGAACGGGGATGACATCCTCTACGGCGGCAGCGGCGTGGATGAAATCTATGGCGGTGCCGGGGCCGACAAGCTCTGGGGCCGCAAGGGCGACGATTTCCTGGACGGCGGCACCGGACCCGATGAATTGCACGGCGAGGAAGGAGCGGACACCCTGTACGGGGGCTTCGGGGACGATCACCTGTTCGGCGGGGACGGGGATGACGTTTTGCGGGGGATGTTCGGTAATGACATCATGGCCGGGGAGGCGGGAGACGACATGTACGTGTTCGAGAACGGCTGGGGGAATGACACCGTCCTCGAGGACGAGAACCCGGGTGTGCCTGTCACCGGGGTTTCGGAAGGTGAAGGCGGCCGCATCCGGATTACGGCCGATGGACATGGCCTGAATACGGGAGACCGGGTAGTGCTTCGCGGCATTACGGGAACGGGCGGGAACGGGTCTCTGGACGGCGCGAACGGTATCTTCACGATCACCAAGGTGGATGAGAATTCCTTTGACTTGGATGGAACGGTTTTTCATGGAGGAGACGTGGTCTATGAGGGCAACGGCAAACTGTATTCCCCGCTTAACGATTCCACCGATACGTGGGACTTCTCGCTGGTGCGGACGGGCCTGGTCATCACATTGGACGATGGCCGGACCGTGGCGCAGGACCAACTGAACGGCCACACGGTTACGCACGAAGGCTTCGGGATCGAGTATTTCCTCGGCGGCCGGGGGCGGGACATTTTCAATATTCATGAAAGCAGCCTCGTCAACCGCACCACCTTTGACGGGCAAAGGGGTTCGGACGATTTCCTGGTCTTCCTCGGTCCCAATCTGGGCCGCCTGACCACCATGGATTCCGGTCCGATTTACAACCGGGACCGCCTGTTCGTCTTCGGAACGGAAGAGGATGACACGGTGGGATTGACGGACATCGGTTATGATCCCGATACCGGCGGGGCGCTTCCCTCCGATCAATTCCAGACGGATGCCCTGTATGTGATGCGGTTCGGACCAGCGGCCGAACTGGTGTATGACTCCGGAGGCGAGGGGCTCGGCCTGGAAATCGCGACGATCGAGCTCAAGGGCGGCAATGATACGCTGAACGTGGAGAGCACGCCCGCCACAATTTCCGTGACCGGCAAGGGCGAAAGCGGGGATGACGAGTTCAACATCGGCGCGGTGGTGGGGGCATCCGGCGAATTCGTGGAAGAAGGCACCCTCAACAAGATCGGCGGCACCCTCATCAAGGGGCCCGTGCTGCTGCTCGGCGGGGGAGGGTATGACCGCCTGAACGTGTACGACACAGCGGATAGCGAAGACAACAATGAAGCCAATGGAGCCGCGGGCGTGATGTTTGCCAGTGAAAAAACCGAGTTGCTGGCCGGTTTGGGCATGACCGTGGGATTGGAATACACCACCGTTGAACGGGTTCACATCCAACTGGGTTCCGGGAGCGATGAACTCACGGTATTCAGCACCTTGAATACGGCGGTCACCACGATTTACGCCGGAGACGGCGATGACCGGATCACGGTGTCTGAAGCCGACAGCACCAACGATGGCCCGCTGGCCATTTATGGGGAGGGTGGAACCGATACGATTGACGCCACGGGTTCTGAATTGCCTTTGTACCTGGACGGGCAGGAGGATGACGACACGATCACCGGCGGTTCCGGCGATGACACCATCGTGGGCGGGCTGGGGGATGATCGTGTAGACGGCGGGCCAGGCCAAGACCGGATCTGGGGCGATTCCAGCCTGGATCTGACCATCACCCGTAACGACACCAGTTCCTATAACAATGATTTGACTCTTGTGGTCACCAAGAAGGAAACCGGCGGGAATGATGAACTGCACGGCGGTGCGGGCGGCGATTGGATCTTTGGCGAGCTGGGCGATGACACGGTCTTTGGCGATGAAGGCGAAGACGTGCTGTTCGGCGATTACGGCGAGCTGGATGGAGCGAATACCCGCCAGGGAATGAGCACCATCACGGTGATCGAGACCACCAATCCCACCCTGGGCGGCAAGGATACCCTCTCCGGAGGTGATGACGATGACATCCTTCTCGGCGGCGCGGCTTCCGATAGCCTGAAGGGGGACGCGGGTTTCGATATTCTCCTGGGTGATCACGGCCGGTTGGTGTACAACCGCACGGAAAGCGAAGGCGGCGATGAGGATCCGCTGACTTTGGATCTCATTCAAACCATTGATCCAGAGGAGGGCGGCGCGGATACGATAACCGGCGGAACAGGCGATGACATTCTCATCGGCGGCGCGGACGGCGACACGATGTACGGCAACAGCGCTGAAAGCCTCTCCGAAGGCGGTCTTTCGGAAAGCGCCGTTCCGGAAAGCGACGCGGACATCCTGCTCGGCGATCACGGCGTATTGGTGCACAACCGGGGCGCGCTCATCT
>ERZ795045.1605-NODE-1605-length-24630-cov-5.552350_pt1 | contig 24630 bp, 18 predicted proteins | sample MGYA00375129_ERZ795045 | MGnify/ENA primary metagenome ERZ795045 (study PRJEB30174, sample SAMN05720166) | activated sludge metagenome | isolation source: anaerobic digester from wastewater treatment plant | place: Japan | collected 2015-05-15 ...
GGGCTTCGCTCGCAAGCAGCGCGGTGATTTATCGCCGCGCGCCGGGTTGCACCCTACCTCCGAGGTTTCGGATTCCTTATGTCGGAATCTCAGCAGTCAACCCGCCAACCGGCTCCGGTGAGAGCGCATTGGATGCATCGCGCTGGCGGCATCATGCCCCACTGTGCGAGCGGGTTTCAACACCCATGACGCGCGGTAGAACGTCTCCGGGCCATGCCCATGGGCATACTCGATGGCCCTGGGGGAGGGCGTGATGAGCAGGCAATCGGGACGGAACCGGAGGCGAGTGACCTGGGGCCGGGCGCTCGCGGTTGGCGCTGGCGCGGGGGTGGCTGCGTGGGGCCTATCACGGGCCGCCAGAGCGAGACCAGCCCCACTGCCGGAGGGGCCGCCACACCGCATTGTGGTCCTGGGCGGTGGCTTCGGGGGCACCTCTTTCCTCTCGGAGCTACACCGACGCCTGGGCCGCCAGTCACGCCTCCATGTGTTGATGGTCGACCGGAACAACGTCAACCTGTTCACCCCATTGCTCTATCAGGTCGCCACTGGGGTGCTGGATCCGGACCACGTCACCTATCCGCTCCGCCCGCGAGTGCGACAGCTCGGGGCACGCTTTCAGGAGAGCGTCGTTCAGGGGATTGACCTCGACGCGCGCCAGGTCATCACCGATGATGGGCCAATTCCCTACGACACCCTGGTCGTGAGCCTGGGGAGCGTCGCCAACTTCTTTGGGATGAGGGATATCGCGGAGCGCGCGCTCACCCTGAAGACCCTCGGCGACGGCATCACGCTGCGCAACCGGATCATCGATGTCTTCGAGGAGGCGGCTGTGACGAGCGACCCGGCTCGCCGGGCCGAGCTGCTGACTTTCGATATCGTTGGCGCAGGCGCGACCGGCGTGGAGTTTGCCACCGCGCTCGATGGCTTGATCGACCGGGTCCTCCTGCGCGACTACCCGGAGATCCGCGCCGATGAAGTCCGGATCCGCGTGATCGAGGCGCTCGACCACGTCGTGCCGGAGATGAGCCCCAGGGTCTCGCACCTGGTGGCCAATCGCCTTGGCTCCCGCAACATTCAGGTTCTTCTCAACAAATCGGTGGCCGGCCTGGATGACGGGCGGCTGCGCACGCGCGACGGGAGTCTGCTGGCAGCCGGCACCATCATCTGGACAGCGGGGGTGCGCTCCAATCCGATTGTCGCGAATCTGCCGGGCGACCATGCGCGAGGGGGCCGGATCGGCGTCAACGAATTCCTCCAGCTCCCAGACCATCCGGAGGTGTTCTGCATCGGGGACAACACCTACTTCGCGGATAGCGATTCCCCGCGTGGCGTGCCGCCCAATGCGCCCGCCGCGATTCAGATGGGTCAGGCGACCGCGCGCAACGTCGAGCGCGCGCTGCGCGGATGGCCCCTCGAGCCGTTCAAGTATGTCCCTCGTGGCGAGCTCCTGGCGCTCGGGCGCAACCACGCCGTCGTGAACACGCACGGCATCCTCTTTGATGGCTGGCCGGGCTGGGTGGTCTGGCGCGCCTACTACCTCTACGCGCTGATGGACTCCGAGAACCGCGCCGGGGTCGTGACCGACTGGGCATTCGCCTACCTGGCGCGCCGGCGAGAGAGTGGACGGCTGATCTGCGCGCCCGCGATGGCCGAGGAGGAAGGCATCACCCCCGAGGCCGCGATCCGCATGGGCCAAACAAACCTGTAGTAGGCTGGGCGACACTGCCGCGCAGAACCAGGGGGTGCCTCCGATACCGCAGTGCCACAATTGGTCGGTAGTAGGGGCACCTCCTGGAAAGAGATGGGTGACCCACGACCAAGGGATTATGAGTCCCTTGCACTCTCTCCCGCGGGGCAGCGGCACATCCTGGCAAGAGACGTGTGGCCGGAGAGCTTCAGAACGGCCTAGCCTTCGGTACCTTTCCACTGAGCGGCGCCAGCGCATGGCGCTCGCACACCTCACCCTCCCATAGATTCCTGAAACCCCTGGACAATTTGACCCCTCTGAAGGGGTAGAGGCAGATGCCTGGTGCAAGGGGGAGCTGAGCACCCCGGCGTCGAATGAGTGGTGTACGAGCAGGCAGCAGGTAAGCCGCTGTGTCGTGTCGCCAGCACAGGAGGAGAAGAGCATGGCAGAAAAGGAACCGGAGAGGGATGAGCGGCGGGGTCAGCGTCTGCCGGTCGGTATGATCGCCGCTGCAGGTGCAGCGACGCTTCTGGGCGCTCTCGCCTTCAACAAGACACGCGAGCGCGTGCGCCTGCGCGCGCATGAGCAGGTGCTCGAGGAGTTGGCCCAGGAGCTGGGGGCGCAGTTCACGCCTTCTCGGTCTGGCGCTCCGACCGGTCCGGACTTCCCTTCGCTCACTATGAAGAGCGATGACCGTGAAGTGCGCATCGACACCGAGGTGGGAGGGAGCGGGCTCAGCTACCAGATTCTGACCCGGGCAACCGCAACCCATACGGCCCCTGTCGAGGGCTTCGTCGTCATCCGGGAAGAGACCCTTCTCACACGCATGGCTGATCACCTGGGTTTGGCCGACATCCAGGTCAACGAACCGGCTTTCGATGATCGTTTCGAGGTGATCTCGGACCAGGCCGATGCCGCCGCGCTGCTTCACCCAGAGGTGCGCGACGCATTGATGGCCTCTTCCTTCGAGAGCGTGGTCATCCGCCAGGGGGAGGTCACCGTTCGCCAGATAGGCCCCGTAACAGATCCCGAGAAGCTGCGCCAGAGCATCCAGCTGGCCGTCGACATCGCGGAGTGGCTGGAAACGCTCGGATAGCACTGGATCGCCTGTTCTGCCGGCACGGCTACCACTCAACGCCCTTCTGAAAGCTTCGCCACGGAGGATGCGGGGGGAGATCGTGGAAGAGCGGCACCCGGCTTCCCCCGGAATGGACCCCGTCCTTCGTGGCGAGCAGCCCCTGCCAGGTGATCTCTGCTGGTCCACGCCCCTCACCCAGCGGCACCTGGGGATGTGAGGAGAAGTGCCCCCAATTCGATCCCCGATTGGCTTCCTGCTTCCACACCCCGGAGGGCTGCTCTTGATTCCCGCGCCCCGCGCGGGGGGCAACCGATCCCATCGTGGCTTTGGAGGGGCAGGAGCCGGCAGCAGACCGTGGAATAGGAGATGCGGGAGGGCCAGCCCATCGGCCTGACTGAGGAGATTATGGCGAAGACAGGCGTGCGATTGGAGGGCGGCGCAGAGGGTGCGCCGGAGAGAATCACCCTCGAAAACGACCGGCTCACGGCGACTCTGCATCGGGTGGGTGAGACCTATCACCTGGCCAGCTTGAAGGCGGGAGGCGAGTATGAGCTGCTGGCAGAGCCATCGCCCCTTCTGTTCTGCTATGATGGCAAGGAGCACCTGGCCGTGCCCTTCCCCGGAGTGGCGGTGGAAGAGGAAACCCCGGAGGAGGTGCGCCTGCGCCTGGCGATGAACCGCGAGGGCCTGGCCATCGAACTCACGCTCTCGCTCAAGACTGGTCGGCCTTTTCTGGAGGTGGAGGCAACGTGCGTCTCTGCCAGAGACTGGCAGGGTCTTCTCTACTTCTCCTGCCTGCCGGCCCCCGGTTTCATCCCGACGGCCTATCCGTGGGTCGCGGGAAAGATTCTCCAGGCGGAGGGCTTTGCCTACGCCAACTGCATGGGGGTTCCTCTATTGGCTGGTGACCCGCGCGGGCACGACGGCCATGTGCTCGCCCTCGGGTTTCCGCTTTCCGTCAACTACCGAGACCTCTTCTTCCATACGGATACGGAGACGCGGCGCATTACGGCGGGCATTGGCGAGGGGATCAGCCGGCCGGCAGCAACACCAGCCGAGGAGAAAGCAGAAGATGCCCCTGCGACGCCGCCCAAGCGTGGGCTCCTCTCATGGATCCGGCGCGAGCGCGAAGCCGAGCCGCCTCCCCCGCTGCCGCCCCTCTCGCTTTCCATCCCCTACCGGGCTGGAGTGGCGTACCGGCTGCCCCTGCACGTCTGGGCGTTGACAGGGCAATACCGGAATCTGGCGGGCGAGTGGATGAAGAGCACGGGCTTCGTCTTCGACAATCCCGAAATTCGCTCGGTGCCTGAATCGCTGGCAATGACGCTGGCGTTTCTGAAGGACGGGGCCCCCTTCATCGATGGCAAAGGCTACCCGATGCGCTGCGCGCGCTACACTCGCGCTCCTGGCCAGGGTATCGGGGGCTACATCCACCTTTATGGGAACGCCGCGCTCGCCACCGCCCTCTACCGGTGCTGGATCCGCTACCGCGAGGAGTGGATGTATGAGCGGGCGCTGGCGATCGCCGACTTCGTCGTGGAGTCTCACCGGCCGAATGGGCGCATCCCGGAGGCGATGGACCCGAGCAGCGGTCAATGGACCCGCCTGGGGGACGGCACGCACTATGAGGGCGTAGGGCTTTGCATCGACGCGCTCCTCCGCCTCTACCAGCTCCGCCGCGATGCCGAGCACAAGGATGATATCCGGCTCAAGCGCGCCGCCACCCGCTTCCTCGAACTCGCGCTCGAACAGCGCCGCCGCCGCATCGACCGCGAGCGACGCCGGGGGAAGCGCCGGCATGACCAGGAAACCAGTTTCCCCTACTCCGGATCCGATATCACCGAGTCGACCAACGTGAACATGCTGATCATCCTGGAGCGGATGCGGCAGCTGACGAACGATCGGCGGATCGATCATGTGCGCGAAGACGTAGAGAAGTGGGTTCTACATAACGTTATCAACGACATGTCCTGGCGGGGCGGCGATCCCATTCATCGCGGTCTGGAAGCGCGCTCGCTACTGCGCTTCCTCGAGTATGCCGTTCTGCGCTGCGAAGCCACCCAGGGGAAGCGCTACCTGGAGATGGCGGAGATCCTGGCATCCTATTTCATGCTCACGCTGGTGCCCAAAGACCTGGAGTGGTGCGCCGGACGAACGAAGGGTTTGCAGATCGCCAACGCCGAGTGGCGCGCGCTCACGACATTCTACGCCGATCACGTGACCCCCGTGCCGGCGCTCCATCGCCTCGGCAAGCTGTGCAACGACCGCTTCTATGCCCAACTGGCGGATTACCTGGTGCACGTGGCGATGGTTGCCCAATGCGATGAGAAAGGCGTGCCTGGATACGGGGGATGGATGCCGGCGGTGAACTCCCCTGATGGCAACGCATTCCCGCTGAACGGGCTCCCCTACGATGGCGAGCTCTGCGTGACATCCATCGTGCCCGCGGTGCTGGAGACCTACCTCTATCTGACCGAGAAGAAGTAGCCGCCAGCCCACATTCGCTACAGCGAGGAATGGGGCACGACGCGCTATGCCAGGAGCTTGCGCGAGATCCTGGGGCCGGAGGAGGCGCTGAGGTGGCGGCGGGAAGCGCTGGTTCGCACGCTGGCCGTATCGGCGTCGCTACGCCCGGCGCGTTTCGTCGGCGCTGCCCGCGGGCGGTTTGGCGAGTTGCTTGAGGAGCGGTCTGGCACGCGAGTGGTGCGGGTGGTTGCTGCCGTTGTGGAGCACTATCGGAAGCACGCCGGCCAGTTCGACCTGAGGCGCGCAGAGGCGCTGTTGCCCACGGTGCTAGCGGATCCGCTGAAGGTGGTGCAGGGGAAGAAGGCCACGACACTGGTAGCCGTTGGGGAGTATGACGCGGAGCATTATCTGGTGGTTCCAGTGAAGTCGCTGCCCGGCGAGAACTGGCTGGAGACGTTGTATATCGACCGGAAGCAGAAGTTCGAGGACAGGAAATGGGTTGTTGGCGGAATGATCTTCAAGAGAAGAGACTGAACGCCCGGCTGGGCGGGCCGCTCCAGCATCAATCCCCTCGCGGGGTAATGGTGCCCTTTCCACCTCGGGCGTTCATTGACATCATTATAGCAGACTGAGGCGCAACTGTCAAGTTGTTCACGAGAAATAGAAGACAGGGGCCATCTTAGAGGGTGGCCCCTCGTGATTCTGGGGCTGGTCAGAAATGGCCGGCCCCTGCTGATTCCAGGAGCACAACGATGGAAGAGACCAAGGTCCAGGAGACCAACGAGAGCGGCCAGGAGCCGCAGAACCAGCAGCAGACCGCATTCGTCAGAATAATGAAAAGAAGTCTCTCTGCCAGGCGTGGCACGGGTTCGTGGGCGCTGTCCCCGAGAACACTCTGCTTCCGGGTGCTTGTAGTAGCAACGGTGTGTCACCAGACAAGAGACTTCTCTTGAAGTATTCTGATGAATACTTCGGGCTAGAGACCTGCAGGGATCGCGCCGGGGCGCGATCCCCGCTTGGCGTCACATCCCCATATCTTGCAGCGACTGCCGCAGCCACCGCGTGACGGCGACAATCAGCACGCTCAGGCCCCCAATGATGGCTCCGGCGATACTCCAGTAGTAGAGCTCCCAGCCATTGGGGCGCTTGGGCAGAATGGGGGGATCGAGCATGACAAACTGCGGGCCGCGGCTCTCCACGATCAGCCGCGCCCGGAGATACTCCGAGCGCAGGAGGCTGAGCCGACTGCGCTCGTCACGCAGGTCAGCCTGCAGCTGGGCGTAGCGCACCTGTGCCGCAGGCAGATCCTCCAGACGCTCGCGAATCTCCGTCGCGCACTGCCGTAGGCCATCCACGCGCGCTTGCGCGGTGAATACCTGAACCACCGCGTCTCTCACGAGGGGAGAGCTGCCCTTCTCGACGCTCTCGAGCTGGCGTGCGATCTCCTTCTCCAGGCTCTTGCGCGCGATGTTGAGTGCCTGCCGCGCCTGCACCACTTCCGCCCGCCGGTCGGTGAACTTCTCGCGAAGGAGGGCCAGGTCTGCCTCCTTCTGGACCATATCCTGATAGAGCGACCGGATGAGCGTGCCTTCTGCCCCGGAGGGATCCTGAGCCGCGCGGATCATCTTCTTGGCGGTCTCGGTTGCGGCCTGCATGCTGGACTGGGCCACGTTCGCCTCCACCTGAGCGTTCGTCAGGTCACGCTGGATGTCGTTCAGGATCTGGCTCAGTGCCTGGACCTGAGTGTCGGGCGGGGAGCCACCCAGCCCACGCTGAAGCTTGACAATCTCGCGCTGGATCCGCGCGCAACTCTCCTCGGCATCTTGAACGTTGTCGCGAAGGAAATCGACATTGCGCGCTGCCGGATCGAGGCTCAGGTCCTCCACCGAACGCTTCAGAGTCTCAATCGCCGCTTCCACCACCGCCCGCGCCCGATGAGGATCGCGGTCGGTGAAACTCACCCGCAGGTCACCCGCCTTCCCCTCCTGGCAGACGAACCGCTCATGAAACCGCTGGATGGAGCGCTCGAGCGAGCGGTTCCACTCCTTGGTGAGGTTGAAGCGGTTGATCAGGTCCACCGTCACTTTGCGGCTGGTCAGGATCAGCGCCGCCGACGAGGGGCTCGTTCCCGGTCGGGGCACCGAGAGCACCCCTTGCATCAGGGGAACGGCAGGTTGGTCCGTGGTCGCACTCCCCCCGGAAGGTGCGCTCGATGCCTCTGCACTGCCGCTTCCCTTGGCGCCCGGGAAGAGCAACACCGCAGAAGAAGTATAGTAGCGCGGGATCAGCCAAACGATCCCGGTGACGATCCCTGCTCCCAGAACTACTCCCACGAGCATCCGGAAGAAGGTCGTCCAGAACCCGAGGCCAGTTGCGTTCTTACGTGCCATGTATGATTGCCTTCGCTGATTGCAGCCTTACCAGACCGGTTGCCTCCGGCACCCCACGCCATGGAAAGGCATCCAGGCGCGCAGTAGCCGGCGACCACCCGCGCCTGTGCGCGGTCGCCCTCCGTGTCCGTCGGTTTCCACCTGTGGCTGCATCCTTACTGCAAGCTGCGGATCACCAACGCAACGCCCAGCAGGTCGAGGATGGTATCTTGCAGCTTGCGCTGCACCGGCGGCTGGATGATCTGGTGCTTGGAGGCCACCACGATCACGTCGCCGGGATCGACCGTCTTGCTATCCGCGAGCCGGCGCACCCCACCGGTGACCTTGATGACCACGCTCCGCTTCAGATCGGCATCCGGTGCGCTTCCCCCGGCCAGGTTGATGTACTCCCGCGCGCTCCGCCCAGCGCTGTGGAACACCGGGCCCGGCGACTGCACCGCGCCCAGCACCTGAACCACGTCGCTACGCCGCGGCACCTCGATGATGTCCCCATCGCAGAGCCGCACCTTGCCCAGCCGGCTGATATACGATTCCCGGTCCTCCAGATGGAAGCTGATCCGGGTGTTGTTCGGCATTCCGGTGAGCTGCCTTGGCGAGACGAGCAGCACCTTCTCCGTCCGGTTCGCGCCCCCCAAGAGTGGCACACCGGAACCGGATTGCGTCTCCAGCACCTCGACGCTTGTTCCATCCCCCGCGCCCTTGCGCGTCGGCAGGAGCTGGTCCATCGTCTCCATCACGGTGCGGATCTGCTCGGAGGTCGCCAGCGAGAGCATCTTGTCTCTGGAGCGCGTCAGCGACATGCCGAAGGGATCCGCGTCATCGGCGAAGCCACCGGCGCGCTTCAGCAGCGACTCCAGGTCCTCGCCCTCATACAAGAGCGCATAGGTGCCCGGGCGGCGAAAACGCCCACGGAGTTCCACCCTGCACGGTTGGGTCAGCTTATCATCGCGGCGCGGCAGCGAGACCATCATCCCCGCCTTGATGGGAACCGGTTCGTGCTTTCCAGCCATCACATCGGCCAGGGCGTAGGTCTCGATTTGGGTGCGCTTGTTCGAATCCTCATCCAGAACAGGCGTCGCCACTTCCACGATACCGGCGGCCTCCGGCGTCGGTCCCCCGGCGAGCAGAAGAAGGTCGTAGAGCGTCATCCCCTCATACGAGCGATACTCGCCCGGCTTCTGCAACTCGCCGACGGCAGTCACTCTATCGAAGCGGAACTCGACGTCCTGCTGGCGGTAGATCACCAGCCGGTCGCCGTCCTGCATTACCGGGTTCTCCGCCGGGTTTCCCTTCAGCGCGGCATCCGGCGCAAGCCGGACGATCTGGAACTCGTTCGGTCCGATGCGCCGGTACAGGTGCGCCACCTGCTTCGAAGCGTCCTGCAACATGCCGCCCGCCGCGAAGAGCAGGTCCGAAACCCGCATCCCATCGCCCACCCGATACGTCGCAGGGTGCTTCACCGCACCCTCGACGGTAGCCAGAGGAACGATCTTCTTCTCATCCGCCTCGTAGACCACGATCTCATCCAGGTCGAGAAGCGGAACATCCTCGGCCTTTCCATCCAGGAGATCCTTCAGAGGCAGCGGGATGATGACCGGCGTGCCATCCGGGAGGCAGCGGGTCAGATCGGCGCGTTCCCAGTAGGTGCCAATCCGCGGCCGCGCCTCCAGAAGAAGTGCCTTCGCGGTGGGCGTGCGCTGCAACGAGTAGTCGCCCGGGAAAGAAACGTTTCCGCGGATGGCAACACGCTCGCGCACCTGACGGGTGACGTTTTCCAACGTGAGGATATCGCCATCGCGCAGGAGCATGTTATCGGCGTGGTTTGGGTCCGCGAGCAACGCCTGCGCGTCGAGGGTGCGCTCCACGCGACGCCCGCCCTCAAACCGCCGGAAGCGAAGAATGCGCGCGTACGCAGACGCCTTCATCCCGCCGGCCAGGCGGATTGCATCAGCGACCCGGTCTCCGGGCACCACCTCGTAGATAGCAGGGCGGACTACCTCTCCCCCGACGGTCACGCGCGCTCCCGCGACGGGGAAGAAGACCACATCCTGATCCTCGAGCATGACGTCCGCGTTGAGTGTTCCCGAGTTGAGGAACTGGTAGAGATCCACCTCGACGACCAGCTTATTGCGCCGGCGCAACGCCACCTTGCGCAGCGTTCCCTCGGGAGAAGCCCCGCCAGCGGCATAGATGACGTTGAACAGGTTGGACTCCGCCTTCACCGTGTAGCGTCCGGGCCGCCGGGCCGCCCCGGTGACGAAGACCGAGATCGTCCGCGTCTCGATGAGATCGGCCGAAAAGCTGACGTTCTTTAGCTGCTCGCGGAGGCGCTTGCCGAGGCGCTGCCGGAACTCCTCGCGGGTGAGCCCGTGGGCGTTCACGTCGCCGATCCCCGGCACTACCACCATGCCATCCTCGCCCACTTCAATCTCGTGGGTCACTTCAGGCACCGCGGGCGCCCAGTAGCGAATGCGGAGCTTATCATGCTTCCCCAGGCGATAGCCGGCCGGGATGGGCACATCGGGCGCCACCGTGAAATCAGCGGGAGCTGCGGCAAAGAAGTCCATGCCAAACGGCTTCAGCTGGTCGGCATCCGCCGCAGGCCGTGGCTCTCCCTCGCTCGTCGGAGCTGCCGGAAGCCACTGCCGCGCCGGCGATTGAGGGTTCTCCGGCAAAGGAGAGGTACGGGAAGTAGGTGCCGGCGCCGTCGGACCCTGCCCGCTTGCGGCCGGCGCAGGCGTCGCCGGCTTCCCTCCTCCAGACGGCGCCCCGGCCTCGGCCGCCAGCGCGGTGCCAGGGCGCGCGATGCAAAGCACCACCCCGAGTAGCATGACGGCAGTCATAGCGAGCGCCTTGCAGGGGCGCTGCTGACTGCTGGCCAGCCGCCCGAACCAACCATGATCACAGATGGAATAACTCAGCAAGCGCTTCGATGAAGAACGCCTGATCCGCATGGAAAGACCACCCCTTCGGAAACACCGACCAGGAGCCCGCGGTTCATCCCCCTGGCGGCAGGGGAACCCTCGAAGCTCCCGAGGCAGGTGACAAGCGCCACTCCCAAGCCCGAAAGGTCGCTCGTCTGCCTCAACCTATCTTTGGCAGTAGAGCGCGGGATCTCCTTCTTCCCGCGTGAAAGACGCATCCGAGGAGTGGTTCGACCGCGTTTCCCTGGCCTTCACGCCCGGCGGCATGCCCAGGCACCGGGAGATCAGGAAGCGCATCCTGACCCCACATCGCCATTTGACGGGCCCGCTGAGGAGTGGTAGAATAACCGTGGTGACCCTATGGGCGATCTGACAGCAACCGAGATGAAGGCACGAGAGCCATGGCGTGAGGGAGACGTCCTGGTCGTCCCGCTGGAAGGTGACCTGGACCTGGAGACGGCTCCTGCCACGCGAGAGCGTCTCCTGCGCCTGCTGGCACAAGGCCACCGAAATCTGATTGCTGACCTCCAGCACTGCTCCTATGTGGATAGCAGCGGCGTCCTGGCACTGCTATCAGTCGCCGACCGCGCGACTGAGTTGGGCGGTTGGCTCCACCTGCGCCATCCATCGCGCACGCTGTGCCGCGTGCTGTTCCTGGCCCACGTCGCGGAGCGCCTGGGGGTGCCCCACACGGCATTCCCGCCGAAGCAACCGCGCTCGTTCCTCGATACCGGCGTAGGGCAATGGGAGGTGGCGCGCTTCGTCCTGCCGGCTACGCCGCAGACGTGCGCGGTCGCCCGGCGCATCGTCCTCGCCGAAGCCGCCAGATTACCCCTCGCGAAGGAGGACCTCGCAGACCTGGAACTGGCGGTGGGTGAGGCTTTCGCCAACGCCGTGCGCCACGGCTCGCCCCGCGGCGCGGAGGACCGTGTGACGTTGCGAACCCTCTACTCCAGCGAGGCGTTTGTCGTCGAGATCACCGACCGCGGGCGGGGCTTCGATCGCTCGCAGCTGACACTCCCCTCTCCAGAAGAGATCCGGGAGGGCGGCATGGGCATCCTCTATATGGAGCAACTCATGGATGCCGCCACCTTCGAGTCGGGGCAGTGGGGCACGACCGTTCGTCTGATCAAGGCGCTGCCTCGGCCCGCAGAGCGATCCTGTCTCTAAGCGCCCCCTCGCTAGCCGCCGCGGAGGATCGGGATGCCGCCTTCTGTCAGTGTGATCCCGGCCGTCTGCGCGAGCGTGAGCGCCGCCGTTGGGAACAGCCCAAGGAGCACCACGAGCGCAACCGCCATCAAAACCGCCACGCGCAACGAGAGCGACCGCGAGAGCGCCTCCTGCTTCCCCTCGGCACCCGAGGCCGCCGGGGCTTCCATGTACATGTAGCGGACGACGCGCAGGTAGTAGTAGAGCGAGATCACGCTCGCCAGCACCAGGAGGACGGCCAGACCATCGAGGCGTGCGCGTATCAGAGCGAGCAAGATGAAGAGCTTCCCGATGAAGCCCGCCGTCGGCGGTAGGCCCGCGAGTGAGATGAGGAAGAGCGTCATGGCCGCGGCACTCCAGGGATGGCGCTGGGCGAGCCCTCGGTAGTCTTCCAGTTCCTGCCGCTCCTCAGTGTCGCGGCCCACCATGACGAGGATCGCGAACGCCCCGATCACCATCGCGGCATAGACGAGGCTGTAGTAGAGCACGCTCCCTACCGCCTCGCTGCCGGCGGCATAGGCCGCGACGCCCGCCAGCACGTAGCCGGCGTGTGCGATGCTGGAGTAGGCGAGCATCCGCTTCAGGTTGGTCTGCGGGATCGCCGCCGCGTTCCCCACGAGCATCGTCACCGCCGCCAGCACCCACAGCACCGGCTGCCAGATGCTGGCGAGATCCGAGAAGCCGGCGAAGAGGACGCGCATCGCCGCGGCAAACGCTGCCGCCTTCACCGCCGCGGACATGAACGCGGTGACCGGGAGCGGCGCCCCCTGGTAGACATCCGGCACCCAGGCATGGAAAGGCGCCACCGCGGCCTTGAAGCCGATCCCGATCAGGATCAGCGCCAGCCCACCCAGGAGCAGCGCATTACCAAGGAGCCCGTAGCCGCTGACGCGGCTCGCGATGGCCGCCAGGAACGTCGTGCTCGTCGCGCCATACACCAGCGCGATCCCGTAGACCAGGAAGCCACTGGAGAAGGCGCCCAGCAAGAAGTACTTGAGCGCGGCCTCCGCGGACTCCGCGCGCTTGCGCGCCAGGCCCGCCAGAACGTAGACGGCCACCGAAAGAACCTCGTAGCTGATGAAGAGGGTGATCAGCTCCGCGGACGCCGCCAGCAGCATCATGCCCAGGAGCGAGAAGAGGAGCAACGCGTATAGCTCGCCTGCCGGGATCTCCTCGCGCTCTCCATGGCGCACCGAGAGGAGAATCGCCAGCAACGCCGAGAGGAGGAAGACGCCGTCGAAGAGGAGCGCGTAGAGATCGCGGACCAGGATGCCTGAGAAGAGGCGTTGTGGTTCGGCGCCCACGCCCCGAGTGATGGCGAGCGCCACGGCGGCCAGCGCCGCGACCACCACGGCCGCCGCCGTGCCGGCGACCAGGCGCCGCCGCTCCTTGCGTTCCCCCAAGTCGAGGAACAACACGACGAGGGCGCCCAGCGCCACGATCCCCTCGGGAGCCAGCGAGGCGAGATCCTTCCAGGCCGTGCTCATCTCAGCGCTTCCCTTCCATCCTCGAGGGCGGGTGCCACCCGGGCATCACTCAGCATTGGCGCGCCGGGCTGTGGCAGGCGCATCAGCACCATCTGCAGCGCGGGCTCGGCCGGCCGCAAGAAGAAGCGCGGCGCCACGCCGATGGAGAAGATCAACACGACAATCGGCACCAGAATCGCCAGCTCCCTCCGATTGAGATCCGCCAGGTTCCGGTTTTCCGGGTTCTCTAGCGGGCCAAAGAAGACGCGCTGGTACATCCAGAGCATGTAGGCCGCCGAGAGGATCATCCCGGAGACGGCAATCGCGGCCCAGACCACCCGCGCGTTGAACGCACCTAGCAGGATCAGGAACTCGCCGACAAACCCGTTCGTGAACGGGAGCGCGATCGACGAAAGCGCGACGACCAGGAAGAGCGCGCTAAAGAGAGGCATCTGCTTCCACAGGCCGCCATAGTCGCTGATCAGGCGCGTGTGCCGGCGCTCGTAGATCATCCCGACGAGAAGAAAGAGCGCGCCGGTGCTGATCCCGTGGTTGATCATCTGCAGCAGGCTCCCCTGCAACCCCGGGGCGTTCAGCGCGAAGAGGCCGAGCATCACGAAGCCGAGGTGGCTGATGCTCGAGTACGCGACCAGCTTCTTGATATCCTGCTGCGCCAGCGCCACCAGCGCCCCATAGACGATCCCGACAAGCGCGAGCGCCACGAGGATTGGCGCGAACCGATACGACGCCTCCGGGAAGAGCGTGAGGCAGAAGCGCAAGAAGCCGTAGGTGCCCATCTTCAGGAGAACGCCCGCCAGGATCACGCTGCCCGCCGTCGGCGCCTCGACGTGTGCGTCCGGCAACCAGGTGTGGAGCGGGAAGAGCGGCACCTTGATCGCAAACGCCAGCGCGAACGCCGCGAAGAGCCACACCTGCGTCGCCACCGGAAGCCGCATCCGGAGCACCGGCTCCAGGTCGAACGTGGTCTGCCCGGTCGTCGCGCTGTAGGTCCACGCCAGCGAGACCATCGCCACCAGCATCACCAGGCTGCCGGCAGCGGTGAAGAGGACGAACTTGATCGAGGCGTAGATCCGCCGGGCGCCACCCCAGATTCCGATGAGGAGGAACATCGGAATCATCGTTACTTCCCAGAAGATGTAGAAAAGGAGGAGGTCGGCGGCGAGGAAGACGCCGAGCATCGCCGATTCCAGGACCAGGAGAGTGATCACGTACTCCTTCACGCGCTCAGTGACGTTCCAGCTCCCGAGGAAGGCAAGCACCATCAGGAACGCGGTGAGCGCGACCAGGAGCAGGCTGATCCCATCTACGCCCAGATGGTAGTTCACCTGGAAGCTCAGGGCTCGGATCCAGGGCACGTTCTCCTCGAATTGCAGCCCCGGCTGCGCCGGATCGAAGCGCGCCCACAGCACGACGGCCAGGATCAGGTTGACCAGCGCCACGCCCGCGCCGCCGGCCTTCAGCGCCAGGCCATTCTGCCGCGGTACCAACACCCCCAGGAGCACCGCTCCCAGCACCGGCACCACCAGTAGCATCGTCAACAAAGGCATCGCCTCACCCCCGAGCGCCCCGTCTCGCGAACCGCCGGCGAACTCGCCCTCCTCGCCAGTCTCTCCCCCTGTTCACCATCGGTTCCCAACCCCTCTCACCGGCCCATGAAGTAGGCCGCCAGCAACACCGCGCCCACGACAATCGAGAGTGCGTACGAGCGCACGTAGCCCGTCTGAAGCCGGCGCAATCCCTCTCCCGTCAGCGCCACGAGGCTGCCAATACCAACGACCGCTCGATCCACGCCCTTCTGGTCCACGGCTCCGGCGAGCACACCAGCCAGCCAAGTTCCGCCACGCACAAAGAGCGCGTGATAGCCCCGCTCCAGGTACCACTTCTGGTCGAAGAGGTTCCACATCGGCCGGGCACGCTCCAGCGGCTCGGGCGATGGCAGCCGCTGCCGGTAGGCCGACCAGGCGGCGCCCATGCCGGCGAACGCCAGCAGTGTGGCGACCCCCATCAGCCCCCACGCCGGGCCGGTAGCGTGGCCGGCCTCCGCCGCGTGAACGCCGGACGCGTGCGCCCAGACCGGGGCAAGAAACGCCTCGACCGGCCCCGCATGGCCCCACAGCTCCGGTAGGGCCAGGGCGGCGCCGCCGACGATGGAAAGCCCCGCCAGCACCCAGAGCGGGCCGGTCATGCTCCGTGGCGACTCGTGGAGGTGCGCTTCCACCTCCGGGTCGATCCGGGGATCGCTGTGGAACGCCAGCGTGTAGGCGCGAACCATGTAGAACGCGGTGAGCAGGGACGCTAGGCTGCCGAGCGCCCACAGAAGCCATCCGGGCGCCCACCATACGCGTGTGCCCAGATGGAACGCCTCCGCCAGGATCTCATCCTTGCTCCACCAGCCGGCCAGGAGAGGAAAACCGCTGATTGCCAGCGTGCCGGCGAGGAAGGTCCAATGCGTCGCGGGCAGATAGCGGCGCAGCCCGCCCATCTCCCGGAGGTCGATCCGGTTACCCATCGCGTGCATCACGCTTCCGGCGCCGAGGAAGAGGAGACCCTTGAAGAAGGCGTGCGTCGTCAGATGGAAGATCGCCGCCGTGTAGGCGCCCACGCCGGCGGCGAGGAACATCAGGCCAAGCTGGCTGATAGTCGAATAGGCGAGCACGCGCTTGAGATCGAACTGCGTCAGCGCGATGGTGGCCGCGAAGAGCGCCGTGAGCGCGCCCACCAGGGCGACCACGCCGCCCGCCACTGGCGCCAGGGCATAGAGCGCCGCGAGACGCACGATCAGGTAGACGCCCGCCGTGACCATCGTCGCCGCGTGAATCAGCGCGCTCACCGGAGTGGGGCCTTCCATCGCGTCCGGCAGCCAGACCCAAAGCGGAAGCTGGGCCGATTTCCCCGTGGCGCCCACGAAGAGGAGGAGCGCGATCGCGGTGGCCACACCGGTGGTCAGGATCCCCTGGGCGTGCAGCGCGGCGGCGCTCCCGGTGATCTCGGTGAAGCGCAGCGTGCCGAAGACGGAGAAGAGGAGGAGCATCCCCAGGAGGAACGCCGCGTCGCCCACGCGGTTGACCAGGAACGCCTTCTTGCCCGCCGCGGCAGCGCTCTCCTTCTCATACCAGAAGCCGATCAGCAGGTAGGAGCAGAGCCCGACGCCCTCCCAGCCCACAAACATCAGGAGCAGGTTGTTCGCCATCACCAGCGTCAGCATCGACGCGGTGAAGAGGTTCAGATAGGCGAAGTAGCGCGAGTAGCCCTCGTCATGCCCCATGTAGCCAATGGAGTAGACGTGGATCAGGAGGCCGACGCCGGTGACCACCAGGATCATCACCAGGGAGAGCGGGTCGAGCAAGAAGCCGACGGGCGCCTCAAAGCTCGCGCGCGACGGGGTCGCCATCGGGATCCAGGACCACAGGTCGCGCGAGAAACTCCGGTCCGGCCACTCGCGCAGCGCGAGGAAGGCCCACACCGAGTGCGCGAACGCGATCCCCACCGTTCCGACGCCCGCGACGCTGACGAACAGCTTCCCAAAGCGCTTCCCGACTAAGCCGTTCAGAAGCGCTCCTAGAAGCGGGAAGAACGGTATCAGCCAAGCGTTCTCTAAAGCAAAGCGCATCCTTCTTGCTCCCACGCGAGGCGTCGTTTCTGCTCTCGCCAGGCACCCCAGGGCAGCGGTCGTGCAACTTGCTGCTGCACCTTCACCCAGCAAGAGGTCCGCGCGCAGCCCCTCACCCCTTCAGCAGATTCCCTCGATCCAGATCCAGGGTATCGCGATGCCGGAAGAGGGCGATGATGATTGCTAGGCCCACCGCCACTTCGGCGGCGGCCACCGCCAGCACGAAGAGGACGAAGACCTGTCCGGTCGCGTGCCCGTGCTGGCGCGCGAAGCTGGCCAGGGTGAGGTTGACGGCGTTCAGCATCAGCTCGATCGACATGAAGACGACGAGCGCGTTCCGGCGCACGAGCACCCCCACCACTCCGATACTGAAGAGGATCGCCCCCACCATCAGATAGGCCACGGTTGGCACCATGGAGCACACCTTCTCTCTGCGCGCCTGCTACAGCCGGCGCCTGGATAGGACAATCGCCCCGATCATCGCCACCAAGAGGAGGACCGAGGCCAGCTCGAACGGGAAGAGCCACTCGGTATAGAGCGAGCGGCCCAAGTCGCGCAGCGTGATCCCCCCCGGCGCGGCGGTGATCGGGCCGAGACCCGCTCGCCCAGCGATTCCCCGGGCGAGCACCCCCAGGAGGGCGGCGCTGAGAACGAGCGACGCCACGCGGTGAGCGCGCGGCACCAGCGGCTCCGCCTCTCGCTCCGGGTTGAGCAGCATCACCACGAAGACGAAGAGGACCATGATCGCGCCGGTGTAGACGATCACCTGCACGGCGAAGAGGAACTGCGCGCCCACCATCAGGAAGAAGACCGCGACGCAGATGAAGGTGAGCACCAGCCAGAGCGCGCTATGGATCGGATTGCGGCTGAGCACCATCATCACCGCCGAGCTGATGGCGATGGCGCTGACAATCCCGAAGAGTATCCACTCGGCCATCAGCGTTTCTCCCGGTGCTCTGCCACCACCGCGGCCGGGTGCGAGGGTGGCGTGAGGGGCTTTGCATGCCCCGTCCACTCATCCCGCTTCTCCGGGTGGCACCATTCGATCCCATATCCGGCCTGGTCCATCCAGCGCCGGTAGTTGGCGATCAGGTCCTCTTTCTCGTAGATGCAGTCCTCCTGCCGGTACTCCCCCAGCTCAAACTGCGGTGTCATCGCCAGCGCGTCCGTCGGGCACGCCTCGACGCAATAGCCACAGTAGAGGCAGCGCGCCGCGTTGATCACGTACACGCGCGCATACCGCTCATAGTGCGACACGTGCTCCGCCTCTTCCGGCGAGCACTCGGCGCCCTCGACATAGATGCACTCTGCGGGGCACGCCAGCCCGCACAGGTTGCACCCCACGCACAGCTCCTTGCCATGCTCGTCCAGGCGGAGCTGATGGATGCCCCGGTAGCGGAACGCCTGCGGCGGGCGCTCTTCCGGGTATTGGATGGTGACCCGGGGCTCCTTCACGATGTGCCGGAGCGTCACCCCCATCCCCCGCAGTATCGCCAGCGTTTGCTCGATCGCCTCTTTCATCCACTCCCCCTCTCAGGAGCGCAACGCGACCCATAGCGCCGTCACGAAGACGTTGGCCAGCGCCACCGGCAGCAAGAACTTCCACGCGAAGCGCATCAGCTGGTCGTAGCGCAACCGCGGCATCGTCGCGCGTATCCACATGAAGAGGTAGAGCAGCGCCACTACCTTGAGCGTGAAGTAGCCCACCCCCAGGATCGGGTAGGTCTCCACGCCGGGGCCCAGCCACCCGCCCAGGAAGAGGGTAGCCGTCACCGCGGCCACGGTGATCAGGTTGATGTACTCCGCCATGAAGAACATGGCGAACTTGAAGCTGCTGTACTCGGTATGGAATCCGGCCACCAGTTCGCTCTCCGCCTCCGGCAGGTCGAAGGGGGTCCGGTTCACCTCTGCGAAGCTCGCGATCAGGAAGACGAGGAAGCCCACCGGCTGCGCGAAGAGCCAGATCCCGGGGATGAAACCCCAATAGGGCTCCCGCTGCTTCTCCACGATATCGACCAGGCTGAGCGATTGCGAGGCGATCACTACGCCCATGATCGCCAGCCCGAGCAGGATCTCGTAGCTCACCATCTGCGCGGCGCAGCGGAGCGCGCCCAGCAGCGAATACTTGTTGTTGGACGCCCATCCCGCCAGCACCACGCCATAGACGCCCAGCGTGGTGATCGCGAAGATATAGAGGATCCCGACCTCCTTCGGATCGGTCACGTAGCCGATTGGGAAGCCAGCGATCTTGAGATCCGGGCCGCCGTAGGGTATGACGGCGAACGCCGTGAGCGCCGGGATCATCGACAGCACCGGCGCTAGATAGTAGAGCGCCTTGTCTGCGCCGCGTGGGATGATATCCTCTTTGACCACCAGCTTCAGGGCATCGGCAAAGCTCTGGAGGATACCGAACGGGCCCGCGCGGTTGGGGCCGATGCGCGCCTGCGCGTCCGCGAACACTTTGCGCTCCGCCCAGACGACGAACGGCATCGCGGTCGCCACCGCCGCGAAGATCACCACCGATTTGACCGCCAAGTAGACGTATTCCATCTACGCCAGCTCCAGTTTCACGCGATCCACGGCCGCCGTCACGTCAAGCAGGCGGTTGAGCTCTGGCTCCGGGAAGTGCAGTGGCACGAAGAGGATCCCCGGCGTGCCCTCGGGTTGGACGTGCGCCTGCACCTCCACCTCCGCGCGCGCCCCCACCAGGCGCACCCGGGCGCCATCGCGTATCCCGAGCCTCTCCGCGTCCGCCTGCGCGACCTCCACGTAGGCGTGTTGCGCGATGCGGCGCATCTCCTCGGCCCACGTCGAGAGCGTGCCCGAATGGAACAGCATCGGCCCGTGCATCAGCGCGAAGCTCTCGCCGTCCTTGGGAAGCGTAGCCGCGGGCGCGGGGGCCGGCTCGCGCGCGCCTGCCCTGCTCGCTGCCAGCGCCGGGAGGCGGTCCCAGCGCACGAAGCTACGCGACACCGGCAGGTCGAGCGCCGGGAGACTCACCCCGGCGTAAAGCGGCACAACCGCTGCGATCTCGCGCGTGATCTCGCCCAGCGAGAGGTAGTTCCAGTCCTGGCCGAGGCGACGCGCGAGGTCAGACAGGATCTCCCAGTCGGGGCGCGATTCGCCGGCCGGCTCCACAGCCAGGCGAAGGCGCTGCACCCGGCCCTCGCCGCTCGTGAAGGTGCCCTCTTTCTCGGCGAACGATGCTGCCGGCAACACCACATCCGCGCACTCCGCCGTGGGCGTTAGGAAGAGATCCTGCACCACCAGGAACTCCACCTTCTCCAGGGCGCGCCGGGTCAGGTCGCCGTCCGGGAAGGTCACGGCCGGGTTGGCGCCCATCACGTAGAGCGCCCGGATCTCGCCGCGATCCGCCGCCGCGAGCATCTCGGGGGTGCTCCAGCCGGGTCGATCTGGGAGGCCACTCCCCCACTCCGCCACGAAGCCGCTGGGATCCATACCGGCGTAGCCGGGGTAGGTGTCGGGCAGGAGGCCCATGTCCTGGACGCCGCGCGTGTTGTTCGCGAGTGCGGGCAGCACCACGTGGACCCGGTCCTTTCCCCCGGCGCGCAGGCGCTCCACCAGCTCCGCCGCGGCCGCCATCGCCGCGTCCGGGTCGGCGCCGGCGGTAACACCCGGCCCCAGGAGAAAGACCACGTCCGGCGCGGCCTGAATCTGACCCAGGAAGCTCTGGATCTCCTCTGGAGTGACACCCGTAGCGGCGGCGACCTCCTCCGGGCGCGCCTCGCCAGCCAGGAGATCGGCCAGGCCGCGCAGGAGGGCCGGCTCGGTGCCGGGCGCGTGCCGCAGCCACTGCGAGGCATACTCCACCTGGCGCACCCGGCGCGGGTAGGCGAGGAGCTGCTTCCCGCCGTGCCGCGTCACCGCCAGGATCACCTGCTTCTCAGTCCAGGGCGTCTCGGAGGTGAGGTCGCTCCCCACCATCACGGTCAGTGCGGCGTGTCGGATGCGCTGGAAGGCGCCCTCTTCGGGCATCAGTCCGAGAAGGCACGCAAGCCACCGGGCGCTGAAGCCCCGCTTGGCGCCAGCGCGGTAGTCGACGTTCGGCGTGCCGAGGACGCCGCGCATCAGCTTCCCGAAGAGGTAGGCTTCCTCGTTCGTCACGCGCTCCGAGCCAATGCCACCAATCGCCTGGGGCCCGGCCTGCGCGCGGATTTCAGAGAGCCGGGTGGCAACGTGGTCGAGTGCCTCGTCCCAGGTCGCCTCGACCAGCTTCCCATCGCGCCGGACCAGCGGACGGGTGAGCCGCTCCGGGCTGTTCACCATGCCGTAGCCGAAGCGCCCGCGGACGCAGAGGAACTCGTCGTTCACGCCGCGCCCGGGCACGCCGCGCGCGCGGATGACGTGCGCCTCGGCGGCACTCCGGCCCTTCGTCTCCAGGCTCAGGCTGCAGCCGTCGCCGCAGTATTGGCAGAGGGTGTGCGTGGTTCGCCGGTCGCGCGGGCGGGCTTTGGCGTCGTAGAACTCCGCCGTGAGCGCGCCCACGGGGCAGACCTCGATACAGTTGCCGCACAGCTCGCACTCCATCGGACCATCGACAAACGTGCCCGGCTCGGAGCGCACGCCGCGGTTGGCATAGCGGAGCGCACCCACACCCATGATTTCGTCACAATAGCGGATGCACCGCGCGCAGAGAACGCAGCGGCTCATCACCTTCTCGATGATCGGCGGGAGTACCTTCTTGGTGCGGAGGATCTTCGGGCCCTCGAATCGGCCATCAGGCAGCCCGTAGTGGTAGACGTGGTCCTGGAGGTCACACTCTCCCCCTTTGTCGCAGTGCGGGCAGTCGAGGGTGTGGTTGGAGAGGAGAAACTCCAGGACGCCAGCGCGCGCCCGGGCAACCTCTTCCGAGTTGGTGGTGACCACCATGCCGTCCGCGGCGGCGAGCGTGCACGAGGTGACGAGCTTGGGGCTGTTTTCGACGCGGACCAGGCACATGCGGCACGCGCCGATCGGTTCGAGCATCGGGTGCGAGCAGAAGACGGGGATATGGATGCCAGCCTGGCGGGCGGCATCCACCACCAGCGTCCCCTTCGGCACGGTGACCTCGATGCCGTCTATCGTGAGCGTAACGGTCTCCGCAGCTTTCTCACTCATCGTCACCCATACCTTCAGTACGCCCCGTCGCCGAAGGGGCAGCGGCCCTCGGTGATGTGCTGCTCGAATTCATGCCGCCAGTGCTGGATGGCGCTGCGCACCGGCACAATCGCCGATTCGCCCAGCAGGCAGAAGCACTTGCCATCCATCTCGTCGCACAGCGACAGGAGGAGGTCGATATCCTCGCGCTTCCCCTGGCCAGCCTCGATCTTCCTCAAGAGGCGCGAGAGCCATGGGCAGCCCTCGCGGCAGGGAGTGCACTTCCCGCACGACTCGTGCTCGAAGAAGCGGACCAGGTTCATCGTCGCGCCCACCATGCACGTGGTGTCGTCCATGACGATGACACCCGCCGAGCCGATCATCGAACCGGCCTCGATCATCCCCTCGAAGTCGAAGGGATAGTCGATCCGGTCCGGTGGCAGGATAGGCGCCGAGGCGCCGCCGGGGATGACCGCCTTCAGGCTGCGCCCCTCGCGCACGCCCCCGCCCCACTCGTCGATCACCTCGCGCAACGGCACGCCGAGAGGGATTTCGTACACGCCCGGGGTCCGCACGTGCCCGCTGATGCACGTGAGCTTCGTGCCAGGGCACTTCTCCCGGCCAAACTGGGTGAACACCTCCGGGCCCTCACGGACGATGTGTGTCACGTTGCAGTAGGTCTCGACGTTGCTCAGCGCCGTAGGCAGTGACCGATAGCCCTTGGCCGCCGGGAAGTAAGGGGGGCGCAGCCGGGGCTCCGGGCGCCTACCTTCCAGACTGGAGAGGAGCGCGGTCTCCTCGCCGCAAATGTAGGCGCCCGCGCCACGGTGCACTGCCATGTCGCAGTTGAATTCCGTGCCCAAGATCCTCTTGCCAAGGAAGCCATGCGCGTAGGCTTCGCGGATGGCGTTCCACAACCGCTCGGCGGCGAACTCGAACTCCCAACGAATGTAGATATACACCTGCTCGGCGCCGACGCTATAGGCCGCCAGGGTGAGGCCCTCGATCAGCTGGTGCGGGTCACGCTCCATCAGCTGCCGGTCCTTGCACGTGCCTGGCTCGCTCTCGTCGGCGTTGGCGACAACGTAGCGGGGGAAGACGCCCGGGGGCATCAGGCTCCACTTGCGCGCCGTGGGGAAGAAGGCGCCGCCGCGCCCGCGTAGGTTGGCCCGTGCGACCATCTCGGCTACCTGGGCAGGCGTCATCTCGCGCAGCGCCTTGCGCAGCGCCGTGTAGCCGCCATGCTCCAGATAGCGCTCGATCCGGTACTGCTCCGGGTCGTCAATGTAGCGGAAGAGGAGCGGCCCACGGTTCAGCCGGGCCGCCGAGGGCTGGTTGACTACCGGCATCGCGCGCGTCCTCCTCCCGGCGTCACCACCCGCTCTCGCCCGGCTCCGAACGAGGGCGAGAGAGGCGCCACTCTGCTCACCCGGCGTGTCGCGCGTCTCGCGTCCAACATCTCACATCGCCTCCGCTCGAAGCTCGTCCAGGATGGCATCCAGCTTTTCGGGCGTCAGATCCTCATAAATCCGGTTGTTGATGAGCATCGCCGGCGCGTTGGAGCAGGCGCCGATGCACTCCACCTCGCGCAGGGTAAAGAGGCCATCCGGGGTCGTCTCGCCACAGCGGATCCCGAGCCGCTCTTCCAGATGCTGGGTGAGCTTCCGGCCACCCAGCAACGCACACGAAAGGGTGCGGCAGACTTCCAGCACGTACTTCCCCGGGGGCTGGCGGTGGAAGATCGAATAGAAAGTGACGGCTTCATACACATCCACTGGCCGGCATCCGACGATGCGCGCCACCTCGCGCATCGTGTCGTCGGAGATCCAGCCGTACTCCCGCTGGGCCAGCTGCAGAACCGGCAGGAGAGCCGAGCGCCGGTCCAGATAGCGAGAGAGGATCTCCTGAAGCTCGCCGGCGCACGTCTCCGCCAGGCTACGGCGCTCCTCGCTCATCGATCCACCTCCCCAAGCACGATATCAATGCTGCCGAGTATCGCGACCAGATCCGCCACGAGCCGGCCCTCGCAGATCTTGGGGAGCGCCTGCAGGTTGATGAAGGAGGGCGGACGGACGCGGCAGCGGAGAGGGCGCGGGCTCCCATCGCTTACGAGGTAGAAGCCGATCTCCCCCTTGGGGCCCTCGATGGGCCGATACACCTCGCCCACGGGCGGGCGAATCCCCTCGGTGATAAACTTGAAGTGGAAGATCAGCTCTTCCATGCTGCGCTTGATCGCTTCGCGAGGCGGCAGGGTGTAGCGCCAATCGCGCAGCTTGTAATCGCCGTCTGGCAGCTGCTCCAGCGCCTGGGTGATGATCCGGTGGCTCTCGCGCATCTCCGCGACGCGCACGCGATAGCGGTCATACACGTCACCGCGCTCGCCCACCGGAATGTCGAACTCGAAGCGGTCGTAAACGCAGTAGGGCTCCGCCTTGCGCAGGTCGTGCGCGATCCCCGAGGCGCGCGCTACCGGACCGCTGGCACCCAGGGCAATCGCGTCCTTCGCCGAGAGCTCACCCACGCCCCGGGTGCGCTGGAGGAAGACCGGGTTGCGCGTGAGCAACGCCTCATAGTCATCCACGCGGGAGGGAAAGATCGCCAGGAATTCGCGCAGCTTCTCGAGCCATCCAGGAGGCAGATCCAGCGCCAGGCCGCCGATCCGGATGTAGCTGGTCATCATGC
>ERZ795045.1606-NODE-1606-length-24621-cov-4.857079_pt1 | contig 24621 bp, 27 predicted proteins | sample MGYA00375129_ERZ795045 | MGnify/ENA primary metagenome ERZ795045 (study PRJEB30174, sample SAMN05720166) | activated sludge metagenome | isolation source: anaerobic digester from wastewater treatment plant | place: Japan | collected 2015-05-15 ...
CGATAGTGCCGATCTCCAGCATCACTGTGGATCCCCGTACGAATTCCTTGGTGATCGTGGCGGCGCAGTCGAAGATGGACAGGGCGCTGGACGTTGTGGCGAAACTGGATGTGGAGACTGCGGCGAGTTCCGAGAGCCTCCCTGAGGAGGCGGCGCAAGTGTCCGAAAGCCCGAAAGCCGAGGTGGTGAGGTTGAAATATGCATCGCCATCGAAGGTTCGGGATGCCCTGGCGCCTACGATTCCCGTATCGAGGATAAGCGTGGACGAGCGAACTGGGTCGCTCGTTATCGTGGGAACAGAGGCCGAGATGGCACAGGCCCTTGCGATTATAGACAAGCTCGACATAGAGGTTCTCCAGCCCGAGCAGGGCACCGAGCCTGCAGCGCCGCGTGATCCCGAGGTGACCCGGGTGGTGACGCTTGCCCATGCCGAAGCCGCAGAGGTTCGTGAGGCTTTGGCCCCGATAGTGCCGATCTCCAGCATCACTGTGGATCCCCGTACGAATTCCTTGGTGATTGTGGCGGCACAGTCGAGGATGGACAGGGCCCTTGAAGTCGTGGGGAAGCTCGACATAGAAGTTGGTACTGCCGAGGAGGAGCATGACTTGGCGCAGGCGGAGCGGCCTGAGGTCGTGGCCTACAGGCTTGCATACGCGAGCGCAGAGTCGCTGCGCCCTGCTTTGGGTCTCGTTGCGTCCCCTTCCGACTTGGAAGTTGACGAAAGGACAAATACTTTGATCGTCAGGGCCGTGCCTTCGGTGCAGGAACGTGTAGCAGAGCTCGTGGCGTCCCTCGACATACCTGTGGAGGTGCCGAAAGCCCCCGAGCCCGGGCTCGAGATATTGCGGATTTTCAGACTGAAGCATGCCTCGCCGTCGGAGATGAAATCGCTTTTGGGCTTGATTGCGCCAAAGGCCAAGATGCAGCCGGATGACCGGACAGGTTCTCTCGTGGTTCTCGCTCCCGCTGAAACCATCCCTGAATTGGAGGCGCTCATCGAGAGCCTGGACCTTCCATCAGTGGCGTCAAAGGACGAGCCTGACCCGGTGGTGACGAGGATATACAGGCTCAACTACGCATCGCCTTCCGACGTCGAGCGGGCCCTGGGAAGCTTCGTAGAAGGAACCATAGGATCAGATGGCCGGACATCCTCAGTCGTGGTGAGAGCGGCCCAGTCCGAACAGGCGAAGGCGCTCGAACTCATAGACTCCCTCGACTCAGAACTTCCCCAAGTGCTGATCGAGGCGAGGCTGGAGGAGCTCACGGGAGACGCAGCAAGGAAACTGGGTATCGACTGGACCTTCTCAGGCCTCTCATTCGGCGAGAATGCCTTTGGCCAGTGGGTGAGTGTTAGCATGGACTTCCTTGCCAACCTTACCGCCTTGGAGGAATCGGGACATGCAACGCTAATAAGCAGGCAACATACTTTCACCGTTGACGGCAAGACAGGGAAGATCCTCATAGGCGACAGAATCCCTATCATAACCCAGGAAGTCCAGGACGGGCAGGCCGTGAATAGAGTGGAGTTCATAAACGCAGGCATCGAGCTTGCGATAACTCCCAAAGTGAGCAGCGACGGGACTATAACTGCCACGGTCAAGCCGGTGATCAGCTCGATAGTGGGGTGGACTCCTCAGAACTACCCGCAGATTAGGACTAGAGAGCTGGAAACTGTAGTTTCCCTTAAGAGTGGACAGACTGCTGTCATCGGCGGACTCCTACATCGTGACGAGGTGGAGGGGATGGCAAAGGTGCCGCTTTTGGGAGATATCCCGCTTCTGGGAGAGTTGTTCAAGAAGCGGACTACGACTACAAATGCCACAGAGCTGGTGATGTTGATCACGGCGTACCAGGTCAACCCCGGGCAGCGGTCGGCAGTGGGACCTGCGCAGGAAGGCGACTCATTCCCGATAGTAGTGGAAGATGCGCTGGGCGGAAAGAAGTGAACAGATTGACTGCTGTGCGGGCAGCTCGCGTGAAGCGCCGCATCTAGCCAGGATGGCCAATGGCGTGCAGGCGCGGCCTGCGATGACGTGGAGAGCGGTCGCTTTCTCGGGCGATCGCTCTCGACACTTACTGGTGAAATAGCGTGCGCTATTGCCTCCAATTATTGTTTGAGCCACAATGTTGTGGTAGAGTAATTTGCGGGAGGAATGAAGATGAGACTCGGGAAGCTACGCGCCCAATTTAGAGAACGAGATATAGATGGCTTTATAATCGCATCCTACGAGAACCGCTACTATATGAGCGGGTTTTCCGGGACTGCCGGGACCTTAGTGATCAGCGCGGACGACGCAGTATTGATCACCGACTTCAGATACGTGGAGCAGGCGAAAGCACAGGCTCCCGAGTTCCGTGTAATCATGCACAAAGGCCCGATGGTGGACACAGTGAAAGAAGTAGTGGCCGGCATGGGCTTAAAAAGAGTTGGATTCGAATCGGCGAGGATCACGTTTTCAGAGTATGCTCTGATAAGAGATGCTCTGGAAGGCGTGGAGTTGGTTCCTGAGAAGGACGTTGTTGAGTCCCTCAGGATGATCAAGAGCGATGAGGAGATCGCACTGATAGCTGAGGCATGCAGGATAACGGATGCCGCGTTTGATCATATCCTCGGGTACATTAAGCCGGGAGTGACCGAATCGGAGATAGCCAACGAGCTTGTCAGCTTTATGGTCAAGCACGATGTGAAGCCGAGCTTTGATTTTATAGTGGCCTCCGGAGAAAGAAGCGCGCTGCCGCATGGCGTGGCATCTGACAAGATCATCGAACCTGGGGATTTCGTCACACTCGATTTCGGCGGGTTTTACAGGCGGTATACTTCCGACATGACCCGAACTGTGGTTGTGGGCACGCCCACCGAAGAGCAGAAAGCCATATACGATTTGGTGCTCAGGGCGCAGCTGGAGTCGATCGACGCAGCGAAAGCTGGGACCACCGGCAAAGAGGTGGATAGCGTTGCTAGGGGAATAATAGAAGATGCGGGGCACGGGGAGCATTTCGGCCATGGGCTGGGCCACTCTGTTGGGTTGGAGATTCATGAGAACCCGCGTTTCTCGCCTGCTGATTCTAGCCTGATTGAGCCGGGAATGGTGCTCTCTGTCGAGCCAGGCGTCTATGTGCCTGGTTGGGGCGGAGTCCGGATAGAGGACCTTGTGGTAATCACCGACGGAGAGGCTAGGGTCCTGAGCAGTTCACCGAAAAACCTCATTCAACTGTAACCAGGGGGGTTCCTCATGATTTCCACGAATGATTTTAGAACCGGGCTTACCATCGAATGGGATGGCGGAGTCTGGACTGTCGTCGATTTTCAGCATGTCAAACCCGGAAAGGGCGCCGCGTTCGTTCGGGCGAAACTGAAGAACGTGATCACCGGCGCTGTGATCGAGAATACTTTCCGGGCGGGTGAGAAACTGCCGAAGGCACAGATAGAGTACAGGGAGATGCAGTTCTTGTATGAATCGGGCGGGCAGTATTTCCTGATGGATCAGAATACTTATGACCAGATATCCCTCAGCCAAGACGTATTGGCCGACGCCATCCAGTATCTCAAAGAGAACATGATCATAGGAGTTCAATTCTACGAGGGCTCGCCCATCGGTATCGAGCTACCGAACTTCGTGGAGCTGGAGATAGTGGAGACGGATCCAGGCCTTCGCGGCGATACGGCTTCAGGCGGAACCAAGCCTGCCAAGCTGGAGACAGGCGCCGTGGTGCAAGTGCCCCTGTTCGTGCAGACAGGCGACAAGATTAGGGTAGATACCCGCACCAACCAGTATCTGGAGCGCGTGTAAGCGCGCCGGGTGGGACGTGCAGGGCGCGTTTGGGGCGGATTGGTGTGGTGCAAAACAATCAGGTGTAGAATGTGGCGACCGCAAAGCGCGGTCGCTTCCTTATATGTCATCGAAGATTCGCCCCAAAAGACGGCACGTGCAGTTATCGCTCATATCTCGGAGCAAAGCTGATTTGATCAGCGCGAAAAACAAGAGCGTGCTTCAGCCCCTACTTCAATCTTGGACTTGTAAAACTTGGGTGTTTGAGGCGGCCGCGGCCTTGAAAGGTTGGCTTATTAGGAGCGTTGTCTGTACTTTTTTAGTGTATGCAGTGTAAGATGGCCCATATTGGGTGATTCCACGCTGGAATAATAAAAAGGCAGGCGATGCCATGGTTGAATGTGAGCTTTCGCTTTCGTCTTCAGGCAACGCGTTCAGAGCGTCTGCCTAATTCTCTTTTCAGACTATGCACACACAAGTTCTATCGCACTCATGCGAAAATCGGCATCCTCGTCCGGTCATATTCCTTGCGCCAGCCCATATTATTGAATAGCATGTCTCTGATTTGAAACCGGTCTTGGGGGGACATTTGTGAGGCGCATTGTTCGAGATCTTGTGGCGGAACAGATCTGTCCGGCTCTCCCCCCACGTGCCCGCGAGGCTGTTAAGGCTCTGCCTGATGAGGTCAGACAGAGCCTTACAGAGATAAGGCTGAGGCGTGGGCGTCCCGCCATGGGAGTGGTGCCTGAGGGCGACTTTTACCTCTCCTCAGACGGACAACCCTTATGGCTGGACCGTGGCAGGGCGGCCTTTAGCTCGGAGATTCCCGCAAGCGCGGTCATGTGCAGTGAGGATGAGTGGGACGCTGCGATGCGGCTTGTAACAGAATGCTCCATATACGCCCTTGAGAGGGAGCTCGCCGCGGGCTACATCACTCTCCGCGGGGGGCACAGGGTGGGGCTCGTGGGCCGTGCTGTCCTAGAAGGGGGCCGAATTCGGACACAGCGGGAGCTTTCGGCCATGAATTTCCGGATAGCAAGGCAGATCATTGGCGCAGCAGACAGTATCATGCCTTACATTGTTCGCCGCGTCGGAACGTTACAGCACCATCGGGTTTCAGTCTTCAGCACTCTCATCCTTTCCGGGCCCGGGTACGGCAAGACGACTCTGCTCCGGGATATTGCACGACAGCTTTCGTACGGTCAAAACGGAACGGGCCTCATGGTTGGCGTCGTGGACGAGCGTTCCGAGATCGCCGCATGCTCAGGCGGCATTCCTGGAAACGACTTGGGCCCAAGAGCGGACGTAATCGATAGCTGCCCGAAGGCCGAAGGAATGATGATCATGATAAGGTCGATGTCGCCCGATGTCATCGTTACTGATGAGATAGGCCATGCCGCTGACAGCGAGGCCATCGAAGAGGCGCGCAGGTGCGGCGTGGCTGTGATTGCCACCGCCCACGCTTCCGACTGGGATGATGCGCAAAGGAGGCCCGCCCTACGCGACATTTTGGCTCGGGGCGCGTTTGAAAGAGGAATACTCCTCAGCAACAGGCTTGGAATCTGCACGTGTGAACGCATTGTCCACATGGCGACAGGGACAGATCTCTTGGATTCCCCGTTTCTTCTTTCGGCCCGGGCGGACGAAAGAGACGGAGGTGCATGCAGATGCGGGTTGCGCTGAAGATAGCCGGAGCGGCGCTTACCATAATCTCCAGCGGCCTTGCTGGACTGACTGTGGCCTGCTCGTACCGGACGCACGCGAGGGAGCTTGCCGGCTGGGTTACTGCCCTTGCTGTGCTGGAGACGGAGATATCATATGGCCTGACCAAACTGGGCCAAGCCATGCGCCACGCGGGACAGTCTGCTGGCGGAAGCCCCAAACGGGTCCTCGCCCGCGCGGCTGATCTTCTTGAGGATGGGGGTTACGGGTCGGCAGGTGATTGCATATCGAAGGCTTTGACCGAGGAAACGGCGTCATGCAGCTTTCTTTGGAGTGGCAAATGGCGCGAGGATCTGGAAGCCGTAGTAGTGCTCGGCGAGGCGTTGGGCGCCTCCGACTCCGCTGATCAGGCCCGACATATCTCCCTTGCCTCTCGCCGACTTGAGAGGCGAAGACAGCTCGCAGAAGAAGCCGCCACAGTCAATTACCGTCTATGGTCGGCAATGGGGTTCCTTATAGGCGGCATGGTGGCCATAGCCTTGATCTGACGAACCTTGCGCACAATGAAAAGGAGGGCCTAACAGTGGGGCTCGACTTGGTCCTGAGGATAGCAGGCGTAGGCATTCTCGCCTCGGTGCTGTGCACGATCCTGAAGCAACAGGATAAAGAGGAATACTCGTTGCTGGTAGCCACGGCTGGGCTCGTGGTGGTCTTCGTCATGCTCTTGGATTATATAGAGGAACTGCTTTCAAGCGTGCGCACTGTATTCAGACTATGGTAAGGGGCGGACTGCGACGTGGAGATATTTCAGGTTGTGGGCATGGCGATCTTGGGAGCGGTCCTCCTTGCGTTCCTGAGGCAGACTCGGTCCGACATGGCAATTGTCCTTTCGGCCGCTCTGGGCATCGTCGTCTTCCTCATGGTTGTAACGCGCCTAGCCTACTTCGTAGAAGTCCTGTCCGACCTCGCAGTGCGTGCAGGGGTCAACAGAATGTACCTCGATACTGTTCTGAGAGTAATTGGTGTGGCGTATCTCGCGGCCTTTGGCGGACAGGTATGCCGCGATGCCGGGGAGGGGGCTTTAGCTGCAAAAGTGGAGCTTGCAGGAAAAGTCCTCATCCTGGCGATGTCTGTCCCATTGATGTTTGCTTTACTCGATCTGATCCTGAGGATCCTTCCGTCATGATGCGCCTAGGACTGGTGAAACTCCCTTTAGTGCAGGGGGGAGATGGCGGCCTCGCAGAAGAGGCAATCGCGGGAAGAACTCCAGGATCGGCGTGGATAGCCGGGACGGTCCGGATGGTGAAAAAGGGGAAAACAAGTGTGCGTTCTGGAGGCGCTGGCCAGGTTGGGACTGGCCCGAAAGGCATGCGGGAGCGGAGCAGTTGCAGCCCTGCCAAGGTCGCCGTCATCATAATCTGCTTTATCTTGTGTTCGCATTGGGCTGTTGCTAAATGCTCGGGTCGAGGCGAATCCGGGATTGCCGATAGCCCCGATAGTCTTCTGGCAGAAGCTGCAATGGAACAGATATCGGCGATGGATGTTGCCGAGATTGAGCGCTTCATCCGCGGCCTCGATGATGATATAGCGGAGAATATGCCCGCATTTAACATAATAGATATTATGTCAAATCAAGCAGCGGGAATCTTCGACCTTGGCGGGCTCGCGCGGAAAGCCGTATCCTTTCTCCTTCGGGAAGTCAAAGTCAATCTGAAGCTCCTCGGGGAGCTGATAGTAGTGGCGATGATCGGTTCGATACTGTGCACTTTCGGATCGGGATTGGGGGAGGAGGGCCCGTGTGCCATGGCATGGGCTGTATGCTACATGACCCTGGTTACAATGGGAATAAGATCTTTTTCGGTGTCCGCAGATCTCGCGACAGGCGCTGTCGACAGCATGATCTCCTTTATGCATGCCATAATCCCGGCGTTGGTCGGACTCCTTGCAACATCTGGAGGGGTGACGACCGCCGCAGTCGTTTCACCTCTGGTGCTCGTGGCCACCACGACTGTTGGGACTTTGGTGAAGACGACAGTCATCCCTCTGTTGCTGCTCGGTGCTGCGCTCACACTTGTTGGGAATGTGAGCGACCGAAAACAGGTGACGAAACTGGCCAGCCTTTTGCGCTGGTGGTCCATGACCATTCTGGGCCTCGCGTCAACCTTGTTCGTGGCGTTCGTGGGCGTGCGTGGAGGGCTCGCTTCTGTTTCAGATGCGGCGTCGGCGAAGGCCGCCAAGTTCCTCGCAGGGAGTATGATTCCAGTTATTGGCAAGGTGTTTGGGGACGCGATAGATTTGGTCGCTGCGTCTTCCCTAGTTGTTAGGGGTGCCTTGGGCGCCTTTGGCCTAGTTTCGCTCGTGGTTGTCTGCCTGTTTCCTGTTTTCAAGATGGTCGCGGTAATGCTCATGTTCAAGATTGCAGCAGCAGTAGCCGAACCGCTGGGGGATCCACGCGTGTCAGACTGCCTTGGCGAGCTTGCGGATGTCCTCTCCGCCTTGTGCATCTGTGTGACCACAGTCGGTTTGATGTTCTTCATCTGCATATCCCTCGTTGTGGGGTTGAGTGGGCTCGTGGTGGCGATCCGCTGACTCTTTTTGGCGTAGGCGCGCTGCAAGGGAGTTAGGTTGTTGCCAGGGTTCAAGCTGCCCTTGAGGCTGCTTGGTGAATCAGGGCGTTATTAGGCAACGTGGCGGGCGCCGAATCAGGTGCCATGTCGATGCTTTGGAGGTGGATGGCGCGTGGAAGCCATATCCGCGTGGGTGAGGGGGATCGTCGTCCTGGTGTTGGCGGTTACTTTCCTTGAAATGCTCGTTCCCAGGTCGGGCCTGAAAAAGTTCGTCGACATGGTTATGGGCCTTGCAGTGATAGCGGGCATCATTGCTCCATTGGTCAACATCGGAATGGGATACGTCGATGGCAAGCTGGCGGAGTCAGACAGGTTTGCCATGTCAGGAAACTTGGGCTCATTTGAAAACTTGGGGACGCTAGGGGAGCCACACGGATTGGACGGCCAACAGATCGCCGCGGAACTTACGGAGACCGTTATTGAGGCGAAGGTGCGCGAAGCGCTTGCCGCCCGGTTCTACGGAAAGAACTGTTTCTGGGAAGTCCGCGCATCCATCGACCGCAGTGGCGCGCTGCTGGGGATAGAAGTGAATGTGAGCTTTGGGGGCGCTGCTGAAGGTTGTGCCCGCCCCGGCGACTCTGAAATAGCTGCCGCTGCATCCGCCGCCTTGGGGGTTGACCCAGAGATGATCATTGTAAGGCAGGTGGGAAGAAGATGAGCGAAGAGAGACGATTTGGTACGGATCTGCTGAAAATGCCGGGGCTCAAACCACTGCTTCTCCTGGCCGGCTTGGGTGTGCTATTGATCATCGTGGGGAGCCTTGTTAAGACTTCACCGCGTGATTCCGGCAATGCAGTTGATGGCTATTCTGGCCTAGAACCGATTTCTTCGGAAACATCGCCTCCTTCGTCGGCCGTGGGCGACCGGCTTTCCGACTTGTCCCCTGCAGACAGATACCGGGTTGACCTTGAAACGAGATCGGCAGCTATTCTCTCAAAGGTGGAGGGAGCAGGCACAGTCAGTGTCCAGATAACTTTGGAAGGCGGCACATACCGGGAGTACGCGGTCAATTCCGTGGAGGAATACAAAAATGTGGATGAGAAGATGTCGTCGGGCGAGGCGAGGGTGACGACTGAGAAGCGAGAAACCCGCGACGTCGTCTTGCCTTCTGATCCCTCTTCAGGGCGCGGACAGTCTCCCATCTTGGTTTTGGAACGCTCTCCTGCTATCTCCGGAGTGCTGGTGGCGGCGTCGGGCGCATCGGATTCAAGAACCAAACGGGAGCTTGCCGAAGCTGCACAGACGCTCCTTGGTGTGCCGGCTCACAGGGTCATGGTCGTGGTTGCTAAGTCCCCGTAGGCAGCTAGCACGGATGTGATCGAAAACTTGCACTCGGTTCTTGTCGGCGGAAATCTTCGAATTGCAGACGCGCAGACCGGGAGGTGGGCAATGTCCATGATAAAGAAGACAAAGCAATACTTTGGGCAGCGTGGTGATAGATTCTGGCTCAAGGCATCCTACCTGATGCTGGCGGTGGCGGTGGTGATCCTGGGAATCACGGCGATCGTAGACCCCGACCTCTATCGTCGCCGCTCATCTGCGCCGGCAGTTGACGCCGAAGGCGACAACGGTTTGAGTGTTACGGAAGACGACGGTAGTGAGGAGGATCTGTCGGAAGGAGAGGAGTCTGCCGATTTGTGTGGAGCGACTCTGCCGACATCTGTCCTCTCAGATGGTAATGACCAGTATGGGTCCGTCGGGGGCCCGGGCTCGGTCACGCCCTTCGGCGCCGAGCCTTTCATCATGCCATCGGGAGCAGACTTTTTCGAAGAACTCAAGATCGATCGCGACAAGACGCGTTCTCGCGAACGCGAAGTGATCCAAGATCTCATCGACGATCCGAATACTCACCCAGATGTGCGCAAGCGCGCACAGGAGGCTCTTCTTTCCCTGGCGGAACGAGCACGGCGCGAAGCTGAAGCTGAAAGCATGATACAGGCAAAAGGATACGAGCAGGCTGTGGTCTTTCTATCGGAGGCTGGCGCAAGCGTGGTCGTAAAGTCGGGAAGACTTGAAGAAGCGGAAGTCAAGCGTATAGGCGATGCGGTGTCGGCTGCTACAGGCGTGGAGTTGCGGCGGATCAGCATAATGGAGAGAGAACCGTGAAGGATAATCTAGGCATGCGGTGAATTCATTTCTATGATTGGCTACTTGGGGACCGGCAGTTCTGTTATAATGCTAATATGATCAGCGAGGGTTCCTCTGGACGCTTGCCAGGAGGTGTGAATATGGAGCTTATGGAAGATCCGGGAATGGGATCTGTCAAAATCGCAAATGAAGTGGTAGCAGTCATAGCCGGCCTTGCAACTATCGAAGTTGAAGGCATTGCAGGGATGAGCGGTGGAATAGCGGAAGGCTGGAGCGAGCTGTGGGGCAAGAAGAACCTGGCCCGTGGGGTCAAGGTTGAGGTCGGCGAGCAGCAGGCGGCAGTCGATCTGAACGTCGTGGTGAAATATGGCGCGGTAATACCTGAGGTCTGCGAAGAGGTTCAGCGCAACGTCAAAAGGACGATCGAGATTATGACCGGCTTGGAAGTGGTTCAAGTCAATGTCCATGTGACTAACGTGTTCATTGAGGAGAAGGAGACATCTACCGATGTTCGGGTTCGTTAGCAATATCGCCTGTTACCTTGATGACGGGGGTGGCCACATTGAAAACCATTGACCGAGTGATTCTCATTGCCACCGCTGTAATCATAGTCTTCCTCGGTTCGGTGGTTCTTGCGTCTGTTTCGGGGGGAGGATTCCCCAATGCCTTTGCCATTGCTTTTTATGATTCAGTGGCGAGCAATAGGATTGCAGCTGCCATAATCGGCATCGCGATAGTTCTTGTAACTCTGTATGTGATCATGATGGCTCTCAGAGTAGAGGAGTCAGCGGAACCGATTATCACTGGGACAGGTCTTGGCGATGTGCAGATTTCCATGGCTGCTGTGGAGGCCATTGCGCAGAGGGCTGCCCAGAAGGTGGATGGTGTCCGCAACGTTGAGGCTGCAGCGGAGGGCAATGAGGATGGCATCACACTTCATGCGCGCATAAATGTTTATCCTGATGTTAGCATCCCAGAGGTTTGTGAAAACCTGGAAAGAGAGCTTTCCGAAGCAATGCATGCCGTTATAGGGTTGCCAGTCAAATCCATACACACGGTTGTTAAAGGAGTATCACGCATGGAGAGCAAGCCCCGACCGTAGGGCGCTGAGCGACGCATAAAGTGGGGGCAATGCCTGGAGGAGATGGTCCGCATGCCTTGGTTTGGAGACGGCAGATTCAATGTTCCCGAAGGTAGCTCCGGACAGTTTGTGGGGGCTATCGTAGGCGCCATCTTCGGGCTGCTCGTCTTGATCGCAGGATTTTGGCGAGCGCTCGCTTTTGCGCTTTTTGTGGGAATCGGTTTTATTGTAGGCAGATACATCGATGTTAATGACGAATTCAGGGAGAGGTTTGCGCGGCGGTTTGGACGTCGGCGAAACTGACAGGAGTGGTTGACGCATGCGCTCAGAAAGGCGGCGGGCCCGTGAGGCCGCCATGCGAGCCCTTTATCAAATGGACATGTCAGGGTGCACATCGGAAGATGCGATTTCCTATGCAGTATCGAGCTCTTCCGACCTTGATCTTCCCGAGCGGGCGCAGGGATATGCTTCTCAGCTTGTGTGTGCCGCGGTGGAGAGAATGACCGAGATAGATGCTGTTATGGCGGGGATCGCCCATGATTGGGCGGTCCAGCGGATGTCGCCAACCGATCGGAATATCATGAGGATAGCAGTATGCGAAATGCTTTATCTTAAGGACGTGCCTGTGGCTACTGCCATCGACGAGGCCGTCGAAATCGCCAAGCTTTATGGGACTGCCGATTCTCCGAGATTCGTCAACGGAATCTTGGGGGCCTTGGCTGAGCGCATCAAGGATGGCCAGGGCCCAGCGGATGGCGCGGATGCGGGCGAGGGCCGTGCCGAGTCATCTGACGCAGCCAGCGGCGGCGACGTGGAAGGAGATTCTGGGGGGAAATGTCTTGGCGGGGCGCATGAAGGTCGGGACACTCGGGTTTGATACGAGCTGCTATACAACTTCAGTGGCTCTTGTAATCAGCGGCATCCTCGCCTATGATGGCAGGGCGCCGCTTCAGGTTTCCAAGGGCAAAGTAGGGCTCAGACAGTCGGAGGCCCTGTTTCAGCATGTTCGTAACCTGCCTCGCCTCGTTGAGGACGCATGTGATGTGGCGAGGCGGGAGTCATGCGATATTGTTGCCGTCGGGGCCAGCGCATGGCCGCGACGTATGGAAGGATCCTACATGCCCGTCTTTCTTGCGTCATCAGGGTATGGCCGCGCTGTAGCGGCTGCCCTTGAAGCGCCGTGCTTGGAGATATCTCACCAGGAAGGCCACATTGCCGCGGCCAGGTGGTCTTCGGGACTCGAATCTCGAGGAGGCTTTCTCGCCCTTCACCTTTCCGGAGGCACGACCGAGCTTCTCAGTGTCCATGACAGGTTTGAAATGGAGCTTTTGGGGGGCACTGGCGATCTCAACGCGGGGCAGTTTATCGACAGGGTAGGGGTGGCTCTCGGGCTTCCGTTCCCTGCGGGGCCCGACCTTGAGCGCCTTGCCGGACACGGAGTTCAGGGGCGGGTCAGGCTTCCGGTGGCCGTTAGTGGGCTCAAGGTGAGCTTTTCTGGCCCTTGCTCGGCCGCCATGAGAGAATTGGATTCAGGGGCCGGCCATGCCGACATGGCATACGCGGTGCTCGAGTGCATAGGCAGATCGGTCGGCGCAATGTGTTGCGAGGGATTGCGCTTCTTCCGGGCGCAGGAGCTTCTTGTTGCGGGAGGCGTGGCGTCAAACTACATCATCAGGCGTATCCTCTCCGAGACAATCGAAGACCAGCTCCCGGACGCAAAAGTGTATTATGCTTCGCCCGAGCATTCAAGGGACAATGCCGTAGGATGCGCGCTTCTTGCGTGGCAGATGCATTTGGAGGGCATGCGCGAATCACGGGAAGAAGGCAAGGAGTGAATGTAGATGGCAGGTCGGTACAAGGCGGGTACGTCTGGGGCTTCAGATGGAGGCTTTGGGCCACATGGGTCCACTGGAACATGTGGAGCCTGTGGATCAGACGGGAGTTTCAGTGTGTCGGGGATTCCGAACTTGCCTGGCATGCCGCAGATGGCGGGAAAGGTAGGGTCTTACGAGATCTTCACCGTATCCGAGATTACGCGTCGGGTGGCGCGGGCCCTGGACCGAGATCCGGTTTTGGGTGATATCTGGGTGAATGGAGAAATAGCCAATTTTACCCATCATTCGTCCGGACACATCTATTTTACCTTGAAGGACGATAGTTCGCGGCTTCGCGCGGTGATGTTCCGAGGGAGCAACATTGGGTTGCGGTTCCGCCCTGCCGATGGAATGCGCGTTTACGCCCATGGGTATGTAGGCGTTTACGAGCGTGGAGGAGAATACCAGCTATATGTTGACTTGATGGAGCCCGCGGGCCTCGGCGAGCTCTACCTGGCCTTCCAGCAACTCCGAGCCAAACTGGAGGCGGAAGGGCTATTTGACTCTGCCGCCAAGAGGCCGCTGCCGAAGTTTCCGAGACGCCTTGGTGTGATCACGTCCCCTACTGGAGCTGCGGTGCGCGACATAATAACTGTGACTCGAAGGCGTTGGCCGGGAATTGACATACTGGTAATTCCAGCTCTAGTGCAGGGCTCGGATGCTCCCGCCAGCATAGTTCAGGCCTTCGATCGAGCTGGTCAAGTCCCTGACATCGACGTAATCATAGTGGGGAGGGGCGGGGGCTCTGCCGAGGAATTGTGGGCCTTTAACGATGAGGAAGTAGCCAGGGCAATAAGGCGATCCCGAGTTCCGGTTGTGTCTGCCGTAGGGCATGAAACTGATTTTACTATTGCCGATTTTGCTGCTGATGTGCGGGCGCCCACCCCGTCCGCCGCCGCGGAGCTGGTTGTGCCTGATGCATCGGCTTATGTCCACCATGTTGAGCTGTTGGAAGCCAGGCTAGTTCGCACAGTTCGAATGCGAGTAATGCAAAGGCGCCAGTATGTGGACGAGCTGAGCAGGCGACTTATTCAAGCAATTCAGACGAAGTTGCGAACAAACAAGGATCGCCTTGAGTATCTCGGCAGGATGCTGGACGCTCTTGACCCAGAGGCTGTTCTCGGGCGGGGCTATGCGATATGTCGTGGACAAGACGGGACGGTATTGCGCAGAGCTGACCAGGTTGCCGGGGGAGACGAAGTCACAGTACAGCTTGGCTGCGGTGAACTCGGTTGCACAATCCATGATGTGAAGGTGGGTTGAAGAATGAGCATTCCTTCGGACATGACTTTTGAAACGGCTCTCGCCCGCTTGGAGAAGATAGTCGAAAAGATGGATTCAGGCGAGCCGTCGCTTGAAGAGGCGCTCAAGCTTTTCAGCGAAGGCACTGAGCTGGTGCGATATTGTTCCTCCGTAATCGAAGATGCTGAAGGCAAGCTGGAGGTATTAGTCCAGGGCAAAGATGGAAGGGACGTGGCCGTGCCCTTCGAAGAGTTCAACTCAGGAGACGAAGACAGGGAGGATGACGAAGCTTGAGGTTGCCCCAATGGTATTCCGAATTCGTGGAAAAAGTGGATGCGGCTCTCGATGCCGTGATGCCCGGGGGCGATGTGGAACTGCGGGCATTACATGAGGCAATGCGTTACTCCGTATTTCCGGGCGGAAAGAGAATCAGGCCCGCTATGGTCCGGGCATCCTGTTCTGCCGTGGCACGAGTGCATCCGAGTTGCCATACCGATGCAGTGATTTGGCCTTCAGTCGCCCTGGAACTCGTCCATTGCTATTCGCTGATCCACGACGATTTGCCGTGCATGGATGATGATGATTACAGGCGAGGCAAGCCTTCATGTCACAAGGCGTATGGCGAAGCCGTGGCCCTGCTGGCTGGAGATGCCCTTCTCACATTGGCTTTTGAGGTCCTCACGAGCAGTGGTTTTATAGATGTGGTTGGCCCCGATGCGACCTGCTCTTGTGTACAGGCATTGGCGTCGGCGGCGGGCGGCAATGGCATGATTGGCGGGCAGGTATTGGACATCTCTCCTTGGCCGTGGCCCGGATCTGAACGTGTCGATTCCGGTGCCTTGTGCCGGATGGAGATGCTGAAGACGGGAAAGCTTTTCGAGTGTGCGGCGGAAATGGGCGGGATCGTGGGAGGCGCAAATGCCGAGGAGCTCGGGGTGGTTTGCGGGATCGCTGCCGACATTGGGCTTGCTTTTCAGATCCGTGACGACCTCGAAGATGCAGATTCTCAAAGGGACAGTGGAAGAAGTGGATTCCTGACCGCGGTCTCGGTATGGGGAATCGATGGTGCGCGACGGCAATTTGCGGCTCTAATGGATTCTGCAAGGACGAAATGTGCAGTTTTGGGAGAGGCTGCTTCAGAGTTGACAGACATAATTGACATTGTCGACAGGGAATGGTAGTGGTGAGCTGATGTTTGCGCCCGATACAGGATTGTTTAGCAACAGAATACTGTGGACATCCATATTGGCCTGGGCCATAGCCCAGACACTCAAGGTATTTACATGCATATGGGCTGAAGGCAAGCCCGACTGGTCAAAGATTGTAGGCCCGGGAGGCATGCCCAGTTCCCATTCGGCCTTCGTTACAAGTATCGCAGTGGGAGTGGGGATCCAGGAAGGATGGAACTCAGCTCTGTTCGCGGTGACGGTGGGATTTGCCCTTGTCGTGATGTACGATGCCGCAGGTATCAGGCGGGCTGCCGGGGAGCATGCGCAAGTCCTAAACCAGCTTATCGAGAGGGCGTTTCGGGAGGGGTATCTGGAGTCTACGAAGTTACGGGAGCTTCTCGGACACACACCGCTCGAAGTGGCAATGGGCGCCTTCCTCGGGATTGTGGTGTCTTGGCTCATGATAGGATGGGCATTGAAAGGCTAGCCGTTTTTGGACGATGCACGCTTCGCTCGATCCGTTTGATATAGAAGTCTGTCGAGAAATCTCTGTGGCTTGGAACCTGCGTTGCCGGAAGTGTTGAGCCGTTCAAGCCAGGTCGATCCTGGCATTGTCAGCCATATGGATGACTGACAGCTCCCGACCGACACGCTCGCGCAGCTGCCATTGAATGGGTCTAGGTTTTGCGGTATAATGTTGATCGAACAGGATAGGTGGCGCAGTATCCTAGTCGGTGTTGGCTTTCTCGAAGACGGGGATAAAATACCGTTAAGGGCACATCGATGAAGTCCCTTGTGCTGGCTTTTGACGCCCAGTTGGGGGTTGGTGCAGGGGGTTAAGGTTGTGGGGCGATCCGCAATGGCATGTGGGCGTTGACCCTGCTTCCGTGGAGACCCAAGTTCGTGGGGTTGAAAAGCTTTACGGCTTGGGGTGAACCTGCATGTCGGTACTGGCCCTGGTGGGCCCAATGGTGCTGGGTGCAGCGTAGCCTGCCTTGAGTGGATGTGCGGGATGGCGGGTGCCAAGTCATTGTCTCCCCGGCCAAGGAACATGACCTTTTGCCGCTTGAAAGCCCATCTGCAAAAGAGGATAGAGAATGGCCAGCATTGCCGAGGAAAACTCCTAGGCTGTTTGCATTGCATGGCGCTCTGGGGATTACGGTGTGATCTAAGTGGCAATCCAGTTGCTCCTTCGGCGACGAGGAGAACCTGTCGTAAAGGGAAACCGCCCGCCGGCGACGGTAGGGCGCACAGGGGGGAAAACCTGCTGGACCTCAAGTCACAATATTTACTCAGGGCGCTGCCACCTATCGGTTTATTTATTCATCCGACTATTTCGGATCCATATTATGCGCATTCAGGCTGAAGCCCATATTTTTTGAGGTGAACATGACTTGCCACGTGATTTTGGGCGAATCATAGCAGTAGGGCTATGGACATTCGCCCTATCGGCGGCTTTGAGCTACCTTTCTGGCTCTGCGGCTGGGAACCTCAGCCCCTGGTTTTCGGTCGCTGTTTTGATGGCAATAATTGCCACTGGGATTCTCTTCGATATTGTGGGGACTGCTGCAGCCGCGGCCAGCGAAGCTCCGATCAACGCTATGGCCGCTAATCGTGTGTACGGAGCAAGTGAGGCGCTAAGGCTCGTCCGGAACTCTCCGGCAGTTGCTAGTATCTGCAATGACGTTGTCGGCGACATCTGTGGCACTGTGAGCGGAGCGGTCGGCGCTACGATCATTCTGCGCATAGCTGCTTCGACCGGGGGATGGCTTGCAGAATCCGCATCTGTGTTGGTCATCGCTCTGATTTCGGCTGTCACAGTTGCAGGCAAGGCCATTGGCAAGCGTGTAGCGATAGAATCAGCCAACGATGTCGTGTTGTCAGTGGGGCGGATAATTGCGACATACGAAAGGTTTACTGGACGGTCCAAGGATGCCAAAGGCAGAAAGCGGAACAATGGAAGAAGTAGCAAGGATTGACGGCACGCTGAAGCATCAATGATTATTGCCGATCCTCCCAAATGTGGAGCGGACGGTCAAGGGACGGTGGGTTCCCTATGAACAGCATTCTCCAGAGCATCGATTCACCTTCCGACCTGCGAAGGCTCTCAGACAGGGAGATACGGCAGCTTGCGGAGGAGATTCGGCATTACCTGGTACATACTGTTTCCCGCACCGGCGGGCACTTGGCGCCAAACCTGGGTGTAGTTGAGCTTACGATAGCAATTCACCTTGCTCTCGATTGTCCTCGCGACAAGGTGATATGGGATGTAGGCCACCAGTCATATGTTCACAAGCTTCTCACCGGAAGGCGTGGGGCTTTTGCCTCTCTGCGGCAGCAGGGGGGCATAAGCGGTTTCCCGAAACCGTCAGAGAGCGAATACGACGCCTTTGCCACTGGACACTCCAGTACGTCCATATCTGCCGCCCTCGGCATGGCCTTGGCGCGTGATGCTGCAGGTGAAGACTATACTGTAATGGCGGTGATTGGAGACGGCGCGCTCGGCGGCGGGATGGCTCTTGAAGCGATGAATCATGCCGGGCACACCAAGACCGATCTCATAGTCATACTCAATGATAACGAGATGTCCATTTCCCGAAGTGTCGGAGCGCTGGCAGGGGTGTTGGGCTCCGCTCGAACCCATCCGGGCAGACGACGCTTCAAGTATGGATTTGACCGGTTTGTCATGGGCATACCGGTAATTGGGAAGGCACTCAAAGCAGCTGGATACAGGTTGAAGAAAAGCGTCAAGAGCTTTGTCCTGCCTGGAATGGTCTTTGAGGAGCTAGGCTTCACTTATCTGGGGCCAATCGATGGACACAATGTAAAGGCCGTGAGCCGCGCCATAGACGACGCCAAGCGCGCGGGTGGGCCGGTCTTGATACACGTCATAACAAGAAAAGGCAAGGGCTATGCGCCTGCTGAGCAGGACCCCGCGAAATTCCATGGCACCGGTCCGTTCGTTGTTGAGACCGGAACTCAGATTTCCAGTGACCGGCCCACTTTTACGTCGCACTTCAGCGAATTCATGCTTCGCGCTGCTGAAGAAGATGACAGGATTGTGGCGATAACGGCTGCCATGGCCGAGGGCACTGGTCTGCGCAGTTTTGCGGAGGCCTATCCCGGGCGCTTTTACGATGTGGGCATTGCTGAGCAGCACGCGGTCACTTTTGCTGCTGGGCTTGCTGCAGCTGGTCTCCGTCCCGTTGTGGCCATATATTCCACCTTTCTTCAGCGGGCCTATGACCAGATAGTGCACGATGTGGCATTGCAAGGTCTGCCGGTAATTCTTGCTGTTGACCGCGGAGGGATAGTGGGCGAAGACGGCCCCACTCATCAAGGCCTGCTTGATGTAGGATATCTGAGGCAGATACCCGGGATGACTGTGATGGCGCCCAAGGATGGTGCGGAGCTGCAGAGCATGTTCGGGACTGCTCTGGAACATGATGGGCCATCGGCCATAAGGTATCCTAAGTCGGCTTGCCCGGAGAGGGAGGTCGAGTGGCCTGCAAGGCCTATTCCCATTGGCAAGGCGGAAGTCATGCGGGACGGCTTGCATTGTGCCATATTCGCCCTTGGGCCCATGGTATGGCCTGCTCTCGAAGCTAGCAGGATTCTGTCGACCCGTGGAGTAAGTTGTGCAGTGGTGAATCCCAGGTTTGTGAAGCCGATCGATGTTGATACATTGCTGGAATACGCTGGCAGGACGGGAATCATTATCACATGCGAGGACTCTTGCCTGGCGGGCGGGTTTGGCTCAGCGGTTCTGGAGTCGCTGTCAGAGGCGGGCGTTTTCGATGTGCATGTTGTGAGGCTCGGAGCGCCAGACGACTTTGTGGGCCAGGGAAAACGGGATGATGTCTTGTCTGATCTCGGTTTGGATGCCAAAGGCATAGCTGATGCGGTGATGCAGGCGCTAAGAGGGCGAGAGGGCGAGAGGGCGGTTGGCGGTGGTTTGTATGTCTCAACAAGCTAAAATCAGACTCGATCAGCTAGTTGTAGAGCGTGGGCTGGCAGCAAGCCGAGAGGCGGGAAAGCGTGAAATACTAGCCGGAAACGTCTTTGTGGACGGAGTGCGCGAGGACAAGCCGGGGACGATGATTCGGGCTGACGCCAAGATATCCCTGGAACGGCGTGGCCCGCGGTACGCGAGTCGGGGCGGAGAGAAGCTGGCGCACGCGCTGAAAACTTTCGCTATCGATGTAAATGGCCGCGTCGCCATAGATATAGGCGCCTCTACGGGCGGATTTACCGACGTGCTCTTGAAAGCGGGGGCGTCGCGAGTTTATTGTGTGGATGTGGGCTATGGGCAACTTGCCTGGAGCCTGAGACAGGACCCGCGCGTGGAAGTCTTTGATCGCACGAACGCGCGCTACATAACGCCTGATATGTTCGATCCGCGCCCCTGTTTTGCCTCTGTAGACGTGTCCTTCATATCTTTGTCCAAAATACTGCCCGCCTTGTATGCGGTGCTGCAAGGACGGGCCGAGGCTGTGTGCTTGGTGAAGCCCCAGTTCGAGGCGGGGCGCCGCAACGTCGGCAAGCGAGGCGTAGTTCGTGACCCTGCGGTGCATGCTGAAGTTCTTCGGGCGGTTTATGGGCATGCACGGGATGCAGGTTTTGAGGTGTTGGAGTACACGTGGTCTCCTATTACTGGACCTGAGGGAAACATCGAGTTTTTGGTTCATCTGCGCAAACAAGACGCGAACACGCAGCGGATCTGCAGTTGTCCCCACGCAGGCGCCGACGCACCGACTTCTTGCAGTCTCGATGGGGAATTGTGCGGAATAGCCGAAGCTCAGCTCGATAGGGCAATCAAATCAACTGTTCAGCAGGCGCACGTGGCCCACGGCCGAAGCGGCGACTAGCCCCAACAGCAACGTGTCCGCGCGGTCATTGGCTGTAGATAGGGCTTCGGGTCTGGACTGATGAAAGGGGGGGGTCTTACGAAGAGGGCGGGAATCGTAGTGCACGCGGCAAAACCGGAGGCAAGAAGGCTGGCTGGCCACGTAGAGGAGTGGATGCGTGGGGCAGGGGTCGACGTGGTCATCGACGATTGTCTGGATCGACCGCTTCCGGAAGATATCGATTGCGCTATTGTCCTTGGAGGAGATGGAACCCTTCTCTCTGCTGCTAGGCGGGCTGCAACCAGGGGAATTCCGATTTTAGGGGTTAATCTGGGGAACCTTGGTTTTCTCACGGAGGTGGAACCATCGCAGCTCGAACCGGCCCTTCGAGCTCTTGTTGATGGAAACTACACCGTCGAAGAGCGAACAATGGTTGAGGCTGTCGTTTTCCGCAATGGACAGGCTGTCAAGACTCTTTGCGGCCTTAACGACGTGGTCATTACCAAGGGGGCTTTTGCCAGAATAGTTCAGCTTGGGGTATTCGTGAATGATGCATATTTCGCCACTTTCCCCGCGGACGGGGTTATCATATCGAGCCCTACAGGATCCACTGCCTACTCACTATCGGCAGGCGGACCTCTGATCAATCCCAACATCGATGTTCTTCTCATCACTCCAATCTGTCCGCACAGCCTTTTCTCGCGTTCTCTTGTGATTGCAGGGAGCGATAAGGTGCGGGTTGTGGTGGAGACGGCCCATGAAGACGTGGCGGTTACCGTCGACGGTCAGATCGGGTTCGAACTCCACTCAATGGACGAAATAGTGGTTGGCAGGGCTCCGTACGTGACGAGGTTTGTCAGGCTTGAGACCAGGAATTTTTACGGGATACTGAGGGAAAGGCTCAAGCGGGACCGCTTGTAATGGCGGGCCGCAGGGGAAAAGGTATGTGCGGGAGGCGTCGGAGGTGAAAGCAAGAAGACACCAGAGGATTCTGGATATTGTCAGATCGCAAACGATAAAGACTCAGGAGGAATTGGCTGAGGAACTTGCGCGAGAGGGTATTACTGTTACGCAGGCCACAATCTCGCGCGACATAAAAGAACTCCGGCTGATAAAAGCGCCTGTGGGCGACGGCACTTATCGGTACACGATCCCGACCGATCGCAGCATAGAAGATATAAACAGGCGGGTAGAACGCATCTTCCGCGAAGTTATAATAAGCATTGAAGACAGCGAAAACATTATAGTCATAAAAACATTGGAAGGCGCTGCTCAGGCGGTTGCCGCGGTCCTGGATGACCTGGCATGGCGAGAAATAGTAGGGTCTTTGGCGGGCGACGACACAATATTGCTCATTATCAAACCGGTTCAGTCCGTGCCCGATGTGATGTCCCGGCTGAACAAGTTCCGATAATAGGGCAGGCCGGTTGTGTGAGCAGGCTGTTGCTGGTCGCCGCGTCTTTGGGGGCAAGGCGATGCTTTCGGAAATAGATGTGCGGAACTACGCGCTTATAGAACGGCTGTCACTGAGATTCGGAAAGGGATTCAATGTTCTCACAGGGGAGACCGGCGCCGGAAAATCGCTGGTTATAGACTGTGTGGGCCTTGTCATTGGTGGAAGGGCTTCCTCTGAATCTGTCCGTGCCGGCTGCGATTCTGCTGTGGTGGAGGCTGTTTTCAATATATCGGATGTGCCCGATGTGGAAGCGCTCCTGCTCGAACAGGGCATAGATCCTGAGCCTGATGGGACGCTCATCGTGACTCGGGAAGTTTCTAGGCAAGGGCGTTCACGTTGCAGGCTGAATGGCCGCATTGTGACCTTGACCGCGCTGTCGGCCATAGGCGAGCGCTTGGTCGACATATATGGTCAACATGAATACCAATCTCTCGCCAGACCATCCCGGCATATCGGCCTGCTCGACGCCTTTGGCGGAGCCCGGTTGGAGCAGGTTCGGGATTCAGTCCGCCAGCTTTATGAAGAATGGCGCGAATGCGAGGAGGAATTGGCCGAGCTGCGCCAGCATGCTCGGGAGCGCGCACAGCGCGCCGATCTTCTCGCCTTTCAAGTCAATGAAATAGAATCTGCCAATCTCGAGCCCGGCGAGGATGTTCACCTCGTCGCGGAGCAGACAGTACTAGCCAACGCTGAAAGCCTTTACGACGCCGTCGTTCGCGCTTACAGCCTCATCTATGAATCCTCTTATCCTGATATCGCATCAGCCCGCGACATGTTGGGCGAGGCTCTCGAGGAACTGGACAATGCGTCTCGAATCGACGGGACATTGACTTCTCTTGCCGAGAGCCTGTCTGCATTGTGCGACCACACCACAGAAATATCCCGCGCCCTCAGGGAATACCGCGACTCAATCGAATTCGACCCGGAAAGACTTGCCGAGGTGGAAGAGAGGCTTTCCGCAATTTCGAGGTTGAAACGGAAGTACGGCGATTCGCTGGCAGATGTTATAGACCACGGGCAACTTGCCCGTGAGGAGCTGGAGTCCATGACAGGAGCAGGGCGTCGCGTGGACGAGCTGGAAGGTCGTTCAGCGGCCCTCTCGGAGGAGTTGGGCAGCTGCGCCTCCAAGCTCTCTGCGATGAGATGCGAAATAGCGGCCGAGCTTGAGAAGGAGGTCTCCAGGGAGCTGCGGGACCTGTCCATGCCCCATGCAGTCTTTAAAGTTGATGTAGGCAGAAAAAGGGATGGACACGAGATAGTTGTGGATGGCACGCCCGTTGTAATCGGTCCTGACGGCTTTGACGATGTGGAATTTCTGTTTTCAGCTAACCCGGGAGAGGAACCGAGGCCTCTTGCGCGTATAGCCAGCGGAGGAGAGATGTCCCGGGTTATGTTGGCGATCAAGTCTGTGCTAGCTGTAGCGGATGCCATGCCGACCATGGTCTTCGACGAAGTGGATGCGGGAATCGGGGGCGAGGCGGCGATAGCTGTCGCGTCAAAGCTTGCGAATATAGGCAAAGTTCGGCAGGTGCTTGCGGTAACCCATTTGCCGCAAATTGCCGCGGTGGCCGATAATCATTACGCTGTTTCCAAGCTGGAAAGGAGTGGGAGGACGGAGGTGACAGTGGAAAAGCTCGATATCGAGGAGAGGGTGACGGAGGTAGCGAGGATGCTGGCTGGCGAGGCTCCATCATCTGTGACCGTGGCACATGCCCGGGAGATGCTTTCTCGGCGCTAGGGATGAAGGAGTTGGCATGCCTATGTTGAAGAATTGCGAAAGAAAGCATTTTGTGTCAGGAGGAGGGAGGGCTTGGGCCGCTTCACAGGTGGCCTACGGCCGAGCAAGGTGAGATTGAAGGACCATCCCATACTGGACTTTTCTGCCGGACAGGAGGTTGCATTTACTTTCGACGGGAAAAAGTTAAAAGGGATTGATGGGGAGCCAATAGCTGCCGCTCTCCATGCCAATGGTGTTCGTGTCCTCCGACACAGTCCAGTTAGTGGACGTGCACGGGGGTTTTTCTGTGCTATAGGCAATTGCTCGTCATGCTTGATGACTGTAGATGGCGTGCCGAACGTGCGTGTGTGCACAGAACCGCTGAGAGAGGGAATGGTAGTCGAAACTCAGAAAGGCCACGGCCAGCTGCCCATCGACTGAGGCGGGCCGAGCAGCAAGGACGGTGAACCTGTTGAAGGAAGTTGACATTGCTGTGATTGGCGCAGGCCCAGCGGGGCTTGCAGCTGCACTGGCGTGCGCCGAAGCGGGTGCGTCTACTCTGCTCATTGACGCAAATGATGTCCCAGGGGGTCAGCTTGTAAAGCAGACTCATAAGTTCTTTGGATCAGAACGGCAGCACGCTGGAACAAGGGGGATTCAGATTCCGGAGCTTTTCGCAAAGAAGCTCGTGGAACATCCCAATGTAGAGACTATGTGGGATACGACCGCATCGGGCTATTATGATTCCGGAGAGCTCGTGGTGGAGGATGGAAAGAGATTCATTAAGATTCTGCCAAAGCGCTTGATAGTGTCGACAGGCGCTTCCGAGAGATTCGTCCTTTTCGAGAACAATGACTTGCCCGGAGTGTACGGCGCCGGCGCGGTTCAGACTCTGATGAACGTTTATGGAGTCGTTCCCGGCGACCGGGTGTTGATGGTGGGTTCGGGCAATATCGGACTTATCGTCAGCTATCAGCTTATCCAGGCTGGTGTGGACGTGGCGGCCGTGATCGAGGCCGCGCCGTGCATAGGAGGCTACCTAGTTCACGCGGCGAAGTTGCGCAGAGCTGGAGTGCCAATACTTACTT
>ERZ795045.1609-NODE-1609-length-24588-cov-32.321608_pt1 | contig 24588 bp, 16 predicted proteins | sample MGYA00375129_ERZ795045 | MGnify/ENA primary metagenome ERZ795045 (study PRJEB30174, sample SAMN05720166) | activated sludge metagenome | isolation source: anaerobic digester from wastewater treatment plant | place: Japan | collected 2015-05-15 ...
GATCTTTTTTTAGTTCATTATTTGATAGATTTATAATTTGAGGTTGTGGTTGTGAAGAAATGTTTATACCTCTTATTGCAATTACAGAATCAGGAGGTCCATTATTTTTTGTTATAGCTGCTAACTTTAATTCGTTTATCTGATTTGGATTTAAAGGATTTTTAATTAACTCAACTTTTGTTCCATAACAATTCCAAGCAGAACCAAAGTTGCTTAAAGGTAATAAAGGTGAATTCGTATCAGCAGCTATTATTGAAAAATAAGATGTACTAAATGTTAAAAATTCTTTTACATTATTTTTTTCATTATCAGATAAATTTGAAGAATCAATTATTTTGTTTATTAAGGTTAAAACTGTATTCTTAATCGCTGAATTAGTAACCATTGCTAACGAAGCAGAGCAAACAGCTTTGGAAAATATTGGTTCAGGAAGAAAACAACTAATTGATATTGCAGTAGCTATATCATTAGCAGGATTTTTTATATAATTTCTCATCCAATTATCCAGGAATGGTAGTATATCATTATATAAAGAGTCTCTTACATCAAAAGGTGTTGGTTTAGGTATAGAAGAATTAGTTGTTTTAATACTGTATACTTTATTATAAAAACTCAATGATGAAGATGCGCCTAAATTTATCTTAATATTATTCAAAACTATATTAGTATTTTCACTTGATAAATGATTTTTATAGTTATAATAATTATTATAAAAATTATTTATAGCTATAGTATAATATAAAGGTTCAGATATATAATCATACGAATAGAATTTAAAAGTATATATTCCTGCTTTCACATTTACTGTATTATAAGTTTTAGTTATTATACCATTTATATTCGTTTTACCAAATAATCCACATTGTTGTATAAGTGGATCATCGCAATATATTGGTATATTTGCAACACCTAAATTACTATTTATATCTCTAATCTTTGCTGTTATTTCAAGAGTGTTTCCTTTAAATAAACCAACATAATTTGATGATATAGAAAGTTCATAGGAAATACGAGGCATTGATGGGTAATAATAATGATTATCTTCCTCATTTAAATTTTCTTTATCTTGATCAAATATCTTTTGGACATAATCAATACCATTTATTTTAAATTTAAATTTAACTTCTTTTTCTTTTAAATTAATAAAATCATTATGATAAACACAAAAATGTAGATGGGGGCAGTATGCATTTCCGTATTTATCCATATATCCTAAAATTTCACCTTCTTTTACTTCAACACCTGTCTTAATTTCTTTATAATCTTCATTATTACTAAATTCTAAATTATTATAAAAATATAATATTTCTTCTTTTAGTTCATTTTTTATATTAGAAAAAAATCTTAAATCTATTTTTAAATGTACATAATATGTTTTTAGTATTTTGTCCTTAACACCTAATTCCATGTCTATATAGTAAGTTTTATTACCTTTATTAAATTTAAATGAAGTAAAAGGTATGTCTTTATCATCAATATTATTATTTATAATATTTAAACGAGGCCAATTTATGTCACTTGTATTTTCAGGAGTTTTAACATAATACAAATTTATAAAAACTTTTCCACCATTTGCAGCTAAAATTTCTATTCCACCATCTCCATATCTATTTTCAGGGTATTTATTTGGCATATTTTTATTTTTAAAATAGTATAAATCCACAGCTCCAAATGTCCGATCTTTTTGATCTTTTAATAATTTATTATGATCTATATATGTCACTGGATATAAATAATACTTATTATAATCCCAAGGAGGGCTAAAAATATAATCGTTTTGATTTATATTAGTATCAGAGCTTAAACAAATCTTATTATAAGAAATATTTAATATTAAACAAATTAAAATAAAAATTACCATAATAATTAATACTACTTTGCTCCTTTTCATTTTTTACCTCCTATTGAATATTATATAATTTATATTCGTAAAGTGAGTAGATTTATTTAAATTAGTTTTATTTATTTCAAATAAACTATTAGCAAATTTTAAATATTTTATTAAAATTTTAAAATTATTCATCATATTATAAATATATTTCCCAATTAATAAATTATAATAATTTTTTAATTATGTCAAGATGTTTTTATTGCAAAGTGATATACTCACTTATAGTTATAAAGGGGTTATTTCACCTATATTAATTTAGTGTTAGAGGAATTAATAATGGAAGGGTAATATATCTAAGAATGAAAGAGGTAAGTAGATTTTCAGTAATCAAAAAGGTAAATAATTTTGAAGATTTACAAAACAATTAAATAATAATTTTTTTGAAACAAGAGAAGGTGATATGCATATATAAAGAAATAGATATAAATTTAATAGAAGTATTATTTATTTTATGTAGATTTAAAATCAATTATTAGATTTTTAACGAAGTCGACCTTAAGAATTAAAATGGTCTCTATAATCGGTAAAGATTTAAAGTATATCTGAACAACAATTATAATAAATTTTTATGAAATTATGTCTAAAAAACTGTAATTGACTCTAAAAATTTAGTTGTCCACTGAGAAGTTCAGAGATTCAAATTGCATTTAAAAATCAACTGTAAAATTTAATGAAATTATTTAAGGATTAATGGGAACCTAATTGAAATTTATGAGATTTAAATTGCATTTAAAATCAATTATTAAAATTTGAGATATTTGTCAAATTAAAAAAATGTGGTATATAAAAAGTTAATGGATAAAGGGGATATTAGAGATTCAATTTACTCAAAATTATCAGAATTGCCTTCTAAAAAGGGTATCAATGATATTATTGAACTTTTCACGAAATATTTAAATTATAAATATCAAAATAAAAATATCCCTAAAGAAATTTTTTCAGAAGATATCAAAGAAAAAATAAAAGAAATAAAAATAATTTCAGAACATAATGATTTTAAAATATTTTTTATACATTTAGATTTAGATAAATTAACAAATACACCACAAAGAGAAATTATCAAAAAGCTTGAAACTTATGGTTATCCATTTGGTCTTTTTGTTTTTTCGAATGAAAAAAGCCCAAGAACGCTACATTTTGTAAATGTTAAATATGAAGAAAAAAGGGAAGAGAGAGAAAAAATTATTAGAAGAATGGTAATTGAGGAAGGTGGTGGTTTTCGAACCTATAGTGAAAGATTATCATTAATTGAGATAGAAGATGAAAATTTAACACCATTGGAAATTCAAGCAAAGCATAACGAAGCATTTGATGTTGATAAGGTAACTGAGGAGTTCTTTAATAGATATAAAGATATTTTGGAAAATATAACAAAATATCTATCTAAATTCAATATTGATGAAGAAAAGGGAAGATATTTCACAATTCAATTTCTCAATAGAATGATTTTTATCTATTTTATTCAGAAAAAAGAGTGGCTTGTATGGAATGAAGGTGAACCTGATAAAAGATATTTATACAACCTTTATAAAAAATATAAAAAAGAGTATAAAACGAAAAATTCAAATTTTTATAGAGATTTTCTTGAACCACTTTTCTTTTACGCTTTTAATCAAAATTCAAGCTTTAAAAATTTTCCCTTATCTCAAGAAATAAAAATTTCATACTCATATATGCCATATCTTAATGGTGGTTTATTCACAAAAAATAAATTCGATGAATTAGGTGATGTTTTATTAGAGGACAGTTTATTTGAAGAGATATTTGACAATTTACTCGAAAAATTTAATTTTACAATAACAGAGGATCTTCCATTTGATATTGAAGTTGCAGTTGACCCAGAGATGTTAGGTAAAGTTTATGAATCCTTAGTCCATGGTGAAGAGATTCAAGAAAGAAGAAAGGCAGGAATTTTCTTTACACCGAGAGTTGAGATTGATTATATGATAAAAATTTCTCTTGTTGAAAATATGTATAAAAATTTAGGAATAGAAAAAGAAAAATTGATTAAATTTGTCTATTCAAATGATGAGAAAATAGACTTAAATGAAGAAGAAAAATTCAAAATCAGAGAGCATCTTAAAAATATAAAAATTGTTGATCCAGCAGTTGGTTCTGGTTCATTTCTTGTTAGAGCAATGAATATTCTTGTTGATTTATTAACCAAAGCAAGCTATGAGGTTGATAGATTTAATTTAAGAAAAAGCATCATAAAAAATTCTCTTTATGGTGTTGATGTGATGGAATGGGCAGTAAGAGTCGCGGAATTGAGATTGTGGTTGAACCTACTTATTGATGTAGAAAAAGGAGATATTGATATTTATACAAAACCACTTTTACCAAATTTATCTTTTAAAATAAGACAAGGCGATTCTCTTGTACAGGAAATTTTCGAGAAATATGTTTCATTAAGGGAGCCAGAAAATTTAACACCTTCAATCAAAAGAATAATAGAAGAGTTGGCAAAAGAACATAGTAGATTCTTTGATGGAGAAAGTGAAAGAGAAAACATCATAAAAAAATTAGAAAATGATTTAGTTAACAAGATATTTGATGAAAAGTTAAACCAATTAAGAAATGAAAAAGGGAAAATACAGAATGAGTTAAAAAAATTGTTTGATGAATATTCAAATAAAGTTAAAATGTTTGGCGAAGATAAAAAAGAGAGAGAAGAGTTTGAAAAAATAGTTGATAATTTGAGTAAAGAAAAAGAAAAAATTGATAACGAAATTGAAGAGTATAAAAATATTTATGAAAATTTATTAAGAACAAAAGAAAAAACATATTTCCTATGGGATGTATGCTTTTCTAATGTTTTTAAAGAAAAAGAGGGGTTTGATTTAGTTATTGGAAATCCACCATATGTTAGACAAGAATTAATAGGACCACCTTTAATTAAAAATCCATCAAGAGAACAAAAAGATTCATATAAGAAGAAACTTCAAGAATCGGTTGAAAAAACATGGGGATATAAAGTTGGTGGAAGGTGTGATTTATATGTTTATTTTTATTTTCAATCTCTTTCTCTTTTAAATAAAAAAGGAACATTCTGTTTTATAAATTCAAATTCATGGCTTGATGTTGATTTTGGTAAATATCTTCAGGAATTTTTGCTTAAAAATTTCGAGATAAAAAGAATAATAGATAATCAGGTCAAAAGAAGTTTTAAAGAGGCTGATATAAATACAATTATGGTTTTAATTAACTATCCTGAAAAAGAATTTTTAAACAATAAAGTAAAATTTATTATGTTCAAAAAACCATTTGATGAAGCAATAAAAATTGATAATGAACTTTTGATAGAAGAAAAAGATGAACTATTTAAGAATGAAGATTTAAGAATTTTTCCAAAATCACAGAAAGAACTTTTATTAGAGGGAATTGAAGGTGATGAACAAGAAGAGATTAAACTTTTAAGCGGTAAATATGAAGGTGGAAAATGGGGTGGTATTTATTTAAGAGCACCTGATATCTATTTTACAATACTTGAAAAAGGTAAAGGGAAATTTGTAAAACTTGGAGATATTGCTGAAGTCCGTTTCGGTATTAAAACAGGTGCAAATGAATTTTTCTATGTTGAAGATGTGACTGATAAAATAGAGGATGATTAAATGAACGAGAAAGTTCTTTATATTTTTGTTGATGAAGCTGGTAATTTTGACTTTTCAAAAACAGGAACAAAATATTTTGTTTTAACTTCATTTTCTTCTTTGGAACCCCTTTATAACAGGGATAAACTTTTATATTTAAAATATGATTTATGGGAAAATAATTTGGGTCTTGAATATTTTCATGCATCTGAAGATAAAGACACTGTTAAAAATAAGGTATTTGAATTTATAAAATCAATAAATAATAATATAGAAATTGATTCAGTAATAATTCAAAAAAACAAAACTAATCCCAAATTATATGAAAATGAAACTAAAAAGGAAAAAGGCAAAAAAGTTTATGAATTATCATTAAAATGTCTTTTAAAATATATATTTAATAGATATAAAAACCTAAAATTAACAAAAATAATTATAGTTTTAAGTTCAATTTTCGATAACAACAAAAGAGAATTAATATTAAAGACAATTAAAAAATTCCTTAAAGAAAATTTTAATATATCGTTTAATATATATTTCTTTGATTCAAAATCAGACATAAATTGTCAAATAATTGATTATATATCATGGGCAATTTATAGAAAATGGGAGAAAGACGATTTAAAATCATATAATTATATAAAGGAGATTATTAAAAGTGAATTCGATATGTTTAAAACTGGAATTGAAATTTATTATTAATGACCACCCTACCTATCCAACTGGAAGAGGCCCCTGGCCTCTTATTAGTAGGATGGAACCTTTATATAATGATAATATATTTTTATATTTTGTCAAGTATGGTGAATTTGACAAAAATGTATTTTATTTATCAAGAGACAATAAATGAAATTTTCAGAAATTAAAGACAAAATAAAAAATAATAGAGGTTTTAATAGTTTAAAAGAAATAAAAGAAAGGGGTCTAAGGATTATAAGAAATACCAAAACAGGTGATTATTGGCTGATTGAGGAGGAGTTTTTAAAACCAGTCATAAAAAGTCCGAGAGAGTGCAAATCAATTATAATTAAACCAGAGGATTTAAAATATAAAGTTATAATGTGCCATAAATCAAAAGATGAATTGAAAAATGAGAATGCTTTTATTCTTGATTATATAGAATGGGGTGAAAAGGAGGGATTTAATAACAGACCGACTTGTAAGAGTCGAAAATATTGGTGGGATTTAGGACAAAAAATCATAGCAACAAATTTTATGCAACTCATTATAGGTGATAGATTTATCTCAGTTATAAATACTAACAATATATTAGCTGATACAGAATATTATATAGTTAATTTTAATTGGGATAAATCCATTTTAGGATTAATATTAAATTCAACATTGACAAGATTATTTTTAGAACTTTTGGGAAGAAATATGATTGGTGCTATTACTGGTTTAAAACTTCAAGTGTATGAAATTGCAAATCTAAATATATTGTCTCCGTTAATTTTTGAAAATAAAAAAAACTCCATTGAAAAAAATATAAATAAAATTAGCATAAGAGATATTAAAAATATATTTATTGAAATTGGTTTTGATCCTGATAAACCAATTAGAGAGCAAGTATCAAATCCTCTTCCTGATAGAAAAGAATTAGATGATATAGTTTTTGATATTATAGGATTAACTGAAGATGAGAGAAAAGAAGTTTATTGGGCAGTCGCTGAACTTGTCCAAAATAGATTAAAAAAAGCCAAAAGTGTTTAATAAAATTTTTAAAATAAATTTTGGAGGTTTAAATGAATAAAGATAATGTAAACATTGCATTTGAAATGTTGCTTGAAGAAATTGAAAATATCTTCAGTAGTTTAGATAGTGAAAGGGAAAAATTTTCTAAATCTAAAGATTATGAAAAAGCAAACGAGATATATAATAAAATTTCAAAGTTATCAAATTATTGTATTAAAGTAAAAGAACTTCAAAAAGAGTGGGATGAATTGTTTAGTAGTGAAGTGGTTGAAATACAAAAAAGAAAGAAGAGAAAAAAATTAAAAGAGGGACTTAGAACTCCTAATGAAAAATATATTATTCCTATATTAGAATCATTGATAGAGCTGGGTGGGAAAGGTGAAATGTCAAAAGTATTAGATAAAGTTTATGAAAAAATGAGAGACATATTAAATAAATATGATTATGAATATTTGCCTTCTGGTAAAATTATTAGATGGAAAAATACTGCTCAATGGTGTAGATTTAAATTAACTCAACAGGGTTTAATGTCAAAAGATTCTCCATTTGGTATTTGGGAGATAACAAAAGAAGGAATAGAATATTATAATAAAAATAAGTGAAGGTTGAATTTTTAAAGATATAATTAGAATTTTAAAACTGGAGGAAAATTTGATGAAAAAGAAGATGAATGAATCGAAAGATATAGAATATTATTTAAATCTTCCTTATAAATATATTTTTATATCAGAAGAAAGTGGTGGATATTCAGTCAAAGTTAAAGAATTTCCTGGTTGCTCTGCATTTGGTGAAACAGTTGAAGAGGCATTCAAAAATATAAAAGAATCAATGAAAATATGGTTATCTGAAGTTATAAAACAAAATTTGGAAATTCCTTATCCTAAAATTAAAAAAGAGAGTGAGTAATGCCAGATATAATAGATAACAGAAATTTTCTATTGTCTGAAGCAATTAAAAAGATGCTTTCATCTTCTGATAGTGCAAAATTTGTTATTGGTTATTTCTTTTTGAGTGGTTTTAAAGAAATTTCAGATTATCTTAAGGATTTAAACGAGATTAAAATTTTAATTGGTAATACAACTAATAAAGAAACAATTGAACAGTTAGTTGAAGGTTATAAAAAATTGGATAAAGTAAGGGAGGTTCTGGAAAAAAGGAATTTTTTAAATAAAAGTGAAACAAAAATATTAAAAAATGACACCTCTAAAGATATAAAAGAAACAATTGAATTTATGGATCAAGATGAAAGAGATGAAGAAATTATTAAAACGCTTGATAAGTTAATATCAGAAGGAAAAGTTAAATTTAAAATTTATACTAAGGGTAGGCTTCATGCAAAAGCATATATTTTTGATTATAAAGAAGGAAAAGGATATGAGAAAGGAATAGCAATAGTTGGTTCAAGCAATTTAACACTATCAGGTTTAACAAATAACACAGAATTGAATGTTGTTGTAAATGGAAATGAAAATCATACTCAACTAACAAAATGGTTTGAGGAATTATGGAATGAAAGTGAAGATTTCAATGAAGATTTGATGAGAACTTTAGAAAATAGTTGGGTTTTAAATGAAAATATAACACCATATGATATTTATATTAAAACAATATATAATTTGATAGAAAGAGAGGAATATTCACCAACAATCCTTGATTTTCCATTTTTAAGCAATTTTCAGAGGGACGCTCTAAAGCAAGCAATTAATATAATAGAAAAATTTGGTGGAGTTTTTATTTCAGATGTTGTGGGTTTAGGAAAAACATACATAGGTGCTGCTCTTATTGATTACTATAATAAAGTAAAGGGTGAGAAATCTTTTGTAATATGTCCTGCATCACTTAAAGATATGTGGGAAGATATTATAGAAAAATATGAATTGAATTCTCATGTTTTATCTATGGGAAAATTAAGTGAGAGAAATTTTAATATATTTGAGGAAAAGAAATTTAAAGATAGAAGCGTTGTCTTAATTGATGAGAGTCATGAATTCAGACATACAGAGACAATTAGATATAGAAATATATCTCCCTTCTTACAGGATAAGAAAGTTATATGTTTAACTGCAACACCAAGATGTAATACTCATTGGGATATTTATAATCAGATAAAACTTTTTCATCCAGAAGATTCTATAAGTGAATTTTCAATCAATCCACCAAATATGAGAGAATTTTTTAGAAATGTTGATGAAGGAAAAGCAAAGTTAAAAGAGTTTTTAAGAAATATTTTAATAAGAAGAACGAGAAAGTTTATTCTTACATGGTATGGTAAAGAAGATGAAAATGGAAAAAAGTATGTTGAAATTGGTGATAAAAAACAATATTTTCCTCAAAGAATATTACAAACTCAGGAATATAATATAGAAAAAACATATAACGGACTTTATGATAAGATAAGAGAAAAAATCAAGGAATTAACTTTAGCAAGATACAATCTTTATGACTATGTTTATGCTGAATATAGAACTGAATCTCCTTATTTAGAATTAAAACAGGCAAGTCAAAGTTTAAAAGGATTGATGAGAGTAATTTTATTTAAAAGATTAGAATCAAGTGTTGAAGCATTTAAAAAAACAATTAGTAATTTAATTAATTTAAACTGGCTAATGGTTGAAGCAATCGATACTGGTTTTATACCTGCAGGTGAAGAAGCCCAAAAATATATGTATCAATATGAATCAAAGGAAGAAGAGGATTTCTTTTCTATGCTTGAAGAACTGAGTATTAAGTATGATATAAGTGCTTTTGATGTTGATAAATTAATGGATGACATAAATATTGACATTAAAATTTTACAAGACATCGATAAAATGATTTCTAATATAGATATCAAAAACGATGATAAATTAAATGTTTTAAAAAATCTGATTGAAAAAAATTTAAAAAATCGGAAAGTTCTTATTTTTACTGAATATAGTGATACCGCTGATTATCTTTATGATAATCTAAATTATTTAGAAAAGGTTGAAAAGGTAGATAGTAAGAGAAAAGATTGGATGAATGTCATTAAAAGATTTGCTCCAAGATCAAACAATTATGAATTAAAAAATAGTGAAGAAGAAATAGAGATTTTAATATCAACAGATATCTTAAGTCAGGGCTTAAATTTACAAGATGCATATATTGTTATAAATTATGACTTACATTGGAACCCTGTAAGATTAATTCAAAGAATTGGTAGAATTGATAGAATCGGAGCAATTAACGATAAGGTATATTGTTTTAATTTTTTACCTGAAAAAGAGATAGAAAAACATTTAGGTTTAAAAGAAAGGTTGAGTAGAAGAATACAAGAAATTCATGACACAATAGGTGAAGATACAAAAATTTTGGATGAAACTGAAAAGTTAAATGAAGAGGAAATGTACGCAATCTATTCTGGTGATGAAAAAATTTTAGATAGAGAGGATGAGGAAGAATCTTTAACTCTTCAAGAATTAAAAAATATAATAAATGAAATTGAGAAAAGCGATCCTCAATATTTGGAAAAGATAAAAAATATGCAAGATGGCGTGAGAAGTTATAGGGGGTTTGGAGAGGAAAAGTATTTATATACATATTTAAAATGTGGTGATTATGAAAAATTATATTTACTCAATGAAAATGGTGATATTGTTGATGATGATTTAGAAAATATATTAACTCAAATTAAATGTGATTCTTCTGAAAATATTGGGAAAAAGGATAAAGAGATGTTTAAAATAATACCAGATGTTAAAAGAAAATTTGAAGAAGAAGTTAAAATACTTATGGATAAAAAAATTATTTCCCGTAAATTAACTCCTCAACAAAATTATGTATTAAAAGAATTACAAATCATTTATGAGAAAAATGATAATTTTGAAATAAAAGAGATGGCTAATAAATATAGTGAAATATTTAAAAAAGAGTTGATTCCAATAGTCCAAAAGGAATTAAGAATCATTAAAAGAGAAAACTATAAAGATGAATATCTTTTAGAAAAACTAAAAGATATAATAAATAAATATAATCTTCTAAGGGAGAAAAAAGAGGAAGAAATAAGAAAAGAAGAGGATAGAACTAAAATTATCTGTAGTGAGATTATAAATATTTAATTTTTTACAACATTTTAAAATAAGTTTTAATTTTTTGTGCCATCAACTTTCTTCTTTCTTTAAGAAAATCTTCATAATTTTCAGTTGAGGAATCAAATATTGACTTTGGAATGCAATGAGCTTCTAAATTATTATAAAGTTCATCTATATTATTAATAGCACCATATATTAATTTTCCAGTTTCACATTGTTTTAATAATTCTCTAAAATAATCTTTAGGGGCTTTATTGCCAATAGCAATATTTATTTCACTTTGTGCCATAACGTAATTTGCTATTTGATTATACATATTTCTTTCATATCCAGACTTTTTTAAATAATCTTTTGGAAAAATATGATGTACATCACCTTTTAAAGAAATTAAATCTTGAACTTTTATATCCCTTGATAAAAATCCCTTATCGTCCATTTTTACTTGAGCTGCTAAAAAAACATAAAATTCAGGACTAAATGCAACAGGCGTATCCATTTGTTGTGGTAGACTTACATCCCAGAAAGAATCTGGAAGTTCTGCTTCAATTACACTTTGAATATATTGTTCAGGGTCTAATTCATTTAAACGTCTAATATCTATATCAAATTGAGTTTCTGGAGATGCAGAATAACGACCCTTTAAAATTGACAAGACAAGCCACTTTCTAACTAATGATTCAATTTTTGCTTGTAGAATATTTTTATCTCTTAAAGTTAAATATAATATATAAGCGAAATCAATTGCGTTTTGAGACCTTATCATAAAATTTTCTATAAAGCCAGCAGATTTAACTATCATCACAAACTTTTTAAAATTATTTTCATTCATAGATTCTAAAATTCCCTCTTTTAATTTATTGAATGATTCTTCTACAATTTCCTCTTTATATTGACGAGTTTCAAAATCTCTACCAGATATCAATGCAACTAAATCTTGTAATTTTCCTCTTTTAAATTTTGTTGTGAAAGAAACTCTTAACATATCAGTATATGAAGGATCGTATAGGTCGTCTTTTTCATCTTTTAACCAAATCATTTTTTTAAAATAATCAGTTTCTGTAAATTCTTTATCTAATTCTACAAGTTGACTATAAAATTCAGGTTTTTTAGCAAGATGACAAAAATAATCAATTGCTTTTCTTAATATATTTCCACCATATTTTTCATCAACTGCAATTTTTGACATTGCAAAATCTGCTTGATTTAATACAACCCCTGATGAGTTAATTCTAATAAATATTTCTGTGACTTCTTCAATACCAAGATCTGAGTTTAAATCTATTAATCCAATAGGTATATTTATGATACTTTTTAATGAATCAATGCTTTCTAAAATATCTTCCTTTTTAACATCATTATTATAAGAACAATATTCCTCAACTGCATTTAAAATTTTATACTCTGGAGAAAAAACTTTTGAAATATCGGATATCCATCTTTTATCTTTTTGTATTGTTGTATTTAATACTTCGAATTTATTTTCAATAGGATTAAAAGCAATTGTTATTCTTTTCTTTTGATAATCAGAATTAATTAGTTCTTTTCCTAATATGGCAGCCATAAGTGCTTTTACACGTTGTTGTCCATCTATTAATATTCTTTTTCCAATAGAAGAAGACCCATCTTTTAATTTAACATGAGGATTTTGCCATACAATTAAATAACCAATAGGATATCCATTATATAAAGAATCGATAAGATCTCTAACTTTAATTGCATTCCATATAAAAGGTCGTTGAATTTCAGGAACTGCTATTTCATTAGATAAAATCCATGTTAAAATTGTTTGAATTGGATGATGGTTCACTGAAAATTTCTGTATAACCATGCAATTCCTCCTAAATTTTTATTTATATAAATATTTTATCATATTATGATTTACAATATAGAATTCAAAAAAAGTTTACAAAAATAGGCTGTCTACTTTTGTAAACTAAGAGATTTTTTATAAATAAGTTGTGTAATTAAACATTAAAAGCTTGGCTTAAAGCACCTCTTGCTTTATCAAAATTGGTATTAAAATTAAAAATCATCTTTCCAGTTTTTGCATTTATGATTAATTCATGAGGAGTTTCAAGATCTTCTGTATCTCCACCACCAACATTTATTCCAACTTTTACATTAATTATACCACTACCACTACGCTTTGATCTACCTTTTTTCATATTTATACTTAACACATCACTTGGTGTTAAGGAGAAGTTTTCACTGTGTTCTTGAAGAATTTCATCTGGAGTCATTTCATAATATTTTTTATAATATGTAAAACCAGTCCCCATTTGAGAGAAAAATTGTTTTAATTTTCCTCCTCCAGCGTCTTTTGTCTCTTCTTTTCTCCTATCAGCCTCTTTTTTATACAATTCTTGAGTCCATTTTGCAAACAACATCCTTTTATCTGTTACGACAAGTGCCCAAGGTTCTAATTTAAACATACTTTTCTTCCAGTTTACCGGAACAACTTCTAAGATATTTTCTTCCATAAAACACCTCCATATATTTTTAAATGAGAAGATAATAATCCCATTTAAATTTTAATTATATCCTAATTATATATTTATTTTATGGAAATATAAGATAAAATTAAAAAAATAGGTTAATGTTATGATTAAATTGAATTTACTTAAATTAAAAGAAGACACTTTTTTAAGAAAAAATCTTATTGAACTATTCAATCAAAATAGAAATAAAAAAATTATCTATATTGAGGGTGAGGCAGGTTCTGGTAAAACAACTTTTCTATCAATGCTTTTTGATAAAAAGAGAAATTATTCATTTTTAACTGTATCTAAATTGGATAAAAATAAAAATATTTTTCTAAAATCCTTAATAAACTCATTATATAAAGAAAAAACTAAGAAATTTAAAATACCTCAAAAAGAATTATTGAATTTTATAATTAGTTTTTTAAATTCAATAGAGGAAGATTTTTACATAATAATTGATGATTTTCATGAAATAAGTGATGATAATGAAATAATAAGTTTAATAAAAATATTAATAAAAAATACAAATGAAAATATCCACTTAATCTTATCAAGCAGATTTAAACTGCAAGAGGAATTTTATATTGATTTATTAAGAGAGAGAATTTTTATCATATCAAATGAATTATTGAAATTAACAAGAGATGAGATAATGGATTTTTTCAAATTTAGAAATATTTTAATTGATAAAAAAGAGGCTGAAGAAATCTATAAAAAAAGTGGAGGATGGATTATATATATAAATTTGATATCAAAATTTTACAATAAAGAGTCAGAGATATATGATTTAAAAATCATAGATAAATTTTTTGAAGATGAAATTTTTTCTTTATTAAATGAGAACGAAAAAGAAATTTTAAAAATATTTACGCTAAAAGAGGTTATTCCCAAGAATGTTATTGAAAATTTTTATGATGATGGATTAAAAATCTTAAAAATTCTATCAAACAAAAACATATTTGTTGAAGAAGAAGGCAACTATTTTAAAATTCATCCTGTATTTAAAGAGGTATTGTTAAATAAATTTGGAAAACTTGATAAAAGTTCCTCTATTAAATTAGCAAGAATTTATGAAAAATATAGATATTATAAAGATGCATTTGAAATTTATATACTCTTTAAAGAGTATGAAAATGGAGTAAGGATAATAGAGACATGGGGATTAAAACTGTTTGAAAGTGATGATATATATATTTTAGAAGATTTAATAAATTCAATACCAAAAAGTTACTACACTGAAAAAATATATCTTATATTATCTGATATGGAAAAAATAAAGGGAAATTATAAAAAAGCACTTGAAATAGTATCGAAAATCGACCCGATAAAATTTAATAAGAAAGAGGATAGATTTTTAAAATTTATAAAAGGTGAACTTTTATATCTTACTGGTGAATATAAAAAGGCATTTAAAATTTTGAATTCATTTACTTTTAACAATGAACTTGAGATAAAAAGAGTCCAAATTTTGGCAATAATTTATCATTTTCTAAATAATGATAATAAATTCAAAAAATATATGGAAAGAGCATTAATTCTATCACAAAACAAAGATGATTTATATAGTGAAACAAAAATATTGAATGATTTAGTTGTTGGATGGTATGAACCAAAAGGAGAAATAGTAGAATCTGAAGTTATGCTTAAAAAAGCAATATCAATTACAAATAAGAATAATCTTTTTTTAAATCCTATAATTCCAGGTAATTTAGCTTATATAAAAGAAATTTTAGGAGAATATAAAGAAGCAGAAAAAATAGCGTCTAATGCTTTAAAAATTTCAAGAAAAATTGGAGACAAATCAAAAATAATTTTTATTTTAAGAATTTTGGGATCAATTTATATTAAATTGAGCGAATTTGATAAAGCAAAAAGAGCGCTTGAAGAAGCTCTAATATTAACTGAGGATTGTCCAGATCCATCAAGAAAAATTGGAATACTTTATAATCTCTCTTCACTATACGAAAGTTTGAATCAATATGATAAAGCAACTCTATTTGCAAAGGAAGACCTTGAATTAACCAAAAAAATTGGGAATGAAAAATTTATTTCTCAATCATATCTAAATCTCGGAAGAATTTATTTAAGAACAAAAGAATATGAGAAATCAAAAAATTTTCTCTCTATGGCAAAAGATATTTTTGAAAAATTTGGATATAAATTAAATTTATTTGAAACATATCTTTTTTTATTCTTAAATCCTACATTAGAATCTTCTGAAAAAGAGAAGATAAAAGATAAAATATTCAGTATATTAGAAGAGAAAGATTATAGTTTTTATTATAAATCAATTCTTAAAAAAGAAGAATTAGATTTTATTAATCAAAATATATTTAAGAAAAAAGAAAAAAGATTCATTGTAAAAACTTTTGGGAAATTTATTTTAATCAGGGATAAATCTGAGGTAAAGGATGATGAATGGAAAAGAGAAAGTGCAAAAGATCTTTTTAAATATTTGATAATTAAAAAAGGTAGGGCTTTAAAAGATGAGCTTTACGAAGATATATTTCCAAATTTATCAATAAAAACCCAAAACAACTCTTTAAGGGTTTCTATCTCAAATTTAAAAAGAATTTTAGAGCCAGATTTAAAAAGGTATGAAGCTTCAAAATATCTAAAAATAGATAAAGATCTTGTCTATCTAAATTTTAGTGATTTTGATATAGATTTGTTTGAATTTGAAAATATAAGTCAGATAGCAATAGAAGAAAAAACTTTGGAACTTATTTTAAAAGCAATTAATATTTATAAAGATAGATTTTTGAATGAAGATAGATATAAAGATTTTGCTATATATAAAACATACCAGCTTGAAGAGATTTATATAGATTTATTGAATTTATCAAGTGATCTATTATTTTCATTGAATAAAAAAGAGGAGGCTTTAAAAAATATAAAAAAATCATTAGAAATAGATCCTTTTCAGGATGAAATTTTAAAAAAATTTTTTCAATTTTTAATAAAATCGAAGAAAAAGGTTTATGCAAAAAAACTTTATAATGAATTTAAAGAAAAATATAAAAAGAACTGGAATATAGACATATCTAAAATCATAAATTTAGATAAAATTCTGTAACATTTCTGTAACAAATTTTTTTATAAATTAATTTAATGAATATTAAAAAGAGAACTTTTTTAATTAAAATTGTAAAAAATGAGGATAAAATTTCTGGCGTTATTGAAGATCTAAACTCTAAACATAAAAAAAATTTTGAAAACATCAACGATATTCTCTTTTTAATTAATGAATCTTTTGAAGAAAAGGAGGAAACTAAATGAAAAAAAGAAAACTATTAATTCTTTTGATAATTGTTTTAACAACCATATCTTTTTTCTCATGTAAAAAGAAAATAGTTAATCCATCGGGTCAGCAAACAGAATCTCTTGCAAGCTGGACAATTTTATTTTATTTAGGTGGAACAAATAACATTGAAACTTGGTTAAATTATAATATCAATCAACTTGAAAATATTGGTTCAAATCCAAAGTTTCATATGGCTGTTCAGATTTCAAGAAATTCTGAAAATGGAAAAGCTACAAGATATTATATTCAAAAAGATGAAGATTTTTCTAAAATAACTTCGAAACCTACTGATGTTGGTATTGTTGATTCTGCTGATTATAAAGTTTTAAAGGATTTTATTATATGGGGTGTTAAAACATATCCCTCAAATCAATATGCATTGATAATTTCATCTCATGGTGGAGGATGGCTTGGAATAGTTGAAGATCAGATTAAAAATTCTTTTATGTCAACAATTGACCTTCAGAAAGCATTAAGGGAAGCAAGATTTGAAACAGGTAGAAAATTTGATGTTCTAATTTTTAATTCTTGTTTAATGGGTATGACTGAAGTTGCGTATCAGCTTAAGGACGAAGCAAATTTCATTGTTGCATCAGAAATATCTCAATATGCTTTTATAAATCTTGACAGAGCAATTGAGCCTTTAAGCAGTTATCCAGGAATAACAGGTGCAGATTTTTCAAAAATGATTGTTAAAAGTTTTATCGATGGGTGGAAAAATCCACCACAAGGATTTACACAAAAACCACAAATCTATACAGCATATAACATTCTGGAAATAAGTAAGCTAAAAAATTCTTTAGATGAAATCGCAAAAAATGCTATAAGATCATTTCTTTATTATGGAGAATATATAGTTGAAGATATCAAAAAAGTGCCACTAATTGAAAAGGAGGGTATTTATTCTACATATATTGATTTGAAATATTTACTTGAGGTTTTAAAAAATGATATAAGAATTGCAGATTATGATATTAAGAAGGGTGTTAATGACTCACTAACAATTTTAAATAATTTAATACTTGCTAAAGAGGTAAGCCCTGGTTATGTTAATTCTGATACAAGTCTAATGAATTTAAATGAAGCATCTGGAATGTCTATATGGGCTCCTATAATTAGATTTCAAAGTGGAACTTTAAATCATTATTCAAAACTTGATTTTACACTTGATACATCATGGCTATCATTTTTATATATTTTAAATCCCGAAATGCCACGATTTATAACAAAATATGAAGTTGATAATTGGTTAATTTACAACGAACAAAATCTTGGAATATCTTTTAAGGCACCAGATGACAATCTTTTCAAACCAGTAAGAATTAATGAAGATATTTATATACTTGGAGGTGAGTTTACTGGTTTTACTGAAAATAGAAGATATTTTGGTGGAGAGGCATATATATGCTTTAATATAACGAAAAATATTACAGAAGTTGATTCAGTAGCTTGGGGCAATAAGGAACTTGCGAGAATAATACCACAGTATGTTGATTATAAAGAGATTTTCAAAAATGAAAGTGAGCTTAGCGGTGAAAGGTGTTATATTTTTATTTTAAAAGGAATAGACAGAGCAGGACAAAATGTAACAGAAGCACATACATATTTAATCTATGATAAAACAGGTTATGATATAACATATATTGCTGATACAGCACTTTTCCCTGAATTTTTGGATATTTATCTAAAAATTATTTATAGTTTCAAAATTACTCATTAAAATTTTTATGTATAGGAGGTAAAAAGTGAAAAGAAAAATTTTTTTAGTGATGTTGGGATTGTTTTTAGTTATCGGATTATTTGGTTGTGTCTCCTATCCTAATACTCCTTTACTTGTTAAAACATCGGATATCAATAATAATCCCTTAAATTATGACCAACATTTTATCTCAGTTAAAGGAACCGTTACAGCAAATGGAACACAACCATCACTTCAACTTGGCTGGTATGACCTTGCTGATGAAACAGGAACAATTGCAATTCTTACAACTCCTGATGTACCAAAAGTTGGAGATGAATTTTGGGTATCAGGAACTGTTATTTATGCAACAAAAGTTGTAGGAGCAAGAACTCTATCTATTGTACTTCAGGAAAAAGAAAGAATTAAGATGGGTTTAAATTATCCACTCATAATAGGCATCGTGGTAGTTGCTGCTGTTGCCTTAATTGCTCTTTATTTCTTACTTATAAGAAGAAAGGAGCCAGTATATGAACCTATTAAAAAAGAAGAGTATATTCCTGAAAGAAGGCCAAGTGAACCTTATATTCCAGAAGCGAAAGTAAGTAAAAAAACTCAGGAAACTGTTATTGAAGAAGAAGGTTTAGTTGAAGGAGCTCCTGCATTGTTGATAATCAAAAGTGGAAGAAAATCTGGTGCTACTTTTCCTTTAAGAAAAAAGGTTATAAATATGGGAAGAGATAGTTCAAACGAAATAGTGATTGATGATCCAAAATCTTCGAGACAACATGCAAAGATAAAATTAGAAGGAGATAATTTTGTTATTTATGATCTCGCATCCTCAAATGGAACTTTTGTTAATGGTGAAAAAATCACAAGTGTAAAATTAAATGATGGTGATGAAATAAAAATAGGAGACACTGTTTTTGCTTTTAAATTACTATAATGAAACTTAAAGTTACCTCTTTTGGAAAAAGTGATATTGGAAATGAAAGAGAAAATAATGAAGATAGTTTCATTATAATATCAAATGAAAATTTTAATGTCCTCTCTGTTTGTGATGGTATGGGTGGACATAATGCTGGAGAAGTTGCATCGAATTTAGCAATAAATTGCTTAAAAGATTTTGCATATCAAAAAGGAGATTTTGCAATAACATGGAGAGAAGAAAATAAAAACTCTCCATGTTATTTTTTCTCTGATGAGAAATTAATTGAATTTGTAAAAAAGATGAACACTAAAATTTATGAAAAATCTTTGAAAGAAGAATCTCTTAGCGGAATGGGAACAACAATAAATGCTGTTTTTATAATAGATGATGTAGCAAAAATAATAAATGTTGGAGATTCAAGAACATATTTGATAAGAGAAAATGAAATATTAAAGATAACTAAAGATCACTCTCTAATTGAAGAGGTAAAAGATAAAGGTGACATAAACGAAGATGATATTCAAAAAATTATACCAAAAAATATAATTACAAAAGCTATTGGCATAAAAAAAGATGTTGAACCAGATATTTATAGCTTGAATCTTTTAATAAAAGATAGATTAATACTCGTTACAGATGGTGTCTATGATTTTGTTTCAGATAGAGAAATATTAAATATATGTAGAAAAGGTAAAGTTAATTCAGTTACTGAAAAGTTGATTAATAGAGCAAAGGAAAAAGGTGGAACAGATAACATAACAGTTATAACTTCTATCATTATAAGATAAAAGAGAGGTTTTATGAAAGAGGTAATAAAAGGAAGATATAAAATTTATGACAAAGTTGGCAGTGGAGGAATGGCCACTGTCTATATTGCAAGAGATTTAGAAACATATGAAGTTGTCGCAATCAAAGTTCTAAAAGAAGAATTAATAACTTCCCCAAATTATGTTAAAAGATTTTTAAGAGAAGCTGAAGTTGTTTACAATATGAAACATGAAAATATAACCTCTGTTAAAGATTTTGGTATTGAAGATAACACATACTTCATAGTAATGGAATATGTTGAAGGCAAAACACTTTCACAGCTTCTCGAAGAAAAAAGGAAATTTGAAATTGAAGAAGCAATAGATATAATCATTCAAGTTTTAAAAGCATTGCAATATGCTCATGATAATGGAATTGAAGCACATAGAGATATAAAACCTCAAAATATAATGATAGATAAAAATAAAGTTGTAAAGGTTATGGATTTTGGTATTGCAAGAATTTCTACAACACACACTTTAACACAGGAGGGTTCACTTCTCGGCACTCCAGATTATGTTTCACCTGAACAAGCACAAGGTAAGGATGTTGATATTAGAAGTGATATATATTCTGTTGGTATTACACTATTTCAATTGATAAATGGTAGCCCTCCTTTTGAAGCAGATACTCCATGGGGAGTTATCAATATGCACCTATATGACAACCCTCCACTTTTAGAACTACCTGAAAGATATTCAGAATTAAGTTTAATAATAAATAGAAGTTTGGCAAAAGAGAAAGATGAGAGATATCAAACACCAAATGAATTTATTGAAGATCTAAATTTGTTAAAAAAGGGGAAACCATTAAAAAGAAAAATAAGTAAAGAAAGAAAATATACAATTGAAGGTGGAATTGGTGAGCTATTCATAAATACAAAACCTGAAGGAGTTAAAATATTTTTAGATGGAGTAGAAAAAGGGGAAACTCCGATATTATTAAAAAATTTAGCATCAAAAAAATATAATGTTGAATTGGTAAAAGATGGTTTTAAAAAGCAAATTTTATCAGCCAATGTTCTCCCAGATAGAAGAGCTAACCTAAATATAGATATGGTAGTAAGCAAAAAAGAACCAAAGGAAATTGAACAGAAACCTATATCAAAATTTAAACTAAACCCAAAATCAATTTTATTTATTCTAATTATTTTAATTGCCTCTGTTTCATTAATCTTTTTATTTAGACCAAAAGAAAAACCTCCTATTAATCAACCAATTGTTTATGGCACATTATTTGTAAATTCAAAACCATCTGGCTTAGATATCTATTTAGATGGAAATAAAACTGATTTTAAAACACCATATACCTTTACAAATTTAAGTGCAAAAAATTATACAGTTGAAGTGAAATATAATGATGAGTTAAAAAAAGAAGAGGTTTTATTAAATGGTGGTGATAGAAAAGAGGTTATATTTGAATTTAATGAGGTAGTCACTGGAAATCTGAAAGTTGAATCTGAACCAACTGGTGCAAAAATTTTTATCGATGATAATGACACTGGGAATATAACTCCTTATACTCTGAATAATATTACTTCAGGTGAACATAATATTAAATTGACTATTCAAGGTTATGAAGATTTTACCTTAAAAGTAAATATTCCTGAGACAAAAGAAATAAAAGTAACATTAAATAAAATAGCTGAAAAACTTGGAACTCTTAAAGTTCAAAGTGAGCCACAAAATGCCGAAATATATATAAACAATGAATATAAAGGTAAGACGCCTTTTGAAATAAAACTTTCAATAGGTAAATATAATCTAAAACTTAAATTAACTGATTATGACGATTGGCAAAAAGAGGTTGAAATTAAAAGTGACGAAGAGACATCAATCAATGCTACTCTTAGTAAAACAATAACAACTGTAAATGAAGGAACATTAAAAATCACTTCAACTCCAAAGGCCTATGTCTATATTAATAATCAGTTGAAAGGTCAAACTCCATTAAATTTAAAGCTCGCTGAGGCAGAATATAAAGTAAAAATCTATCTTGAGGGTTATGAAACATATGAAAAAACTATAAAAATTGTTAAAGGAGAGGAACAAAATATAACAGTAACACTTAAAAAAATTATCTCAAAAACATATATTAAAATTTTAACAGACCCAGAAAATGCTGAAGTTTATATCGATAAAATCTTTTTAGGACTTTCGGGTGATAAATTTGAGGTTAAACCAGGAAAACATGAAATACTTATAAAACTTGAAGGATATATTGACTATCTTTCTGATATAGATATTAAAGAAGGAGAAACAAAAACAATTAATGTCACATTAGAAAAGACTCCATAAGAGGAGGGTAATTTATGAAAAAAATTATATTATTTTTAATTTTAATAATATTGATTTTTAATACTTATGGTTTTAGTTACCAGAACATAGAAATAATTGGTAAAGGTGGCGGATTTTCAAATTTGATTTTTCCTACAGGAATTTACTTTATTTCTAATAAATTGTATATATCAAATTACTACGGTAACACAATATCAATATGTGATTTGAACAATAACACTTGGTCAGAATTTGGTTGTTATGGAGAAGAGGCTGGTAAATTTATTAATCCAAACTCAATTACAATTAGTCAAGATAAAAAAATTTTCGTTACTGATACAGGAAATAGTAGAATTCAAGTTTTTGATGATAAAAGTAATTATTTATTTTCATTTGGAAAAGATAGACTAACATCCCCTATTGATGCTTATATTTATGGAAATAAAATTTATGTTACAGACTTTGAAATTTCTAAAATTATTGTTTTTGATTTAAATGGAAAATATATTACAGAATTTGGGGAAAGAGGAACTAATGTAAGCGAATTTGACGGACCTCTTGGCATCTGTTTAGATAATAATGGAAATATTTTCATCTGTGATTCTAAAAATAAAAGAGTTCAAATTTTTGATAATAACTTTGTTTATAAAAAAACAATTCAATTAGATGGAGCACCATGTGATATTTTTGTTGCAAATGATAAAAAAATTTATATCTCTGACTATAATAATTTTAAAATATATATATACTCAGAGATGGGGGCAAATAAAATAAAAGAACAGAAAATAAACACTGACACAGATTGGTATTTTTATAAAGCCCCAATTTCAATTTATGTATCACAAGATAATTATCTTTTCTATTCAGTACCTTGGGAAAATAGAGTTGAAATGTTAAAACCTGATGGAAATCTATATAAATCTTTAGGTGAACAAGCAAAAGATGGTAAATTTCTCTATCCAAAATCTATCTCAATTTCAAATAATAAAATATTTGTTGCTGATTATATGGCTAATTCAGTTAATATATATGATTTAGAAAAAAAATTTAGTTCAAACATAAATTATTCTTTTGAGCATCCAACAAGTATAACAAATGATGAATCAGGGAATATTTATATTGTCTCAAGATATTTGGGGGAAATAATTTCTTTAGATAAAAACTTAAATTTTAAATATAAGATAAAAGAATTTAATGGAGATTCTTTTTCTTTTCCTCAAGATATATTTTCTTTTAGAAATAAATTATATGTTGCTGATTCTTATAATGATCGTATAGTTATTTTTTCAACTGAGGGAAATTTTATAAAGACGTTCGGAAAATCTGGTTCAGGTATTTATGAATTCAATTATCCAAATTCTATTTATGTAGATAAAGATGAAAATCTTTTTGTCTTAGATAATGGTAATAAAAGAGTTATGGTATATGATAAAAATTTAAACTTTAAATATGAGGGTAAAAATTTAAATTTATCAAATCCAACTTCTTTATATATCTATGGTCAATATATTTTTATTTCTGATGAAAGCATAAATGATATAAAAATATATAGTTGGGATGGAAATAAAATAACATTTATAAAAAGTTTTGGTGGAATAGGAGGTCCATTAACAAAAAATATTTCTTTAAGAAGTCAGGAACTCAATTATAATTTTGAACCTGGTATGTTATTAGAACCTCAAGATGTTTTTGCTTTTAATAACTTCTTGTATGTAGTTGATTCTGGAAATAGAAGAGTTCAAAAAATAGCTTTATCAGATGTTTTAGAAGAAGTAACAGAAAAAGAGGAAATTGTCATAACTCTTTGGGTTGATAAACCAAATGCATTAATCAATAACAAGGAGATTTATATTGATCCTGACAATATAAAAGTTGTACCATTTA
>ERZ795045.1635-NODE-1635-length-24298-cov-5.294229_pt1 | contig 24298 bp, 23 predicted proteins | sample MGYA00375129_ERZ795045 | MGnify/ENA primary metagenome ERZ795045 (study PRJEB30174, sample SAMN05720166) | activated sludge metagenome | isolation source: anaerobic digester from wastewater treatment plant | place: Japan | collected 2015-05-15 ...
ATAAAAATGTTTTCCTTTTCCAGAAACTTCTGAAATTTTTTTACTTTCTTTTCCAAAGGTAAAAATAATATCAATTTTTAAATTTCTAATCAAATTTCCTATATACCAGTGATAAAAGTTTGAAAATTTTCCGAGTTCTGCCATATCTCCTATAATTGCTATTTTTCTTTTAAATTTTTTTCTTTCAAATGACAACAAAGAATTTTTTAAAGAATTTGGATTTGAATTATAACTCTCATCAATTATAAAAATATCATCCTTTATAAATTCTCCCCTTCCTTTGAGTGGTTTAAGTCCGTATAAAACATTTTTTATATGTTTTTCTGATATTCCAAATTTTTTCCCAAAAGCGATACCAAAAAGCCCAGAATAAATGAAAGAAGTATTCCAGAAATTCATTTTATATTTTTCTCCAGAGTATTCAAATATGAAATAATCAAATTCCTCTTCAATAATTTCTCCTGTTATATCTGCATTTTTCTTTACACCAATTGTAATTAAATTTTTTGTATCTGTTTTTCCCTTTAAATAATAAAAAAAATCACTATCTTTATTAAGAAAAACATTTTTTTCCTTAATAAGATTACCAAAAATTTCCGATTTTGCATCTGCCAGTTCTTTTCTATTTTTAAAAAAACCAATATGAGCCACTCCAATATTTGTTATAACACAGGAATTTGGTGCAGATATTTTACTTAAATAATCAATTTCTCCCTTTTTATTCATTCCAATTTCAAAAACACCAATTTCTGTTTTTTTATCTGCCTGTAAAATAGAAAGGGGAAGACCAATTTGATTATTAAAATTTCCAATTGTTCCTGTTGTATTAAACTTTTCTGATAATATTTCTTTTATAATTTCTTTTGTAGTTGTTTTACCATCACTCCCAGTAATATTAATAACATGCATATTTAATTTAATTCTATAATTTTTACCTATATCTCCAAGTGCGTATAGAGTATCTTTTACTTTTATCAGTAAATTATCGTTCCCTATGTAATCACTGGATACAATTGAAGCTACTGCTCCTTTTTTAAATGCATCTTTTACAAAATCATGACCATCATATTTTTCGCCTTTTAAAGCAATAAAAATTTCTCCTTTTTTAATCTGTCTTGAATCAGTTGAAATTCCTTCTATAAAAAAATCTTTAAACTTCTTGTTAACCTTTCCTTTACACCACTTTATAATTTCACTCAATTTAACTTTTTCCATTTTAAAGTAATTTTTCTTCCTTTTTTCTATTAATTATTTCTTTTATTGCTTTTCTTGCTTCTTCTCTATCGTCAAAAGGGATTGTGACATCTTTTAATATTTGAAATGCTTCATGTCCTTTACCCGCTATAACAACACAGTCATTACTTTTTGCCATTGAAATGCCTTCGTATATTGCCTTTTTTCTATCAGGGATTGCAACATATTTCTTCCTGAGATAAAATGGAATACCTCTTTCAATATCTTTTATTATTTTAATTGGGTCTTCTGTTCTTGGATTATCAGATGTGATAATAACAAAATCAGCCATTTTTACTGCAATTTTTCCCATTAAAGGTCTTTTACTTTTATCTCTATCTCCTCCACATCCAAAAATGAGTATTATTCTTTTTGGTCTTAAACTTTTGACAGAAAGTAATAAATTGTTCAGTGCATGATGAGTATGTGCATAGTCAACAATAACTGAAAAATCCTGTCCTTCATCAATAAACTCAAATCTTCCAGGTACATTTTCAATCTTTAAAAATGCTTTTTGAACTGTTTCAAAAGGAATTTTATAAATATAAGAAAATGCAATTCCTGCAAGTAAATTATATACATTCCCCAGTCCACTAATTTTACTATTGAAAAATAATTTTTCATTTTCAATTGCAATTTCTAAATAGTTTCCTCCTTTTTCTACTCTATAACTCAAAAGTTTTACATTTGAGTTCCTGTTTTTACCAAATGTTATCCATTTAATACCATTTTTTTCACATCCCTTGATGAAAACTTTCGCATAGGGAGAATCTAAATTAATTATTCCGTATTTTTCCTTTTTTTCACTGTCTTTTAAATATCTCGTAAATAAAAGAAGTTTTGCATTTAAATAATTTTTAAATGTTTTATGATAATCAAGATGTTCATGGGAAGCAATGTTTGTAAAGATTCCAGCATTAAAGTCAATACCTTCTATCCTTCTCTGTTCACTTCCATGAGAAGAAACTTCCATAACAGCCCACTTACAACCATTTTTTAACATTTCAGAAAACATTTCAATTAAATCAAGTGATTCAGGAGTTGTATTTGTTGATACAATTTTTCTCTCTCCTATTTCATAAAAAATTGTTCCTATAAGACCTGCCTTAATTCCATTTTCATTTAATATTTCTTTTATTATAAAACTTGTTGTTGTTTTTCCATTTGTTCCTGTTATTCCTACAATATTTAATTTTTTTGAAGGGAAATCATAATAAATATTTGCAATCTCACTCAATGTTTTTTTAGTATCTTCAACAACAATTTCTGTAATATCTGCAGGTATAATTGAAGGTCTTTTGCTTACGATTACACATTTTGCTCCTCTTTCAATGGCTTCATTTATAAAGTTGTGGCCATCCTGTTTTGTTCCTTTTATTGCAATAAAAACATAATTTTCTTTAATTTTTCTTGAATCATAAGCAATTCCCTCAACTTCAAAATTATTAAGATTAAAAACCTTTTTTTTCTTGATATCTTTAATTAGTTCCTTTAGTTTCATTTTTATATACCATTTTTAAATCTTTTTCAGGAGGTATTTGATAATAATTTATTATTCTTACAAGTATATCCCTGAATATTGGAGCAGCAACAAGCCCTCCATAATAAGTTCCCATTGGTTCATCTACATTAACTGATATTGCTATATTTTTTTTCTTACTCAATAAAAATCCTACAAAAGAAGAAACATATTTTCCTTTTAAATAACCTCCATTCACTGCTTTTTGAGCAGTTCCTGTCTTCCCACATATGATATATCCATCAATTTTGGCAGAGGAGGCAGTTCCTTCTGAACTAACAACTTTTCTTAACATTTCTTTTACAATATTTGTTGTATTTGTTGATAAAATCTGTTCTTTTTCATCCTCATAATTATTAATTACATAACTTTTTTCGTCTTTGATTTCTTTTATTATATGAGGTTTAACAAGATATCCACCATTTGCAAATACAGAAATTGCTCTTATTCCCTGAATTGAAGTTATTCCAACCTCCTGTCCTATAGGTATGGCTGTAATTGAATATGAAGACCAGTTTTCAAGTGGTCTGAATATACCTCCTATTTCTCCCGGTAAGTCAATTCCTGTCCTTTCCCCAAATTTAAATTTTTTGCAATATTTATAGAGTTTTTCTTCTCCAAGAGACATTGCAATTTTAACAATCCCAATATTACTTGATTTAACAACTGTTTCTTCAAATGTTAAAATTCCATAAGGGTGAACATCATGAAGATAATGATCTCTTACAAACCATTTCCCATATTCGCACATTATTGTTGAATCTGGAGTAAAAATATTTTCCTCTATAGCAGCGGCAGCAGTAACAATTTTGAATACCGAACCTGGTTCAAAAAGGTCGGTAACACATTTATTTCTTATAATTGATAAATCAAATTTTGAAAAATTGTTTGGGTCATAATCAGGATAATTTGCAAGAGCAAGAATTTCTCCTGTGTCAGCATCCATTACAATAACAGAAATATTTTTTGGACTGAATTTTTCATATCCATTTTTAATTTCCTCTTCAACAATAAATTGAATATCTGAATCAATTGTTAAGACAATGTCTTTTCCCTTTTCTTCTTTTATAAGAGTTTTTTTAATAGAAGGAATTAAATTTCCCAGTCCATCCTTTAATACAAGATATATCCCATCTTTTCCTTTTAAAAATGAATCATAAAAATATTCAACTCCTTCAAGTCCTTTTCCATCAATATCTGTATAGCCAAGTATATGACAGGCGTGTCTTCCATAAGGATAAACTCTCTTATATTTTCTTTCAAAGTATATACCTTTAAGATTTGTTTTTTTTATTTTTTCATATTCTTCAATTTCAATATCTTTTTTGATTAAAGCATATGGTTCATTCATCTTTTCTTCTATCTGTTTTTTATCTATTTTAAGAATTTCGGACAGTTTATTTTTCAATTCGTTTAAATATTCTGGATTTTTTTCTTTTAATTTTTGAATCATCCATGTATCAAAATATAAAGAATAATTTGGTAAATTAAAAGCAAGAAGATTTCCCCATCTATCATAAATTTTACCTCTTTCTGCAAGAACTTTTATTTTTGCATATCTAGTTTTCCTTTCAATTATTTTATATTTTGAGTACATTATTACCTGAAGATTAAAAAGTTGACAGAAAATTAACAGAAAACCCGTAAAAAAAATAAGTTTTGTATATCTAATTCTTCTTTCAAAAATATCATCTTGTTTCTGCTTCAAGAATCCCCGTTTGTTTAGTATCCTGTACATTTTCTTCCTTTATTTCTAAATAGCACCAGTTTTTTGGAACTATAAGATTAATGTTTTTTTCTTTTGCAATTTTTATTAAATTTTCAGGTGTTGTTAGTTTTATAATTTGTAGATTATAATTCTTATTTAAAAGATTTAAAAAATCATATTTTTCTTTTAATTTGTCTGTTTCATAGCCAATATATATTATCTTCAAGTATAAAAAAACATAGACAGTTAGAAAAAAACCAATGGCTGTGAAAAATAAAAACCTTCTAAATTTATTTAAATTTCTCTTATTTTTTTTCATTTTTTTCTCCAACTCTCAGTTTTGCACTTCTACTTAAAGGATTTTTTTTTAACTCATCTTCAGATGCTATAACTGGTTTTTTTGTTAAGATGTTTATTTCACTTTTTTCTCTGAAAAAATTTTTTACAATTCTATCTTCAAGAGAATTAAAACTTATTACAAGAATTCTTCCCCAATTTTTTAAAAAAAATAATGAATTCTCAAGTCCTCTTTTCAAACAGTTTAATTCATTATTTGTTGCAATCCTTAAAGCAAGAAAAAATCTTGTGGCTGGATGTATTTTTTTCCTTTCTTTAAAATTCTGACATATAAAATCAGAAAATTCTCTTGTTGTTTCAAATTTTTTTTCCCTTCTTCTTTCAATAATTTTATCAACTATTTTTTCACAGTTTTTTATTTCCCCATAATTTTTGAATATATAAATTAAATCTTTTCTTTCCCATTTATTTAAAATATTATAAGCAGTTAAATTGGAAGATGTATCATATCTCATATCAAGGGGTCCATCTATTTGAAAACTGAAACCTCTTTTTCCATCTTTAATTTGCAACAGAGAAAAACCAAGGTCAAAGAGAAATCCATCAACTTTATAAATTTTTTCATTTTCTAAAATTTCTTTTATATTTTCAAAACCACCTTTTATAAGTTGAAAATTCTTAAAATTTTTTAAATTTTCTTTTGCTATTTCAAGCATTTTTTCGTCCTTGTCAATACAAATTAAAAAAATCTTTTTACCTGAAGAAAGTAAATATTTACTGTGTCCACCCGCTCCACATGTACAATCTACATAAATTCCTCCGTCTTTTAAATTCATCCATTTTAAAACTTCCTCTTTTAAAACAGGATAATGTTCTTCATTCCCATATTTTTTCTGCAATTTCTCCATAAGAAGGACCGTATTTTTCCCAGAATTCTTTCCAGTTTAACTCATCCCAGATTTCTATCCTTTTACCTGCACCAACTATAACGATGTTTTCTTTGATTCCTGCATATTCAATTAACTGTGAAGGTATCAAAATTCTACCCTGTTTATCCATTTTTTCCCTGAAAGAGCCAGAATAAAAAAGTCGTGTAAAAATTCTTGGATTTCCTTTTGTAAAAGAGAGTTCATTTATTTTTTCCACCTGTTGTTCAAAAATTTTTTCAGGAAAAACAAATAGACATTTTTCTATTCCTTTAGTTATGTAAACAATATTACTTCCCTCTTCCTTTATTAAATGTCTTAATTTAGAAGGAATGGTCACTCTTCCCTGGCTTTCTATGGCACTCCTATATTCACCAAAATATACCATTTTTCACCTTTTTTATAAAATTTAATACCCACTTTTAATTTTTGTCAAATTTTTTTGTTTTATAAAAAAGGTGGTTTTATTTTCTTTCTTCTTCTATTTTTTTCTGATATCCACTTTCAATATAACTTTTTAAGGGGTCAATTGGAATATTTTTTTCCAACCTTGCTTTAAAAACAATAGGTCTTACATCGCACAAAGAAGTTGCAGAATTAAAAGTTCTATTAGCAAGAATTATTTCATCCTTATCTTGAAATTCTTTTAATTTTTCTTCATCAACAAGAACACCTCTTGCGAGTGAAATTTGCAGTGAATCTATTGAATGTAAAATTGAATGAAATCTATTTTCTCTTCCACTTGCCTGGTCAATCATATAAGCCCAGTTTTTTATCTTTTCTTTATTACATATAACTTTACCCTTAACAAGTTCATAAAATATTCTTGCCATCTGTAGATTGGGTTCAACTGCATGGTCATCGTCTGCCGCATATCTTGTATTAAAATGAAAACCGCATGAGATATTTTCTGAAATTAAAATAGCAACTATTTGTTCTATATTTGTTCCATGTGGATGATGTCCAAGGTCAATCAAAACTCCTGCATTTTTCCCAAGTGCTCGGGTAAGGATATAGGATGTTCCCCAGTCAGGAATTGTTGTACTGTAAGTTCCTGGTTCAAATAATTTATATTCAACAAGAACTTTTACATCCTCTGGAATTTTTTCATAACTTTCAATTAGAGTTTTTTTCATTAATTCATAATTTTCTTTCAAATTAATCTGTCCCGGATAAAGAGAACCATCTGGGAACCATAATGTTAAAAGTTTATTTCCATATTTTTTGGAAATATCAGCCCCAAAAATAGTTTGTTCAATATATCTTTCTCTTGTTTTTTTATCAGGTGAGGTAAAACTTCCTCTATAAGAGCCAGTAAGAAAATATGTGGGATTTATGGCTCCAAGAGAAATTCCTTTTTCTTTTGTATATTCATAAACATCTTTAACAATTTTTTCATCAGGTTCAATTCCATCATTTGAGAAATCCCAGAGAATATGTGTTGCTATTCTGGGGGTGCATCCAGTTAGTTTGTGAACCAATGAAGCATCATCAATTTTTTCATATATGTTTCTTGCAAATCCTGGAGGGGTATAATTTCCAAATCTTCCACCACCAAAATTTCCAAATATCCAACTTGGTATTTCAACTTCAAAATTCTTTACATATTCAATTGCTTTTTTTACCTTTTTTTCTCCAAATTCTTCTTCAAGTTGTTTTATTCCATTTTCAATCCATTTTTCGTAATTCATATATGCCTCCTATTTTAAAATTTAACGAAGGAGTGACCTATAAGCCGGATTCTGTTTTAGGTGTCCATTCATCTTGGTCAGCAGTTACCTGCTGACTCTGTGCGGTCTACCCGAACCTTTTGGGGCAGGGAACCCATAGGTTCTGCTTGACCTTGCTCCGGGTGGGGTTTGCCATACTCCACTATACCACATAGTGGACGGTGAGCTCTTACCTCGCCTTTTCACCCTTATTCACCGGAATATGGTGAACGGTATGTTTTCTGTGGCACTTTCCAGGTATCGCTACCTGTTCCTGTTAGGAACCACCCTCCCTGCAGGAGTCCGGACTTTCCTCCCACCAAAATTTTAATGGGCGGACACCCGGTCACTCCTTCAAAATAAACCATTATTTTCAATGAACGAATTTGCAAGTTCATCAGCAATTTTATTTTCTTCTCTGTTAATATGGATAATCTTTATATTATTATACTTTGAAAATAAGAAAGTTGCTATCTTATGAAAAATTAATAATTTTTCATCCCTTACTTTATATTCTCCTGTAATTTGTTTGACAAGAAGTTGGCTATCACTTCTTACTTCAATTTCATCTGTTCTAAATGGTAGACATTCTATTAGAGCAAAAATTAGAGATAGATATTCTGCTATGTTATTTGTTGTGATTCCAATATAATCTCCAATTTTTTTATATATTTTTTCATTTTTAAAAATCACTATTCCGTAAGCACTTTTACCAGGATTTCCCTTTGATGCTCCATCAATATAGATAAGAATTTTTTCCATCAAAATAAAATTCTACTGCAATTTTCACACTGAATAATTTCTTCTTTCTTTTTTACTTTTTCCACTATAAAGGTAGGAAGGGTCATATAACATCCACCGCATATCCCATTTTCAATTTTTACCACTGCTATTTTGTCCTTTTTAGATTTCCTTATTTTTTCATATAAACTGTAAATTTTATATTCAATTTCTTTAACAAGATTTTCTCTTTCTTTCTTTTTCTCCTCAACCTGTATTTTAAGATTTTCTATTTTTTTTCTTTCTTCTTCTATTAACTTTGAAATTTTTTCCTTTGTTTTTTTAATTTCTTCCTCTAAACTTTTTTCTTTTTTCAATATATCATCTTCTTTTTCCATTAAAATGAGAATATCTTCTTCAATATCAGAAATTTTTTTCTTAATATTTGTTATTTCAATCAGAAGGGCTTCATATTCTTTATTTGATTTCACTTCATCAAGTTTTTTATTTAGATTTTTTAACTCTTCTTCATAACTTCTGACTTCAAGTTCTTTTTCTTTTCTGTCAAGTTGCAACTTTTTTAAATCATCTTTTAAAGTTTTTATCTGTTTTTCAATATCTTCAATTTCTTTGTTTAATTTTTTCTCTTTTTCAGGAAATGCATTTATCTCTTTTTCTTTTTCAAATATTTCATTGTCAATTTCCTGAAGAATCAAAAGTTTTTCTATTTCTTCATTTATCATTTTTTCCTTTCCAGTTGTCAATATAAATAATTATAAACTTTTTATTTTATTTTTTCAATAAAAATATCTTTAAAGGATTTTTTAAAAAACTCAATAAACTCTTTTTTGTTTGTTGTTGCTGTTCCGATTTTTCCAACAACAATTCCAGCAGCAAAGTTTGAAATTATAGCACTTTCTAAAATATCATTGCTTACAGATAGATAAAGTGAAAATATTCCGCAAACAGTATCTCCTGCTCCTGTCACATCGTAAACATCTTTTGCAATAGAAGGAATTTTATATATTTCCTCTTTATTTTTAAATATGAGCATACCATCCTTTCCAAGAGTTATTATTAAATTTTTACATTTTAGTAATTTTATTATTTCAATTCCTGTTTGAATGATATCTTTTAATTCTTTAACATTAATTTTTCCTATTCCAAGGCATGCTTCATTTTTATTGGGAGTAAGACAAAAAACATTTTTATAGAAATTAAAGTGTTCTGGCTTTGGATCAACAATTATTCTTTTTTTAAATTTTTTTAAAAAATTGATAATATCCTCAGTGATAATTCCTTTACCATAATCTGAAATAACAATAATTTCTGTACTTTCAATTTCTTTCAAAATAACATCTTTTATTTTTTCCTCTTCTTTTTTATTTAATTTTTCAATTTTTTCTCTATCAATTCTCACAATTTGTTGATTTTTTGCAATTACTCTTGTTTTAACAATAGTGGGGACATCCCTTTGAAGAATAAATGAATTGATTTTTTCTTTTTTCAGTATATCTTTCAAAATTTTTCCATTTTTATCCTTTCCAGTTGTTGAAATTAAGAAAATTTCCCCCCCCATACTCTTTATATTTAAAGCAAGATTCCCTGCGCCACCGAGTAAGAATTTTTCATTTTTTAATTCTACTACCGGAACAGGTGCTTCTGGAGAGATCCTTTCTACTTCTCCAAAAATATAGTGGTCAAGAATAATGTCTCCAATTATTAAAATTTTTTTTAAAGTGAACTTTTTAAAATTTTTTTCAATTTTTTCAAGATTTATAATCTTTTCTAAACTGAATTTCATCTATCATATCCAGAAAATTACATTTCCCTGTTTTCCTGTAATCATATCAATAATAAACCAGACACCTGCACATGTATAAAGTCCCAGAGGCAGTCCAAGAAAGAAATATTTAAACTTATTATAAATTTGAGCCCCTCCATATTTTAAAATCAATTTTTTAATTAGCCAGACAACAAATATTGAAAACCATAACTGGTCCATAAGCCATACAGGACCTATTAAAAATCCAATTGGATGTAAAGGCCACCAGAGGAAATTCTGTCTTGCAAAAATCAAAATACCCATTACAGCAAATCCTATTCCTCTGCATAACCATCCAATTTTATTTGGTAAGGTTGGATTTTTTATAATATCAGCAGCATATTTATAAGGTGCCTGAGGTCCGCCTACAAAATACCAGTTATTTAAATTAATTCCACCATATTTGTAAGCAAGTTTTAATTCAAGTATTAAGGTTGTAATTATATTTACAAAAATTGCTAAAAATAAAAACCAGAAAAACGGTCTTCTATTAGATTCTGATTTTTCTATCATTTTAAGCGACATTGAGGTAGATGCAAGAGGGAATGTTCTTAAATCAGCAGCATATATGTATGTTAATCCCAGAGCAATAATAGTAAATGGAGTTAAATTTTTGGAACCGAACATTGAGATAATTTGAGCAGAAGCAATTGTTGTTGCTACCATTGTTGGAATTCCGCCTTCACATACAATTCTCGTTAAAGTTAACCAGATTACAAAAGCAAAAATTAAAAACAAAACTGCGATATACCACTTCATTCCAGAAAAAAATAACCATAAAATCATAAATAAAGAACCAAATACAATCCCCCAGAAAGCACTTTTATAAGATAGAATTTCGTCTTTATCATCAACTTTTTTACCTATTGCACCAGCAAAAACATCCTTTAAATGATGTCTCCAGAGAAACAAACTATAGCCAATCATCATAATCATTGCACCCATTCCAAGGTGTGCAAAAATTGCTTCTCCTGAACATCCATAAATCCCAACATTTTCAGTACTTACAATTCCTGCGATATTAAACATCCCTCTTATAACTTTAAAAACTAAATTGAAAAACCAGAGAGAGAAAGCAACATCAAGATTGATAAAATAAATAAAGCCCATAACAGGAAAACTAACTCTGAAATTGAGAGTAAGAGTTCTTCTGAATATAGGTATTCCTTTTACAAGTTGAATTTTAGGAAATGCAGGGAAATAGAAATTTAAGGCAACAGATGTTCCTATTATAAAGGCGATTGAAAAACCAAACCACATTAATGGGTTCTTAAAAAAATTAGGTAAAATTCCTTTTCCTTCTTCGGTCATTTCTTTTGGTAAAATTGTAAGAGGATAAACAAGTTTTTCTCTTTCTGCCCACTGTTTTCTCAAAATAGAAGCGATACATATCATAACAAAATAAAGTGTAAAAATAAAAGGGAGCCAGAAAATTAATGGTAAAATCCATATTTTCCAGGGTATTGCCATTCCTTTTGGGAGACCTTCATAAAAATATTTCACTGCCTCTTTATCTGTAACAAAGAGAACTTTTTTCAAATAAGGAATTATAAGTTTTTCCCATTCATTCTGGGGACTTGAATAATATGTTGGTGCAGAAATTATTGGTAAAATTTGACTTCCCAATCCCATTTCAGTTACAGAAGAAGCAACAAGCATCATTGAATATACTACAAGTAATTCACCTGGATTAAAAGCAATATTTTTCTTTATCTTTTTCTGTATTAATTTTAGAAAAGTGTTTATTATGAAAACTAAAATAAAAAATATGAAAATTGCACCTGCAGGCATGTGGTCAATTGCCATATATGAAGCATGAATTACATCTGTGGAATAATGGTCAACAAAAGCAATTAAAATTGAGAATAAAATACCTGTTATAAAACTTCTTTTTGTGAAAAAAGTGTTCATATTTTCCCCCCTTTTATTTCATTTTCAACTATATAAGAAACATTTAAAATATTTTCTTCTTTAAAATAAGGACTTATAAATTGTACACCAACAGGTAAATTATTATATGAAAAACCACAAGGTATACTTATTGCTGGAAGTCCTGCAAGGTTTATATTCACTGTGAAAATGTCTGAAAGATACATTTTTAATGGTTCGTCTTTTTTTTCACCAATTTTAAAAGGAAGTTCAGGAGTTGTTGGTGTTACTATTACATCAACTTTTTTAAATGCTTCTTCAAAGTCATTTTTTATCAATGTTCTTACTTTCTGTGCTTTTAAATAATATGCTTCATAATAACCTGAAGATAAAACATAAGTACCGAGTATAATTCTTCTTTTAACCTCTTCTCCAAATCCTTCACCCCTTGTTTTCATATACATTTCCATTAAATTTTTATAATCCTGGGTTCTATATCCATATTTTACACCGTCAAATCTTGCAAGATTTGAACTGGCTTCTGCTGTTGCAATTATGTAGTATGTAGCAATTCCATAAGAAGTATGAGGTAAAGAAATTTCTTCAATTTTTGCTCCTGTATTTTCCAGAATTTTTAAAACTTTTAAAATTTTTTCCTCTACTTCTTTCTCTATCCCTTCTGTAAAATATTCCTTTGGTACACCTATTTTTATATTTTTTAAATCTTTCTCAAGAAAATTTATATAATCAGGTACCATAATTTCAACACTTGTAGAATCAAATTTGTCTTTACCACTTATAACTTTTAAAATAAGTGCATTATCTTTTACATTTTTTGTTATTGGTCCTATCTGGTCAAGAGAAGAAGCAAAAGCAATAAGTCCATATCTTGATACTCTTCCATAAGTTGGTTTCATCCCCACAACTCCACAAAAAGCAGATGGCTGTCTAATTGAACCACCTGTATCTGAACCGAGGGAAGCGAAACATAGATTGGAAGCAACTGAAGCAGTAGAACCACCTGAAGAGCCACCAGGTACTCTTTCTAAATCAAAAGGATTTTTTGTTGGACCAAATGCTGAATTTTCAGTTGAAGAACCAAAGGCAAATTCATCCATATTTGTTTTTCCAATTATTATAGCACCCGCATTTTTCAATCTTTCAATAACAGTTGCATCATAAGGAGGTATGAAATTTTCAAGAATCTTTGAAGCACATGTTGTTGGCATTCCTTTTGTACAGATATTATCCTTTATTGAAACCGGTATCCCTTCAAGTTCTTTTAATTCCTCTCCCTTTGCTATCTTTTCGTCAATCCTTTTCGCTTCTTCAATTGTTTTTTCGGTTACATAAAGGTAGGAATGAATATCTTTGTCTTTTCTGTAAATTTCTTCAAGCAATAATGACACTACTTCTGATGGTTTGACCTCTTTTTTTTTATATAGTTTCTTTAATTCACAAACACTGAAACTCAAAATCTCGCTTTTCATAAATACTTTCTTGGGTCTGTTATTTTTCCTTCTATACAACTTGCTGCAACAGTTGCAGGAGAAGCAAGATAAATGAAGGCATTTGGATTACCCATTCTTCCTTTAAAATTCCTGTTTGCTGTTGATATTACAACCTCTCCATCAGATGGTATTCCCTGATGGGTTCCAACACAAGGGCCACAACCAGGATTTGTAACACATGCACCACTTTCAATCAAAATTTCAATGTATCCTTTTTTTAAACATTCAAGATAAATTTCTCTTGAGCCTGGAGTACATATCAATCTAATTCCTTTTTTTATTTTCTTTCCTTTTAAAATTTTTGCAGCAATTTCAAAATCACTCACTCTACCATTTGTGCATGTACCTATAAAACCCTGATTTATTTCTGTTCCTTCAACTTCTTCAACATTGCATACATTATCAACCTGATGTGGTTTTGCTATTTGAGGTGATATATTTGAAATATCAAAATTAAAAATACTTTCATAAGTGGCATCTTTATCAGGAAAAACAGGAGTATATTCTTTTATTCTTCTTTTTTCCATGTATTCTTTTGTTTTTTCGTCAAATTCCATAATCCCACATTTTGCTCCTATTTCAGTTGTTAAATTACATAGTGTAAATCTTTCATCCATAGATAAATTTTTTATTACTTCTCCTTTTATTTCAACTGATTTATAAATTGCTCCTTCTGCTTTTAAATTTTTTACTATATATAATGCAATATCTTTCCCAAAAATTCCGAAAGGAATTTTCCCTGTTATTTCTATCTTTATTGTTTCAGGTACTTTAAACCATAAAGAGCCGGTTACAAGTGCTATTGCAAGGTCTGTTGAACCAACTCCACTTGCAAAGCAGTTTAAAGCACCATAAGTTGGAGTGTGACTGTCTGCACCTAAAACAAGGTCTCCAGGTTTTACCTTTCCTTTTTCTGGAAGAAGAACATGACATACACCTTCTCCAACTTCAAAGATTTCTATACCATATTTCTTTGCAAATTCTCTCATCAATTTATGTAAAGAGGAAACCCCTTCATTTGGACTTGGACTGTTATGGTCAATTACAAATACAGATTTTTTCGGGTCAAAAACCTCATTTATTCCAAGATTTTCAAAACTTTTAATTACCAAAGGCGCAGTTCCATCCTGAGCCATTAAAAAATCAACTTTAGCAAGAACTATTTCTCCACTTCTTGCATCTTTTCCTGAATGAGAGGATAAGATTTTCTCAACTATTGTTTTTCCCATTTTTAAGGTGTCATTGTCATTAAAAGACGTGCTTCTTCAGGATATTTTGCAATAAATATCAATTCATCTTCAGTAACTGGTTTCTGTTTATGAACATTTGCATATCTTGCAAGTTCAAGAATTTTTCTTGCTTCATCATCATCCTTAAATTCAATTTCAAGTTTACCATATATATTTCTTAAACCCTTAATTCCACTATATTCTCCAAGTATAATCATCCTTCCTGTCTCAACTATTTCTGGCTCTCCTCTTCCAAGTTCTTCAAAATCATAAAGTTCATAATTTCTTCTATCCTTTAAAGCTCCATCAACATGAATACCTGAAGAATGAGTAAATGCATTTTTACCAACACCAACCTGATTTATTGGAATTGGGACTTTGAATGCATATGAAGCATAATGGGTAATTTTCCATGCCATTTTTAAATTTATATTTTCATCAAGTTTATATTTATTCATACCTGCTCCATATTTAATTGCGAGAATACAAGAAACAAGGTCAGCATTTCCTGCTCTTTCGCCCATTCCATTAATTGTTGTGTTTATATATGCATCAACTCCTGCATCAATCGCTGCCTTTGCTCCTGCAATAGAACAAGCAACAGCCATTCCAATGTCATTATGACAGTGAAGTTCAATAGGCATTTTTGTACTTTCAGCAAGTTTGTAAATATTTTCGTATATTGTAAAAGGAGTATCATATCCAAGTGTATCACAATATCTTATTCTATCCGCACCTGCTTCTTTTGCTGCAAGTGCAAATTCTATTAAATTTTCTATTTTTGTCCTTGAAGCATCTTCTGCGTTAACTCCAATTGTCTCTGCTCCAAGTGCTTTTGCTGCTTTTACTGCTTCAACCATTGCTTTTATTACTTCTCCAAAACCCATTTTTCCTTGAAATTTGCCCATTATCATCTGTTCAGATGTGGAAATTGAGAGATTTACATGTTTTAATTTCGGTATATTTTTAAATGCTTCTTCTACATCACTTGTAATCGCTCTTAACCAACCTGAAATTCTTATAGGATGTAAAACTTTTTTTTCCACAAGATTCATATTTGCGTTAAGGTAATTTATCTCATGCTTTGTTACAGGAAAACCTGCTTCACTCTGAAATATTCCCATCTGATTTAAATAAATATTAATCATCGTCTTCTCAAGTTTTGCAAGCCCAAGATGTGCTGTTTGAACACCATCCCTATTTGTAACATCTATAAAATATATTTTATTCATATTTTCACCTCCTTAAGATTTAAAACTTCCGCCTTCTGTGCTTTATGTGGATGTTCTGTTCCTCTATAAACTTTCAACTTTTTTAACATTTTTCTACCAAGAGAATTTTTGGGAAGCATACCCTCAACAGCGAGTTTAATAACTGCTTCTGGCCTTCTATTTAATAATGAGATAAGTTTTTCTTCTTTTAAATGTCCAAGATATCCTGTAATATGTTTGTAATAAATTTTATCTGTTAATTTTTTTCCTGTTACCTTTATCTTTTCAGCATTTATTACTATCACAAAATCTCCTGTGTCAACATTCGGAGTATAAATTGGTTTATGTTTTCCCATTAAGATTTTAGCCACCTTACTTGCAAGCCGTCCAAGAATCTGTCCATCTGCGTCAACAATGTACCATTTTCTTTTTATTCTTTCTTTCTTTGGAACCTGTGTTTTTGTCATTTTTCCTCCTGTGTTGATATAAAAAACAGGTAATCGGTTTTTTAAATTTAATTAATTTTAACTGAAAAAAAAATTTTCGTCAATAAAATTTAAGATTGACAGAAAGTAGAAAAAAATATAAATTAAGTAAAAAGATTTTTGAGGAAAAAATATGATAGAAATTTTAATTTTTCTAGTTATTTTATTTTTTTCTATTATTGTTCATGAAGTATCACATGGGTATGCTGCATTAAAAAATGGAGACCCAACAGCCAAATATATGGGACGACTTACTTTAAATCCAATTCCACATATAGACCCTGTTGGTACACTTCTTCTTCCTTTCCTTCTTATTGTTTTACATTTTCCTATTTTAATAGGAGTTGCAAAACCTGTTCCAATAAATCCTTATTACTTTAGAAATTATAGAACAGGTATGATAACTGTTGGAATTTCCGGACCATTAAGCAATATTCTTCTTGGAATTATTTTTGCTTTTATTTATAAACTTTTTCCATCCAGTATTGTAAGTGGATATTTAAAAATGGGAAGTTTTATCAATTTTATTCTTGCTTTTTTTAATTTAATACCAATTCCTCCACTTGATGGTTCAAGAGTAGTTGCTGTTTTACTACCTTACAAATTAAGGTTTGGATATGAAAAAATTGAAAGGTATGGATTATTTTTAGTTCTACTTCTTGCAATGACAGGGTTTTTGAACTGGCTTTCTCCTTTAAGTCAATCTCTCACAAATTTTTTCATTAATCTTTAAAACAAAATTTTTTTTCCGGTATAATCTATTTAAAAAAGGAGGGTTTATGAAATTTAATATAATTGTTCGTTTTTTTGCAGAGATGGGATGGCAGGCACTTGGTAAAATTTCAAACCCTCTGACAGGTAAAACAGAAAAAAATCTTGAGATTGCAAAACAGGTAATAGAATTGCTTGAAACATTGAAAGAAAAAACGAAAGGGAACCTAACAGAAGAAGAAGATAAATTTTTAAACTCTGCAATTGCCGATTTACAGTTAAATTATGTTGAGGAAGTTTCTAAGGGAAAAAAGGAAAATGAATCAGAAAATAAAACTTAAATTAAAAACATTACCCGATTCTCCTGGTGTTTATTTAATGAAGGATAAAGAAGGTAATGTTATTTATGTTGGCAAAGCATCTTCTTTATTAAAAAGAGTTCGTTCTTATTTCTCTCCTTCAGGGAACAATACAAAAATCCTTGCACTTGCTGAAAAAATATATGATTTTGAAGTTATTCCTGTTATTTCAGAAGCGGAAGGTCTTATTCTTGAAAATCAACTTATAAAAAAATACAAGCCAAAATATAATACAAATTTAAAGGATGATAAAAGTTATCCTTTACTTAAGATAACAAAAGAAGAATTTCCTTCAGTTCAGATAGTAAGAGAGAAAAAAACAGATAAAGCAATTTATTTTGGTCCATTTACAAATAAAAAACTTTTGAAAGAGACAGTCAGATTTTTGAGAAAATTTTATCCTGTCAGAAACTGTAAAAAGAATGTTTCTACTGGAAAAGTAAAATTGTGCATTCAGTATCATATAGGTAGATGTTCAGGTCCATGTGAGAACAAAATAAAAAAAGAAGAATATCAAAAACTTGTTGAAGGAATAATTGCTTTTTTTGAAGGTAAATATAAAGAATTTGAAAAAAAACTTAAGAAATGGATGCTGGAAGAGATTAAAAAGTTGAATTTTGAAGAGGCAGATAAAATTAAAAAGAGGTTGTTTCTATTGAATGAAATGGCAGAAAAATTTCCTGTGAGAGAGGAAGAGGAATTATATAGGTACAGTGAAGAAAATATTTTATTCAATCTTTCAAAGATTTTGAAATTGAGTAAAATACCGAATTTAATAGAAGGTTATGATATTTCAAATATTTCAGGAGATTTTGCTGTTGGAAGTAAGGTTTCTTTTATTGCTGGTATTCCATATAAAGATGGTTACAGAAGATATAAAATAAAAACTGTTGAAGGAATTGATGATTATAAAATGCTTGAAGAAGTTTTAATAAGAAGATTTGATACTGAAGAAGAGAAAAAACAGATTCCTGATTTAATTCTTGTAGATGGAGGAAAGGGACAGTTGGGAGTTGCAGTTTCTGTATTAAAAAGGTATAATTTAAAAATTCCTGTTATTTCACTTGCGAAAAGAGAAGAGAAAATTTTTGTTGAGTGGAGTGAAGAGGGTATAATTTTACCTATTTCTTCACCTGAATTGCAGTTATTACAGAGAATACGAGATGAAGCCCATAGATTTGCTATTTCTTATCACAGAAAGATAAGGAGTAAAAATTTTAAATTTTCTTTTCTTGATGAAATAAAAGGAATTGGTGAAAAAACAAAAAAAAGAATTATTATGAATTTTCCTGATGTAAATCTTATTGCAAATTTAAATGTAGTTCAACTTAAACAGATAGGAATAAATGAAAAAATAGCCGAAAAAATTATTGAAAAAGCAAGGGAGGTGATTTCAAATGAAAAATGAGAAAATTTTTGAGAAATTTTTAATTTTTGGCATAGGAAGTATTTATTTTATTGGTGAAAATCTGAAAAGAATTATGAAGGAAATTGAAAAGGAAGGGAATGAACATGCTGAATCAATAGAAAAGATAAAGAAGGAAATACTGAAATTTATAAAAATGCCAAAAAATCTTATTGTAGAGTTTTTAAAATCATGTGACTTTATTACAAAAGAAGACCTTGAAAAATTTAAGGAAGATATAAAAAATGGTTAAATTTATTGATGAAGTACAGATATTTGTGAAAAGTGGGAAAGGAGGAGATGGTTGTATTGCTTTTAGAAGAGAAAGGTGTATTCCTAAGGGAGGTCCATGGGGAGGGGATGGTGGAAAGGGTGGAGATGTAATTTTTAAAGCAGTAAAAAATAAAAAAACACTTATTGATTTCCATTTTCAAAAACATTTTTATGCAGAAAACGGAAGACCTGGAAGCAGTAATAATAAGAAAGGAAAAGATGGAGAGGATTTAATAATTGAAGTGCCCTGTGGAACAATTGTAAAAGAGGTTATAAATGGAGAAGAAACTCTTCTATCAGACCTTGTTAACGAAGGTGATACTGTTATTGTTGCAAAAGGTGGTAAAGGAGGTCTCGGTAATACTCATTTTAAATCGTCAACAAATCAAGCACCAAGAATAGCAACAAAAGGAGAACCTGGAGAAGAGAAAGTAATAAAACTTGAATTGAAACTTATTGCAGATGTTGGAATAATTGGTTATCCAAATAGTGGAAAAAGTACTCTTTTATCCAAAATTTCAAAAGCAAAACCCAAAATCGCTGATTATCCTTTTACAACCCTTGAACCAAATCTTGGACTTGTTGATCTCGGAGATTTTAGAAGTTTTGTTGTAGCGGATATACCCGGTTTAATTGAAGGTGCTTCAAAGGGTAAAGGGCTTGGAATTAAATTTTTAAAACATATAGAAAGAACAAAAATTCTTATTCACCTTTTAGATTTAAGTGAAAATGGTATAATAAATAGATACCAGAATATAAGGAAAGAGTTAAAAAATTACAGTGATAAACTTGTTGAAAAAAAAGAAATTGTTGTTGGAAATAAAATAGACCTTGAAGAGAGTAAGAAAAATATAAAACTTGCAACCGATTATTTTAAAGAAATATATTTTATTTCTGCTTTAAAAGGAGAAGGAATAAAAGAATTGCTTGAAAGAATATGGAAGGAATTGAAAAATGATTAAATTGAAGGAAAGAATAGAAGATATTAAAAAGTACTGGGAAGAAATAAAGGAAAAATTTAAAATTAAAGAGGACTTAAAAACATTTGAATTACTTGAAAAAGAAATGCATGAAAAGGGATTTCTTGATGATAAAAACAAAATAGAATTATGGACTTCTTTAAAAGAAAAAAAAGAATTAGTTGATGAAATTGAGAAAGACATTAAAGAAAGTGAAACATTGTTTGAACTTATAGAGGAAAGTACCGATGAGGAACTTGAAAGAGAGGGTGAAGAAATTTTGAAAAGATTAGAAGAAAATATAAAAAAAATTAAATTTGAATATATTTGGAAGGAAGAAGATGTAAATAATGCAATAATCACATTGCATTCAGGGACAGGTGGTACAGAAGCGTGTGACTGGGTAAGTATGTTATGGAGAATGTACAGTAAGTGGGCGTCAAAAAAAGGATATGATGTAAAAGTTATTGATTTTTTACCTGGTGAAGAAGCAGGATTGAAAAGAATAACAGCAATAATTTCTGGAAAAAATGCTTATGGATACTTAAAAGGAGAAACAGGTGTTCACCGTCTTGTTAGAATATCACCCTTTGATGCCAATAAAAGAAGACATACAAGTTTTGCAGGAGTAAGTGTTATTCCTGAGGTTAAAGAAGATATAAAAATTGAAATAAAGGATGAGGATATAGAGATTGAAACATTCAGGGCTGGTGGTCACGGAGGACAGAATGTAAATAAAGTGGAAACAGCAGTAAGAATAAAACATAAACCAACAGGAATTGTTGTTCAGTGTCAGAATGAAAGAAGTCAATTTAAAAATAGAGAGATTGCAATGAAAATATTGAAAAGTAGATTGTATCAATTATATCTTGAAGAGAAAAGGAAAAGTCAGGAAGAAAAAAGAAGTCAGGAGAAAGAAATTACATGGGGAAGTCAGATAAGGTCCTATATTTTCTGTCCTTATACACTTGTTAAAGACCACAGGACTGAAGTTGAAACATCAAATATTGAAGGAGTTATGGACGGCGATATTGATGAATTTTTAGAGGCAGAGATAGAATGGCTGGCAAAAAGATAAAAGTTCTTATAAGTGCAGGACCAACAAGAGAATATATAGACCCTGTCAGATTTATAAGTAATCCTTCCACAGGAAAAATGGGTTATTTAATTGCTGAATATGCTAAAAAAAAGGGATTTGATGTTATTCTTGTGAGCGGTCCAACTTATTTAAAACCACCTGAAGGTGTAAAATTAATTAAAGTTGAAACAGCAGAAGAAATGCAAAAAGAAATTTTAAAAAATTTTCCAAAAGTTGATTTACTAATAATGGCGGCTGCTGTTAGTGATTGGCGTCCTTTTAGAAAATTCAAAAATAAACTTAAAAGAAAAAATCAATGGACACTTAAACTTATTCCAAATCCTGATATTCTTAAAAGTGTTGCAAAAATAAAAAAAGAAAGTCAGAAGGTTGTTGGATTTGCACTTGAAACAGAAGATATTATAAAAAATGCAGAGAAAAAATTAAAAGAAAAGAAATTAGACCTTATTATAGGAAATACACCTGATTTTTTTGGAAAAGGGAAAAAATCAGATGTATGGTTTATATTTAAAGATGGTAAAGTCATAAATTTTAAAATAAAAAAAGAACAAATCCCCTCTAAAATATTTGAAGTTTTTTTCTAATTTTTACTTTTGATAAATTTTTGATATAATCAGATGAAAAAAGGAGTGAAAATGAATAGAAATGTTAAAATTGGGATTATAGGAGTTGGACAGATTGGTAAAAGTCATATAAAAAAATATGAGGTCATTCCTGATGCGGAAATTGTGGCAGTTTGTGATGTTAATGAGGAAGAAGCAAAAAAGGTCTGTGAAACTCATAATATCCCGAAATATTATACTGATTTTAAAGAACTTTTGAAAAGAGAAGATATTGAAGCAGTTGATGTATGTCTTCATAATAATCTACACATGCCTGTTACTGTTGAAGCATTGAATTCAGGAAAACATGTATACTGTGAAAAACCAATGGCTGGTTCTTATGCAGATGCTTTAAAAATGTATGAAACAGCCAGAAAAACAAAAAGATATTTAAACATTCAACTTAATACTTTATTTTCAAAAGAAACAAAAGCAGCAAAAATTTTAATTGAAAAAGGATATCTTGGAAAAATATACTACGGAAGAAGTACTGGTTACAGGCGACTTGGAAGACCTTTTGTTGATGGATACGGTTCAAAGTTTTTTGTTCAAAAAGAAGTTGCTGCTGGTGGTGCTTTATATGACATGGGAGTTTATCATATTGCAAATTTACTTTATCTTATGGGAAATCCTGAAGTTTTAAGAATAAGTGGAAAAACTTATCAGGAAGTTGAAATTAATGAAAAAAGAAAAGAAATAAGTAATTGCAATGTAGAAGAACTTGGTATAGGATTTGTTAAATTTAAGAATAATATAGTGATGGAAATAGTGGAAGCGTGGGCAATACATCTTGACCCTTTTGAAAGTTCATACATAGTTGGAAATAAGGGAGGGATTCGTTTAAATCCTTTGAGATACTTTACAAATATAGAAGGAGATATGCCAATGGATGCCACATTTAATCTTGATATACTGGATTACAGATGGCACAATGTTTATGAAAATGGAGATGTTTATGACAGTCCACAACATCACTGGATTGCTGTTCTTCAGGGCAGGGTTGAATTATTACCAACAGCGGAAATTGCTTTAAATACAATGTTGATTTCAGAAGGAATTTATTTATCAGATGTTCTTGGAAGAGAAGTAACAGCAGAAGAAGTAAAACAGAATTCAAAATCAACTGCTTTAAAAATTTAAAAAAAGGAGGAAAAGATGAAAGTAAAAATAGCGGTTCAGTTGTTTTCTGTGAGAAATGATTGTGCAAAGGATTTTTATGGGACTTTAAAAGAAGTGGCAAAAATTGGATATGAAGGGGTTGAATTTGCTGGATATTATGAAAAAAGTGCAGAAGAAATAAAAAAGATGCTTGATGATTTTAATTTAAAAGTTGCTGGAACTCATATAAGGATAGATACTTTACTTGGAGATGAACTTAAAAAAACAATTGAATTTAATAGGATTATAGGAAATAAATATCTGATTGTTCCAATTTTACCTGAAGAAATGAGAAATTCAAAAGAAAAATGGTTAGAGGCAGCAAAACTATTCAATAAAATTTCAGATGAAGTAAGGAAAGAAGGGATGTATGTTGGATATCACAATCATGCAGTTGAATTTCAGAAAATTGATGGTGAATATCCCTGGGATATATTTTTTAAAAATACAGTGCATGATGTTGTAATGCAACTTGACACAGGAAATGCAATGAGAGGAGAGGCAAAACCTGAAGAACTTATAGAAATTATAAAAAGATATCCAAAAAGAGCATTAACTGTTCATGTAAAAGAATTCTCTTCAAAAAATGATAAAGCAATTATAGGAGAAGGAGATATAAACTGGAAAGAATTTGTAAAAGTTTGTTTTGATTTTGGGAATACTGAATGGTTTATTATTGAACAGGAAAGTTATGCATATTCACCTATTGAATGTATAAAAAAATGCTATGAAAATTTCAAAAAAATTACTTCTGAAATTTAATCTTTTAAATCCTTTGTCTATCAACCTTCTTCTCTGCCCACCTTTAAGGTGGGAGAAAAACGGGTTGGAAAAAAGCGGAGGGTGAGGGACTCGAACCCCCATGTCCCGAAAGGGACGGCGGATTTCAAGTCCGCTGCCTTACCGATTAGACTAACCCTCCACTTTTTAATATTTTAACCTTTATTTTCTTGTCTGTAAAGATTAAATTGAAAAAAATTATTGAGAGTGTTAATATTTTTAATAGAGGATAAAAAAAATGAATCAGAGAAAAAAGAAGATACTTGCTTCATCTATTGTAATTGTTTTGGTTATCTTTACTATTGTTTTAAATCGCTTTTCTTCCTGTAAAACAGAAAAGTCAAAAATTACAATAAATCAGATTATCTCTCCAGAAGAAATAAAATTCAGACAAAAATTTATTGCGGGAGATAAAGATGCAGAGTATAAAATTGGACTTATTAAAATTCAGGGAGAGATGACCGGATATCCTGAAAAATATTATTCAAGAAGCATATCTGAAGTAGTTAAAGCCGCTTTTGATTATGTTAAACAGGATGAAAAAGTAAAAGGAATAATCCTTCAAATAAATACTCCTGGAGGAGATATAATTGAAGTTGAAAAGATATATGAGAAAATACTGGAAGTGAAAAAGGTAAAACCGATTGTTGCACTTCTTGAAAATATTGCTACTTCTGGTGGATATTACTGTGCTGTTGCAACAGATAAAA
>ERZ795045.1637-NODE-1637-length-24281-cov-6.557129_pt1 | contig 24281 bp, 20 predicted proteins | sample MGYA00375129_ERZ795045 | MGnify/ENA primary metagenome ERZ795045 (study PRJEB30174, sample SAMN05720166) | activated sludge metagenome | isolation source: anaerobic digester from wastewater treatment plant | place: Japan | collected 2015-05-15 ...
AACCCAGCCCGGCAGGGCTTCGCTCGCAAGCAGCGCGGTGATTTATCGCCGCGCGTCGGGTTGCGCGCTGCCTCCGTGGCTCCGGTTTCCTTATGTCGAAATCTCCGAGCCCGCAGCCCGTCGCGCCCCCATCACGGGCCTGGATGGGCCGCTCAAGAGGGATGCCTGGCCGGCCCCACTGACTGACGGTTCTGCGCGGCTCACTCTTCATCGATGCGCGTGATGAGCACCTGGTCGATTCGCCTTAAGTCCATGTCGACCACCTCGAAGCGGTAGCCCTGCCAATCGACTGCATCGCCACGGCGGGGCAGGCGCCCGAGGCGCGCCAGGATGAAGCCGGCGAGCGTCGTGTAGCCCAGGCGCTCGCGATCCGGCCATTCGGTCACGGTGAGCGTGTTGCGGAGGTCCTCCAGGCTCACCGTACCATCCACCAGCCATGAGGTTTCGGAGCGCTGGACAATGCCCGCCTCCTCGGGGCGGTGTTCTTCGCGGATCTCACCCACGAGCTGCTCAAGGACATCCTCCAGGGTGATGATCCCGGCGGTGCTCCCGAACTCGTCGAGCACCACGGCGAGATGGGCGCGTTCCTCGCGAAGCCGGGGGAGGAGCGCCGAGATTGGAGCCGTCTCGGGCACGAAGAGCGGCTTGCGGAGGATCTCTGGCAGCTCCGTCGGCTCTCCTTGCATGCAAGCATCCAGCAAATCCCGCACGTGGATGAACCCGATGATCTCATCGATAGAGTGGTGATAGACGGGGATGCGGGAGTAGCCGGAGGAGAGGGCGAGGCGCTGCGCTTCGTGGATGCTGGCCGTTTCGGGCAGCGCCACGATATCGGGCCGTGGGGTCATGGCGTCACGGGCGCGTGTTTCGGCCAGGCGGAAGACCTCTTCCACCAGCTCGGCCTCTGCCGGCTCGATCTCGCCATGGCGCATCCCCGTTTCCAGGAGGTAGCCGATCTCGCGAGTGGCCGTCTCCTCGTGTTGGGGCTCGCGACTCCCCAGAACGCGGAGCACGGCATCGGTAGAGGTCCCAAGGATCTGCACGATGGGACGCGCCAAGCCGGAGAGCCAGCGCATCGGTCGTGCCAGGCGCCGCGCGAGGCGTTCCGACTGGCGCAATGCCAGGCGCTTGGGCACCAGCTCGCCGATCACCAGCGAGAGGTAGGTGATCATCAGCACCACCACGCCCAGAGCGATGCTCTCCGCGTAGCGCGTGATGAAGGGCACCCGCAGATCTGCCAGCAACGGCGCGAGCGCGCGGACTACGCTGGCGCCACCGAACGCACCGGCGAAGGTGCTGATGAACGTGATCCCCACCTGAACCGTCGCCAGAAAATCGTTCGGCGCATCTACCAGCGCCAACGCCGCTGCTGCGCCCGCGTCTCCCTCCTCTGCCTGGTGCTCCAGAATCGCCCGCCGCGCCGAGACCAGCGCCATCTCGGCCGCGGCAAAGAGTCCATTGGCCAGAATGAGGAGGAGAAGAACCGTGACCTCAAGACCAATCCCGCCCAGCACCGCATCTCCTCGGAGGCGCGACCTCGAGGGAGTTTTTCCCCGGGTGCTGGCATCCTACACTCCCACGATGGCCCGAGGGGTGCATATGAAGCACGGCGAGAGAGAGGCTGCGTCTTCCCTGCCCAGCGAGGAGCGCGCGAGGGGGATCAGATTCTCTACCTGGCTGTTTTGTGGCGCCGGCCGCCGGCCCGGCGGTGAACGGCTCCGAGAGCGGCTGTGATTCCGCCCATGAGGGGAAGGGGCTCACGCGGAGCGGGAGAGACCCCGGAGGCGTTCCACCGTCTCGGCAAAGAGGGTGATGACGCGGTCTATCTCTTCGGCGGTGTTCCCTCGGCCCAGGCTGAAGCGCACCGACCCGCGGGCGGCCTCCATCGGCACGCCGATCGCTTGAAGCACATGGGATGGCTCGAGGGCGCCGGACATACATGCCGATCCACCGGAGGCCGCGATTCCGTGCAGGTCCAGGCTGACGAGGAGGGCTTCGCTCTCGACGCCCTCTACACTGAAGTGGGCGTTGTTGGGGAGCCGCTGGAGCGGATGTCCATTCAGCCGGCAGCCAGGCACGGAGAACTCGATCCCGGCGATGAGCCGGTCGCGGAGCGCTCGGATCCGCTCCGCCTCCGTGGAGAGCAGGCCGACCGCCTGGTCGAGCGCCGTGGCCGTGCCGACGATGCCAGGCACGTTCTCGGTTCCAGGGCGATGTCCGCGCTCTTGCCCGCCCCCGCGAAAGAGGGGCTGCCTGCGCGTCCCCTTTCGGGCGTACAGCACGCCCATCCCCTTGGGCCCATAGAACTTATGCGCCGAAAGGGAGAGGAGATCGACGCCGAGCTCATGCACATCCACCGGAATGGAGCCCACGGCCTGCACGGCATCGGTGTGGATGAGGACGCCCGCCTCCCGACAGATGCGGGCAATCTCCGCGATCGGCTGCAGCGTGCCGATCTCATTGTTGGCGAGCATGATGGAGACCAGGACGGTCTGCGGGGTGATTGCGCCACGGACGGCCTCTGGATCCACCAATCCGTTTGCGTCCACGGGGAGCACGGTGAGCTGCGCGCCCCGCCTCTCCAGATAGCGGCAGGTATCGAGCACGGCATGGTGCTCGATGGCCGAGGTGATTAGATGGGGCGAGGGGTGCTCACTGGCCTCCACCACGCCCCGGATGGCCAGGTTGATCGACTCGGTGCCACCGCTGGTAAAGAAGATCTCATCCGAGCGTGCGCCCAGGCATCGGGCGACCGTGTCACGCGCGGTATCCACCGCGGCGCGGGCCTCGCGCCCGAAAGCGTGCGCGCTCGATGGATTGCCGAAGACGTCGCCCCAATAGGGGCGCATCGCCTCAACAACCTGCGGATCCACCGGGGTTGTGGCAGCGTAGTCGAGATAAATCCGGCCCATCAGATATAGAACCCCTGCTAGATATAGGACCTCTCCGGAAGATCTTGGAAGAGTTGGGTGGAGAGGTAGCGCTCGCCCGTATCGGGGAGGATCACCACGATCATGCGCCCGGCGTTTTCCGGCCGCTTGGCTACCTGCACGGCCGCCCACGCAGCGGCCCCGGAGGAGATCCCGACGAGGATGCCCTCCTCGCGGGCAAGGCGGCGGGCCATTTGCAGCGCGTCCGAGCCATTCACCGTGATTGTCTCATCGAGGATGTCCAGACGGAGCACGTCTGGGATGAAGCCAGCGCCGATGCCCTGGATGGGGTGAGGACCGCGTCGCCCTTCGGTGATCATCGGGGACTCGGCCGGCTCGACCGCCACGATTCGCAGCCCGGGCTTGCGTGGCTTGAGCGCCTCGCCAATGCCCGTGAGGGTACCTCCGGTGCCAACCCCGCCGACAACGATATCCACCTGGCCATCCGTATCGCGCCAGATCTCCTCGGCGGTGGTGCGGCGGTGGATATCCGGGTTGGCAGAGTTTCGGAACTGCTGGGGCATCCAGCGGTTGGGGGCTTCCGCCACCAACTCCTCGGCCCGGCGCACGGCCCCTGGCATTCCCTCGGCTCCCGGCGTGAGTACGAGCTGCGCACCGAGCATCTTCAGGAGTGAGCGACGCTCCTGGCTCATCGTCTCCGGCATGACGAGCACCAGCTTATAGCCACGAGCGGCGCAGACAGACGCCAGTGCGATCCCTGTGTTGCCGGAGGTCGGTTCGATCAGAACCGTCTCCTTGTTGATCAACCCTGCTGCTTCCGCCGCATCGATCATGGCCACTCCGATGCGATCCTTGATGCTGGAGCAGGGATTGAACATCTCCAACTTCGCGACGACCGTGGCCTCGGCCCCTTCCACGACTCGGTTCAGCCGGACGAGCGGTGTCCCGCCTGCTAACCGTGTGATGTCACTGGCGATCTTCACCTTTCCACTCCTTCAGGCGTCACTATAACACCAGTCCTGAACGAATGTCAAGGTGATCCTCAGGCGTTTGGAGTCACAGCGCGGGCTGTGCAGGGGCGCGCACAAACACCCGCGCTGCTTGTGGGCAAAGCCCTGCCGGGCCGGGTCACGATGGGCACTTGCCGATGGGTATGCCCTTGTCACCCATACGTGTCCGCCCCCTCCATCCACGGCATCGGTGTCACGGGATGGGCGGTCGTCGGGACGGTTTACCTCATGATTCCGGCACCCTGGGTCGTGCGGTCTTCGGGCTCAGCGCGGGCTGTCCTCCTCCATGTCGCGCGGGCGCATGGCGCCAACATCGATGGGGCCGGTGCACAGCTCCTCCAGCTCTTCGTTGGGCGATCCGGGGAAGCCGAGATCGCCACGGGTGGGCAGTTCGCTGGCGCCGACATCCATTCCGGGGACGGCTTCTGGGCCCGTCGTGTCCACCACGTTCTCGCCGGTGGGCGCATCACCCGTGAATGTGCGTTCAATGCGCCCCTTTGCCTGCTCTCGATCCGAATTCATAGCGCTCTCTCCCTCGAAGCCGGCGTGCCGATGCGGCCATCTAGGTGCTTGTTCCGGCGCGCTGCCCCGCCTTCAGCTTCATCCTCTGGCGTGGCGCTTCTGGCCGGACGACTCCAAAGAGTTGTTTCGCGTCCGGCTTTCCCCGGCTGGCGTCCTGCCAAACCCAGGGAGATAGTGGGAGAGGAGTGGGGAAGGGAGGTCGTGTCAGGAAGGATGGATGAACCGCGGTAGCTCACGCACTCCTGAAATCGCTGCAGGAGAATGCGCCGCCTGCCCCTCCTGGCACGGTGGGCCGGGGGTAGGGCTTCCCCGAGAGGAGCGCATCTAGCTCAGCCTCGCGCCCAGGAGAGTCTGCCCCCGGGCGCGCTCTCTCTTGTCAGACGAAGGGGTTTTCATCCTCGGAACCGGCGGGCTCCTCGGGAGGCGCGTTCAGCGGCGAGCGGAAGAACTGCTCGATCTGCTCGCGGCTGACAAGCACCTCGCGCGGCTTGGCACCATCCAGGGCGCTGACGATCCCGCGCTCCTCCATCATATCGATGAGGCGCGCCGCGCGCGTGTAGCCGATGGAGAACTTCCGCTGCAACATCGAGGTGGACGCCCGGCGGGTGGTCACCACGAGGCGAACCGCGTCCTCGAAGAGGCTGTCTTCGGCCCCATCCGCGTCTCCGCCCCCGGCGTGGCCGTTGCCGCCGGCGTTCGGGGCTTCCACCGGCTCCGCGGTGTAGACCGGGGTTGCCTGGCGGCGGAGATACTCGACGAGTGTCTCGATCTCGCGTTCGCTGACGTAAGCCCCCTGAATGCGCACCGGCTTCGCGGCTCCGATCGGCTCGAAGAGCATGTCGCCCCGGCCCAGGAGACGCTCGGCGCCGCGCTTATCGAGGATGGTGCGGCTATCGATGTGCGAGGAGACGGCAAAGGCGATACGCGAGGGGATGTTCGCTTTGATCAGGCCGGTGATTACATCGACAGAGGGCCGCTGCGTGGCGATCACCAGGTGGATGCCGGTCGCGCGCGCGAGCTGCGCCAGGCGGCAGATCGTCTGCTCCACCTCGGCGGCGAGCTGCAGCATCAGATCCGCCAGCTCATCGACCACGATGACGATGAAGGGAAGCTGTTCCAGACCTTCCTCTGCGGCGCGTGCCTGGTAGGAATAGATATCGCGGCAGCCGTTCTTCTCCAGCAGCTCGTAGCGGCGGTCCATCTCGCGCACCGCCCAGTTGAGCATGCCCGCTGCCTTCTTGATGTCGGTGATCACCGGGTAGAGCAGGTGTGGGATACCATCGAAGAGGCTAAGCTCCACGCGCTTTGGGTCGACCAGGAGGAACTTCACCTCCTCCGGCTTCACCCGGAAGAGAATACTCGCGATGAGGCCGTTGAGGCAGACGCTCTTTCCCGAGTTCGTCGCTCCCCCGATCAGCAGGTGCGGCATGCGCGCCAGGTCGGCCACCCACGAGCGCCCGGTGACGTCCTTGCCGAGGGCGAAGGTGAGTTTGGACGTGGCGTTCTGAAACTCGGGCGATTCCACCACATCGCGCAGGGGCACCATGGCCATGGACTTGTTCGGCACCTCGATGCCGATAGCCGCCTTGCCCGGAATCGGCGCCTGGATCCGCACATCCAGCGCCGCCAGGTTCATGGCGATGTTATCGCCGAGCGACTCGATCCGGTTCACGCGAATCCCGGGGGCAAGCCGGATCTCGTAGCGGGTGAAGGTGGGGCCCTGGGCAATCTCCACTACCTTGGCCTCGATCTTGAACTGGGCGAGCGTCTCTTCGAGGATCTTGATGTTGCGCGCCGTATCGCTCACCGCTCCGGGGCCATCAGGCACCACCTGCGCCACCTGCAGCAGCGTGGTGGGCGGTAGCGTATACTCCCGCTGGGTGGCCGCCGGATCGCCTTCCTCCTCGGCCTTTTCCTCCACCTGTTCCGCTGATTCGGCCGGCGCCTCTGCCGGTTTCGCCTTTGCCGGCTTCTTCGGCGCGGGGGGCTCCTCGGCTGGCGCCTCCTCGACCGCTGGCTCCGGTTCCTTCTTGCTCCTCGCGTTCCAGAGAACCGGCTGGATCGGCTCCGGCTCGGGTTCCGCCTCCGGCTCGGGTTCAGGTTTTGGTTCGGGGAGAACCGCGACCGCCGGCTCCTCGGCAGGTGCCTCGGCTTCCTTCTTGCCCTTGCTCTTGCCAACTGGCTTGCCCAAGGGAAGATCCGCATCAATGAAGGGCGACTTGCGAGGCACTGCCTTGGCTTCGCTCTCGTGCGCGCGGAGCCCACCGGCGCTGCGCACCGCGGCCGCGCCTCGCGAGGCGCCGCGCGATACACTCCGGATCAGATCCGGCAGGGGAATATCCAGGATGAGGAGAAGTGCAAGGAGCGCCGTGGCGATCAACAGGATGCACGCCCCGATGTTGCCCACCCACCCGCGGAGTGTGCCACCCACTACTGCGCCCACCCATCCCCCGTAGGAGGCGCGGAGTTGCGCATCGCCGTCCAGACCAGGCGTCACTCCGCATACCTGCACCAGGGAGACGTAGGAGACCACGAGCAAGCAGATGCCCAGGGTGGCTTCATCAAATGCCAGCTTCTCCGGATCGACCAGGAGCAGCGCCCCGGTCACCAGCAAGGCAAGCGGCACGAAGAGAGCCCCCCGCCCGGCAAAGGCATGGAGTGCTCCGGCGACCAGCTTGCCGAGCACGCCGGTTCCCGATGGGAGCAGCAAGAAGGTGAGGCCGAGAAGCCCAGCGGCTATCAACGCGATGCTCATGGCATCGCGCGCGAAGCCCTGGTTTCGGCGCTGCCGGCGCCGCTTCGGGGCTTGCGATGGCTCCTTACGCGCGCTCTGCCGGGGTCTGGCTGGTCGTGTGGTGGTACTCCTGGGCATTACAACTCCGTCGCGGCCACTGCCCACCGTGTTGGGCCCGGGCACGCCTGGCAAGCGCGCCGGACCCGCAGGGGACCGGTAGCCGGAGCCGCTACTTGCTCATACAGTCAACGAAAGGCAGTGGGGTGTCCTGGGTTCGCAGCGGGCCATCGTTCCCACAGACGGGCTTCCGCCTGTGATCTTGAGCGCGAAAAGGAGCGACCGGCGGAGCGGATGGCGCGCGGGCGGACTCTCAGGGCCTCTGCTATCGGGCGCCTTCCTCTTCATTCCGGTAGATCCTGGGCAGACGGCTCGCGAGCGCGGCGAGCACTTCGTGCTCGATCGTCTCCGTGCGCCCGGCGATCTCGGCGGCGGTGATCGTCTCGCTCCCCTGTTGACCGAGGAGAACGACCTCGTCACCGACCTGCGCCTCGGGCACATCGGTCACCTCTATCATGAACTGGTCCATGCAAATGCGTCCCCGGATCGGGACGCGACGCCCGCGCAACAGAACTTCGCCGTTATTCGAGTTGCGGCGCGAAAAGCCATCAGCATAGCCGAGGGGCACAATCGCGATCCGGCCGTCGCGCGCCATGCGATAGGCCAGTCCATAGCCGACGCACTCTCCCTGCCGCAACGACTTCACCGAGACGATGCGCGCCTTCAAGGAGAGTGCCGGGCGCACACCGAGCACCGTCTCGGCGCCGGGGTAGGGGGGGATGCCGTAGAGGAGAAGCCCCGGCCGGACAAAATCGTGATGTACCTCGGGGAGACGGAGGATCGCGGCGCTGTTCGCGGCGTGCGCGCGCGGCGGCCGAATGCCGCTGGCCCGCATGCGCTGAAGGCAGGTGTGAAACGCCGCCACCTGCTCCTGGGCGTAGTCCAGATCGGGCGCGTCCGCCGTGGAGAAGTGCGTCGAAGCCGCCTCCACGGAGAGCGCGGGCAGCGAGAGGATGCGCCGCAGGAGATCGGGGGCATCCTCGGCCCGGACACCACAGCGGCCCATGCCGGTATCGACCTTCAGATGCACGTGCGCCGTTTTGCCCTGGCGGCGCGCGGCCTCCGAGAATGCACGCGCCAGATCGTAGTCGCCGATGCTGGCCGCAATCTCGTAGGCGACGTACTCCTCGGCCTCGCTGGCGAGCGGGGTGCCAAGGACCAGAATCGGTGCCTCAACCCCCGCGTCACGCAGCGCGCGCGCTTCAGAGACCAGCGCCGTTGCCACGCCGAACGCGCCGGCGCGCAACGATGCCCGAGCTACCTCCACCAAGCCGTGCCCGTAGGCGTTCGCCTTCACCACCGCCAGCACGCTGCACCGGGAATGAGTGTGACTTTGGATGGCCCTCACGTTGTGCTGGATTGCGGCGAGGTCGACCTCTACCCAGGCAGGCCGCCCCGTTTCCATAGCACGAGTATGTTAGCACAACGGGCACGCTGTGTCAAATCGGGGCACACCTGCCGGGCGCCGGAGCGCCGCGCTGCGTGCCGGCCGGAAACACCGTGCCGCGAGAGAGACGGGCGCTTGAATCCTGGTTCTCACGCCCTCTCCCTCGTCCCGCGCGGTGCCGCGTTAGGCGGCAGGAGCCGGTTTTCTGCGCGGCGGACCCGCATGCCCCAACTGGCGGATCTCCTGCACCGCCGCCTGAATATCGACGGGGTTGCCTGCCGAGAAGTCGCGAAACGCCTCCACCGCGACCTCGACGGCGCGCCGGGTGGCGCGGCTGCCGGCCGGGCTCACGATGATCCGGCGGCGCTCGCGGCCGTTCTCGACGGCGCGCGTTTCGTTGGGCAGGCCCGCCGCGCGATGCAGGCTCCTGATCGTGAACGCAATCAACTCCTCCAGCGAATCACGCCAGGGCCGAGGGAGCGGACGGATCCCCTCTCGTACGGATCCCGGATCCAGGATCGAGCGAACCGCCGTCACGACCAGTTCGTGGAACGCGCTCATGCGGTGGCGGCACGCGCTCTCGCCCGCCTCTGGCGCCAGATCAATCGCCAGCACTGCCTCGTCGGAATAGGCGCTTGGGCCCTCCACCACTCCCACTCGTGCGATCTCCATCCTCAACTCCCCTACCGCGAGAACGACCCCCGACCTTTACGAACCCGAGCAGCATCGCGCGCGTTCTGGCGGCTCGATCGGGCCGGCGAGGATGTCCCTCCCGGCCGGCGCGTCTATTGCGTGGATACCCGCAAACGAGATGCCACAAACGCCCACCACCCGGTCGGTGTGCGCAGAGGGGCGGGATGGGGGCGTGGGCAACGGCCAAGGAGGAGTGCCCGGATGGGGCGAAAGAGTGAGACAGGGAGACGCCTGACAAAACGCCTCCCGATGCAGTGGAGCGCGCCTTCTCGACGCGATGATCGGTTGTGAGGAGATGCCATGAAGCTCGGAGCGAACTCAGTCCTCTTCGGCGGCCATTCGATGGAAGCGGCTTTTCGGTATATCGCCATGGCGGGATACGACGGCATCGAGCTGTCGGCTATCGAAGGCATGAGCGAGCACCTGGTGCTCTCGCGATGGCGCGAGCTGGCGCCGGAGATCAAGCGCCTTTCGCGGGAATACGGCCTGGAGCTGCTGGCGATGGAGCAGCCCTCGCAGGACCCGGAGCGGATGGAGCAAGCCTTCCAGGCAGCGGTGGAGATTGGCATTCCCATCGTCAACTGCGGCCCGGGAGGGACGACGGGCGACGAGGCCAGCCTTCAGGAGCGAATCGATTCTCTTGGTCGCCTGGCCACCATGGCCGAGAAGTACGGCGTCACCCTCTGTGTGAAGGCCCATGTGGGCGCCGCAATCTACAATACGCCGACGACGCTGCGTGTGATGGAGGCGATCCAGAGCCCGGCCTTCGGCATCGATATGGATCCCTCGCATATCTACCGCGCCGGCGAAAACCCGGTCGAGGCGATCGCCGCGGTGGTCTCACGCGTCAAGCATATTCATATCCGCGACTGCAAGGGCCGGCAGCAGAGCCCAGGGAAGCCCGAGATGCAGGCGAACGGTCGCGGGGATATCGACCTCCTCGGCTACATTCGTGTCCTCCATGAGAACGGGTACACGGGCCCCGTCAATCTGGAGGTGATCGGCGCCAAGGAGTACTCGCTGGAGCAATGCTGCATCATCGCTGCCGAGGCGCGCGGGCACATGCAGGCCTGTCTCCAGGCCTGCGGCGCCCGGTGATCCCCCTGGCACCAGTCGGAACCTGCGCGCCGGCACCGGCCGCGCCTCTTCCCCATCTGCGTGGCCTTCCTCCCTCCGGGGCAGGAGGGCCATCGCAGTTTTCGGCGAGCTGGGATTCCGAGATAAGGAGAGTGCTGCGCACGCGCGGAGCTCGAAGCACCGCGCTGCTTGTGAGCGAAGCCCTGCCGGGCTGGGTTGGGGATACTCCCAGACGTTGCAAAACGGCGGTGGCTGGGAGGGGAAGCCCTGAAAGGGCTTTGCCGGAAAGCAGCGCGGTGCTTTTAGCGCCGCGCGCCGGGTTGCGCGCTGCATCCGAGGCTTCGGATTCCTTATCTCGGAATCTCAGTTCGGCGAGCGCGGAGGTAGACATCGGCCGGCAGAATATGTAAAATAGGGTATGAATGTTTACGGGGAGAGCGCGGATGAGCGATAAAATTCGGCTGCTTCTTGCCGACGATCACGCGATTCTGCGGAGCGGGCTGCGCTTGCTGTTGAGTGAGCAGCCCGACATGGAGGTCGTGGGCGAGGCGGCGGATGGCGAAGAGGCAATCGAGAAGACCCGCGAGCTGAATCCCGACATCCTCCTGCTCGATATCACCATGCCAGGCGTGGGTGGCCTGGAGGTCCTGGAGCGGATCAAGAAAGAGTGCCCCCAGGTGAGAGTCGTCGTCTTGACGATGCACGACGACGAGAGCTACATGGAGCGAGTCATGGCGTCGGGCGGATCAGGCTACGTGCTCAAGAAGGCTGCCGATACGGAGCTCATCTCGGCGATCCGCGCGGTCCATCAGGGGGGCGTCTACCTCCATCCCTCCATGACGCGCGCCCTGGTCAACCAGCTTCAGCGGCGTTCGGCTGCCCAGGAGCGCCAGAGCCGCCTGGAGAGCAAACTGAGCGAACGCGAGCGCGAGGTGCTCAAGCTGATCGCCGAGGGCTACACCAACAAGGAGATCGCCGATATGATCTTCTTGAGCGTGAAAACCGTGGAGACGCACAAGGCGCACATCATGGATAAGCTCGAGCTGCGCAGTCGCGCGGAGCTGGTGCGCTACGCGCTCGATAACGGCCTGCTCAAACCGTGACCCGGCCCGGGTGGCCACTCGCGCTCATCCGCGAGAGCCCGGCAGCTCGCACTCCTTGCGCCGCCACAGCGCTTCTCCCCCTCTCCCTTGCCGGACGCACGGCTCCGTCCGCCGGCGCCATGGAAAGGCATCCATCGCATGCGCTGCTTTACTTTGCGACGATACTTCCCGTTGCTCACCCTCGCTCTCCTGTATGCCCTGCCTGCCGCGGCGGAGCCCGCGATAGAGACGGGGGTGCCCGCAGCCCCTCTCGGATTGCGAATCATCGACCTGGCTCCTGATCGCATCAGCCTCGATTGGCTGCCTCCGGAGAAGCCGGTGGCCGGCTACCGCCTCTATCGCGATGGCCGACGGATCGCCGAACTCCCGGGAGATGCCCTGAGCTATGTGGATACGGGCCTGAAGCCCTCGACGCTCTACATCTACCGCCTGACGGCGTTTGGCGCGGGCGACCTACCCCTGGAGAGCGATTGGAGCCAGCCCGCCGCCGATTTCACGCTTCCACCCGCCACGGCGAACGCCCCCCGGGGCAATGAGTATGACGTGGTGGTGGTGGGCGCCACGCCCGGGGGGATCGGGGCGGCGCTGGCGGCGTCTCGCCTCGGTGCCACCGTCGCTCTTGTCGAGCCGTCGCGCTGGATCGGCGGGATGATGGCGGGTGGCCTCAGCAACACCGATTACCGCTTCAAGGAGACGCACGGCAGCGTTGTCAAGGAGTTTGCCGGGCAGGTGCTCGACTACTATCGCAGGGTCTACGGCCCCGATTCCCGGCAGGTCCGTGTTTCGATTGGCGGCTACAAGTTCGAGCCACGCGTCGCACGCGCCGTGCTCACGCGCATGATCGCCCAGGAGCCGCGCATCTCTCTCTACCGACAGTGGCGAGCTACCGGAGTGGAGAAAGAGGGCAACCGCGTCACCGCGGTCACCTTCGAGGATCTGGCCCGCGGGGGCATGCATACCCTGCGCGGCAAGTTCATCATCGATGCCACCTATGAGGGCGACATCGCGGCCTATGCCGGCGCTGAATACCGCGTGGGCCGCGAGAGCCGCGACGACTACAACGAGCGCCACGCCGGCGAGATCTTCTGGAACCTCGACGAGAAGAAGATCGTGTGGGGCAGCGGTGCTGGCGACCGTCGTGTGCAGGCCTACAACTACCGCCTCTGCATGACCACCCGCCCGGATCTCCGCCTTCCCGCCAAGCGCCCGGAAGGCTACGACCGCACGCATTACCTGAAGATCATCGGCGATGCCCGCTCCGGCTACGCCACCGTGAAGCGCGTCCTCGGCTTGCAGGGCGCTCTCCCCAACGACAAGTGGGATATCAACAACAGCGGCGGCTACTGGCCCTCCACCGATTTCGTCGGCGCCAACTACGACTACCCCGAGGCGGATTGGCAGCGGCGCGAGGAGATCATCCGGGCGCACCGCGCCTATGTCCAGGGCCTCCTCTACTTCATCCAGAACGACCCGGAGCTTCCCGAGGAGTTCCGGAAGGAGGCCAACCGCTGGGGGCTCTGCCGCGACGAGTTCGTCGACAACGACAATTGGCCGACGCAGCTCTACATCCGGGAGGGGCGCCGGATCGTGGGCGAGGTCTGGTTCACCGAGAATGACGAGCGCCCCCGCGAGGGCGAGGAGCGCAGCCCATTGCTCCCCCACGGCATCGCCGTCGGCGACTATCCGCTCGACTCGCATGCCACCCAGGTGCCCAAGCCGGACCAGCCGCACCTGATCGAGGGCTTCTTCTACGGCGGACCCACCCAGCCTTATCAGATCCCGATGGGGATCATGATCCCGCGGGGTCTCGAGGGCCTGCTGGTGCCGGTCGCGGTCTCCGCGACACACATTGCGTTCAGCACCATCCGCATGGAGCCGACGTGGATGGCCTTGGGCTATGCCGCAGGCACGGCGGCCTATGTGAGCATCCGGCACAACCTTCCGATCCGCGAGGTGCCCCCGGCGCTCGTTCAGGATGTCACGCTGCTATCGCACCAGGTGACGCTCTTCCTCAAAGATGTGCCCTACCAGCACCGCGACTTCGCCGGCCTGAACTACGGCGGCCTGATCGGGCTCTTCCCCACGTACGAGGCGAAACCGGATGAGGCGCTCGACCGGGGCACGGCGGCGCAGTGGCTATGGAAGTGGATGCGCGTGCGCCGGCCAGGGATGGAAGCGCCGCGCGAGGCGCCCCAATTCTCGGATCTGGGCGAGGACTCCCCAGTGGCGCCCGCCGCGCGCGTTCTCGCCGCTACCGGGGTGATGGGGCCGGTGCCTTCCGGCGAGGCGTTCCGGCCCGACGAGGCACTGACAGCCGCCGATGCGATCCAGTGGATCGCGCGCGCGCATGGGGCTTCCGATCCCACGGGGCGTTCGCCGCGCGTGAAGGCGGAGCTGGAGCAGAGCGTGCGTGCTCTCCTGGAGGACGCGGTGCAGCGTGCTCCCGAAATCGAGGCCGAGAAGGTGACCCGCGGCCAGTTCCTGCGCTTGCTCTATCTGGCAGCTCAGGTGGGCCTCCCTGCCTCGGCCACGCGGTAAGTCCCAGCAGCATCCCGGATCGATGCGATATGCTCGCGCCGAATCGGGTATACCTCCCGGCGTATGCGGGCGGCCCGGGCAGCAGTTGCCGCGGGCGGTGTACCCTGGTGCCGCTTTGTGCCCGGCCGCCCTGCACGCGTGGAGGAGGATGACGATGCGGGTTCGCGACAAACGCGCGGTCGATGTTGAGGAACACGGCAACATCGGTGAGAGCAGGCACCCGACCACGATAGGCATCGGCCATATTGGCGAGACTCCGGAGACGGAGTTCGCCGTTGGCGGCGGCACGCGCACCATCCGGATTGATGAGGAGGTGAGCCAGATCGCCGCCGGCGAGCCGGGCCTGCGCACGACCAGCCCTCCAGGGGGCGTGAGCCCCTCTGAGGAGGAAGAAGAAGAGGAGTTCTAAATGGACTCATGGGAGGATGCCCGCCTGGAAGCGGCAGTCCGGCAATCGCTGGAGCGGGATCCCAACATGGCGGGCTCGCATCTCCAGGTCGAAGTGAAAGCAGGACGAGTGCGCCTCCGGGGGTTCGTGCGCTCTACCCGCCAGCGCGATCGGGCATTCTCAGTGGCGCGCAACTTTGGCGGGACTGAGGGTGTGGAGGGCGACTTGCTCCTGACACCTTAATGCCCGCGGCGGCATGGACGGTGCTCGCGGACCCAGAACTCTTCTTTCCGACACGCCGCCGCAGGCACGCTTTCCTTTGTGCAAGAGGCGTACCACTCTGCCCCTGAACGCCTCCCCGGCGAAGGAGGGCGCCCGCGAAGCGGCGAACAGAAGCCCCGGGGTGCTGCCTGCTCCTCAGGGGGGTGGAGCTCACTCATCCTGGATTGCCACGCTGGTTCGCACGCTCCGATGCTCCCCTGGCCCCGGATCACGGCTGCCCGACGCATGGCGCCTGGCCGGGGGCTCATCCCTGGAAAGGGGCGCCCCATGATGAAGCCCGCTTTCACGAGGCGGAGGCATCCCTCGATTGGCTGCCCGGTGCGGATTGCCGGGCCAGAGGGCGCCTCACTCTCCGCATCGCACCCGTCAGGGGGGAGGATAGAGAATGCGTGATGAGTCGTTAGCTTTCCTGCGCCGTCTGCTGGAGGCCCCCAGCCCTTCCGGATACGAGCGCCCGGCCCAGGACGTGGTCCGCGATTGGGCTGGATCGTTTGCTGATGAAGTGCGCACGGACGTCCATGGCAACGTCATTGCCGCCGTGAACCCGTCGGGGCGCCCACGCATCATGTTGGCCGGCCACTGCGACCAGATCGGGTTGATGGTCCAGCATATCGACGACGACGGCTACCTCTATGTCAACCAGATCGGTGGCCACGATATCACCGTCCTCATCGGCCAGAACGTGGTGGTGTGGACGAAGAACGGCCCTGTGTCCGGCGTGATGGCGCGCAAGCCGATCCACCTGATGAAGGATGACGAGGAGAAGAAGCCCCCCAAGATCCACGACCTCTGGGTGGATATCGGCGCGGCCAACAAGCAGGAGGCACTCGAGGCGGTGGAGATCGGCGACCCGATCACCTGGAGCCTCGGCATGAGGACGTTGCGCAACGACCTGGCCGCTTCCCCCGCCTTCGACGACAAGGCCGGCGTCTACGTCGTCATGGAGGCGCTCCGGCTTCTCACCGAGGAGCGGCCTACCGCTGCGGTCTTCGCTGTCTCGACGGTCCAGGAGGAGATCGGCCTGCGTGGCGCGGTCACCAGCACCTTCGCCGTGGAGCCCCAGGTGGGTATCGCCGTCGATGTGACCTTCGCCACTGACCATCCCGGCGCAGATAAGAAGGTGAGCGGCGATGTCTCTCTCAACAAGGGGCCGGCGATCCACCGCGGCCCGAATATGAACCCCGTGGTCGTCTCCCGCCTGATCGCCGCGGCCAAGGAGAAGGCGATTCCCTACCAGCTGGTGGGATCCGCGCGGGCGACCGGCACCGATGCCAACGTGATGCAGATCAGCCGTGGCGGCGTCGCGACCGGGCTGGTGAGCGTGCCCAACCGCTACATGCACAGCCCGGTGGAGACGGTCTCGCTACGCGATATGCAGCACGCCGCTGAGCTCCTGGCGGCTTTCATCCTCAAAGTGGAGCCGGACGCGGAGTTCATTCCCTGACAGCGCTCTAAGGTTCGCGCGGGCAAGGAGCGCATGGTGGCAGCGCGCTCCTTGCCACGCTCTGTCACGGTTCAGGCGCGAGGCCTCTCGCCGATAGCCCTCGCCACCTTCCCGGAGGGAGAGAGCGAATGCTTGAGAAGGAGACACTCATCCGGTTGCTGCGGACCATGTACCGCATCCGCTTCTTCGAGGAGCGCCTGAAGAAGCATTACGACTACCGGGCGTATTTCGAGCGGCCCGCTTCGGGAGCGCGCGATACGGGCGACCTCATCGGCGCGGATGGCTATGACTTCGCAAGCCACGGGCTGATCGGTGGCGCGGTTCACCTCTCCATCGGGCAGGAGGCTGTCTCGGCCGGCATCGGCGCGCATCTGGGGCCCCGAGACGCCGCCTTCAGCAGCCACCGCAGTCACGGGCACGCGCTCGCCAAGGGCGCCGATGTGAAGGCTGCGTTCGCGGAGTTGATGGGTAGGAAGACGGGGCTCTCGCGCGGCTATGGCGGCTCGATGCACCTTTTCGACCCGGCGAATGGCTTCCTGGGGGGCAACGGCATCATCGGCGGGCAGATCCCGCTGGCGCTGGGCCCAGCGTTCGCGGCGAAATACCGCGGCGAGCCCCACGTCTCGGTCGTCTTCTTCGGCGATGGCGGCGCCAATCAAGGCACGCTCCTGGAGTCGCTCAACCTCGCCGCGCTCTGGAAGCTGCCGGTCCTCTTCGTCTGCGAGAACAACCTGTGGGCCAACCAGACGCCGGTCGCGCTCTCGCTTCCGGTGGAGGATGTGGCGCCGCGCGCGGCGGCGTTTGGCATCCCCGGCGAGATCGTCGATGGCCAGGATGTTCTCGCGGTCTACCACCTCGCCGGCGAGGCGGTGAGCCGGGCGCGCTCCGGCGGCGGCCCCACCTTCATCGAGGCGAAGACGTTCCGGTTTGAGGGCCACTGCGGCGTCTCACGCGGGCATGAAAACCCGGAGCAGTGCGCCGAGTGGCGCAAGCGCGACCCGATACTCCTCTTCGAGCAGCGCCTGGCCAGCGAAGGTACCGTGACCCCAGAAGAGCAGCGCGCGATCCGGACGGCGGTGCTGGCGGAGATTGACGAGGCGGAGGCGTTCGCCACGAGCAGCCCGTTTCCGGATCCCGAGGAGCTCTCGGCTTTTCTCTGATCCGGCGTTCTGTGGCGCTTCTGGCGCGCGGGGAGAGCGATGATGCGAGAGATCAGTTACGCGGCGGCGATTGGCGAAGCCCTCCGGGAAGAGATGGCCCGTGACGAGAGCGTCTTCGTGATCGGCGAGGATATCGGCCCGGTGCGGCAGGCGGAAGACCTCTTCGCGGCGTTTCGCGAGCGCCGGGTGTGGCAGACGCCGATCTCGGAGGCGGGATTCACCGGCCTGGCGGCGGGTGCGGCGGCTTCCGGCCTGCGCCCGGTCGTCGAGATCATGTACTGCGACTTCGTCGGCGTCGCCATGGATCAGATTTGCAACCAGGCGGCGAAGATGCACCTGATGTCCGGCGGACAGGTGAAGGTGCCGATGGTGATCAAGACGCCTGCCGGATGCGGCACGCGCGAGGGCGGGCACCACAGTGGCAGCCTGGAGGCGTGGTTCATCCATTCGCCCGGGATCAAGGTGGTGATGCCCGCCACCGCCTACGATGCCAAGGGCTTGCTGAAGTCGGCGATCCGCGACGACGGCCTGGTGCTGTTCATCCAGCACCGCCTGCTCCATCCCCTGACTCAGCAGGTGCCGGAAGGGGAGTGGATCGTGCCGCTGGGTAAAGCGGATGTCAAGCGGCGCGGCCAGGAGATCACCGTCGTCTCCTACTCCTACGCGCTCACCAAAGTGCTCGCCGCGGCCGAAGAGCTCGCGGGGAGCATCGATGTCGAAGTGGTGGACCCGCGGACGCTGACACCCCTCGATGTGGAGACGATCCTGGAGTCGGTGGCGAAGACCGGCCGGCTACTGGTCGTCCACGAGGCGCCGGCCCAGGGCGGCGCCGGCGCGGAGATCGTCCGGCAGGTGGTCGAGAGAGGCTTCGATCTCTTGAAAGCCCCCCCGAGGGTGCTCGGGGGCAAGCACGTGCCGATGCCCTACAGCCCGCCGCTGGAGGACGCCTGCATTCCGCAGGTCGCTGATATCATTCGGACGATCCGCGAGATGGTCGGGTAACGCCCCGGGCGAAGCCAGCGCGCTCTTCCTGGCAAGGCATGGCTTCTCGCTGCCTGGCGAGCGCGGGGAATTGGCAGCGCACGCCCGGGATCGGGCCCTGTTGCGAGTGGAGGAAAGAGATGCAAGCCCCTATCGGCTGCGCGGTCATCGGCTATGGGCCGATGCACAACTTCGGATGGGCGCACTCGGCGTGGATCGAGGCCACGCCGGAGTTGCGCCTGGTGGCCGTGTGTGACTGCGACCCGGCACGTACGGCGGCGGCGAAGGATGCCTTTCCGCATATTCGCACCTATAACGACGTGGCGCAGGTGTGGGAAGACCGCGAGATCCAGCTCGTCTCTATCGTCACGCCCCACTACACGCATTGTCCCCTCGCGTTGCAGGCGTTCGATGCGGGCAAGCACGTGGTGGTGGAGAAGGCGATGTGCCTCAATGTCGCCGAGGCGACCGCGATGGTTGAGGCCTCACAACGTGCCGGGCGCATGTTCGCCGTCCACCACAACCGCCGCCATGATGGCAACTACCGGCGCATCAAGGAGATCGTGAGCAGCGGCGCGATTGGCGAGGTGTTTCATATCGAGCTCACGGCGGGGAGCTACTCAGAGTTTCGCCACGGGTGGTACTCGGAGAAGGAGAAGTCCGGCGGCGCGTTCTACTTCTGGGGGCCGCACGCGGTGGACTGGGTGCTCGACCTGGTGCCGCAACGGATCACAGGCGTCAACGGTTTCTTCCACAAGCTCGTCTGGCACAACATCTCGAACGAGGACCAGGTGCGCGCGATTATCCGCTTCGAAGGCGGCGCCGTGGCCGACGTGACGTGGTCGCACATCGCCGCGATTGGCAAGCCGCTGTGGCGGATCCTCGGCACGAAGGGGGCGATCCTCGATACGGGCGCCGGCGGCAATGTGGGCTATGAGAAGCAGATACATGGTCCCTCCGGGGGTAGCCTCACTCTGGTGACCGTGGGCGAGGATGGGCGCAAAGAGGAGAAGGTGCCCTATCTGGAGTCCGACTGGGAGCAGTATTGGCAGGACGTGGCGGACCACCTCCTGCGCGGTGGCCCCGTTCCTGTGCCGGGCACTGTTGGCCGCCGGGTGATCGGCGTCTTCGAGGCGGCCGAACGCTCCTCCCGGACCGGCCAGACAGAGCAGGTGCCGTACGAGTAGGCCCGAAACGCCACGGAAGACCCCCGTAATGTCTGAATTCTCCGCCCGGTATGGCGAGCGCGTAGGCCTGGAGCGCAGGAAGCAGTTTGGGCAGTTCTTCACCCCGGAGCCCATCGCGCGATGGATGGTGCGATGGGTTCTGGCGGGCGGAGCGGGGCGGGTGTACGATCCTGCGTTCGGGTTGGGCGCGTTCCACCAGGCGGCGGGAGAGATAGCCGAGGGCGTTGCCTTCGAGGGCTCCGAGGTCGATCCGGTGATCCTCGGATTCTGGCGTGCGCGAGGGGATGAGAATGGCGCGGTCGTTCGCCAAGAGGACTACCTGCGCGCGTGGGGCCGACAGTGGCCGGCCATCGTCTGCAATCCGCCCTACAGGCGGTTTCAGAAGTTCCTCGGGCGCGAGGAGGTGTTCGCGGCGTTCGAGGAACACCTGGGGGTGAAGCTCTCCGGCTACACCAACATCGCCTCGGCGTTCCTGCTCAAGTCGATCTCGGAGCTGTGCGACGGGGGAAGACTGGCCTACATCCTCCCGCTGGAGTTCCTGAACACCGGGTATGGCGCCGTGGTCAAGCGGCAAATGCTGGCGCGTGGGCAGCTGCACGCCATCATCCGGCTGGATTGCGAGAAGGCGGCGTTCCCGGACGTGGTCACCAGCGTGGGAATCCTCCTCTTCGAGAAGCGCGCGCCGCGTTTCCCTACGCGATTCTATGTGGTTTCCCGGCTGGATGCCTTGGAGACGGTGCTGGATACGCCTCCGGTGAACAGCATCCCGCCCGAAGAGCTGCGGCCCGGCGAGAAATGGCTGCGCCACTTTGAAGCAGGAACGCTCCCACCGCGCTCGCCGCACCTGGTGCCCCTCTCCACCTACGGCACGTTTAGCCGCGGGATCGCCACGGGGGCGAACGCCTTCTTTGTCCTTCGGCCCTCGCAGGTCACGGCACTGGGACTGGCTCCCGAGGAGGTCGTGCCATGCATCACGCGCAGCGTGCAGATCCGCGATCCACTCTTCACCGAGAGCGAGTTTCGCCGCCTGGTTGAGGAGGATGCCCCGGTTTACCTCCTGCGCGCGGGCGATCCCCCGTCTGCGGCGGCGGCGTGCTACATCCGGCGCGGGGAGGCAGAGGGTTACCATAGGCGCTACCTGACGCGTTTCCGCGATCCCTGGTATCGCCTGGAGAGGCGCCGGCCGGCGCCGATCCTCTTCGGCGCCTTCTCCCGCGATGGCTACAAAGTGATCCGCAACCACTCCCAGGCGCTGAACCTGACCTGTTATCATGGCTTCCAGCCTGCCGGGCAGGGAGCGCGTTACGTGGAGCGGCTCTTCCTCTACCTCTTATCGCGGGTGGGGAGGGAGACCGTGGCGCTCAACGTGCGCCAGTACGGGGCCGCTCTGGGAAAATACGAGCCGAACGACCTCAACCAGGCGCTGGTGCCCTCAATGGAGTGGCTGGATCGGCTCGATGAGGAGCAGGCGGCCGTGGAGATCGAGCATGCGCGGCACGGCTACCTCTCCTCCGAAATGGAAGCCCTCTTCGAGACGCTGATCGATCCCTGACTGCCGGCCCGAGGGCAGGAAAGAACACTGGTCCGGCCTCCTCTCGGAACCCCGATGGGCATGCCGCTTTGTTTGACAGGCTACGGCCCGCTTCGGTATAATGGACAAGGAGGTAGGGGACCTCCAGGGCTTTCCTGCAGCGGGCAGGTGAGCCTCTCTTTTCTTGGGGCGCCAATCGGCGGAGCGAGGCGGAACTTTGGCTTATGTGGTTGAGTTGGACGCGTTTTCGGGCCCCCTGGATCTGCTTCTGCACCTGATTCAGAAGCAGGAAATTGATATCTACGACATCCCGATCGCCCGCATCACCGACCAGTACCTCGCCTATCTGCAGCTTCTGGAAGCCCTCGACATTGAGGTTGCCGGCGAATTCATCGTCATGGCGGCGACTTTGATGGAGATCAAGTCACGCATGTTACTGCCGCCGGCGCCCAAGCAGGAGGATGAGGAGGAAGGTCCCGACCCTCGCGCCGAGTTGGTGCAGATGCTCGAGGAGTACCGGCGCTATAAGGAGGCCGCCGAGCAGTTCAAGAAGCGCTCGGAGGTGTGGGGGCGCGTCTTCCCGCGCGGGAGCGAGCTGCCGGCGGAGATTGCGAGTCTGGTCCCCGAGGCAGGGTTTGCCAACCTCTCCGTGCCGGCGCTGCTCGAAGCGTTGCAGCAGGTGCTCCTGGAGGCGGAGACCGAGCACGGCGCGCGCACCGTTCAGCGTGAGAAGGTGACGGTGCGCATGAAGATCGCCGAGCTGTGGCACCGTCTCAGCGTGCATCCGGAGGGGGTCACCTTCCGGTCGCTCTTCGATCGCCCCTTCACCCGGGTGGATGTCATCGCGACCTTCCTGGCCGTGCTGGAGCTGCTCCGCCTTGGGCGAATCGTCGTCTGCCAGGCGCACGCCTTCGCGGAGCTGCACATTCAAAAGGTCCAGGCGGCTGCCGACGCGACCGCTTGAGTGAGTGAATATGGAAGATAGAGAGCTGAGTGAGGTGCTGGAAGCCCTTCTCTTTGCCTCGGGCGAACCGGTGTCACTGGACCGGCTGATAGATGCGACGGAGGAGCCGAGGGAGCGCGTGGCTCGCGTGCTGGAGGAGATGCGCGCCCAGCCGCGGGGCGGGCTCCTGGTGGCCGAAGTCGCCGGAGGCTGGATGCTTTGCACGCGTCCGGAGTATGCGCCCTTCATCACCCGACTTCTGCGAGTGCAGCCTCAGCGCCTCTCGCGGGCGGCATTGGAGACGCTGGCCATTATTGCCTACCGCCAGCCAATCACGGGTCCGGAGATAGAAGCGATCCGCGGGGTTTCAATCGACGGCGTGTTGGGAACGTTATTGGCCCGAGGGTTGGTCTGCGAAGCAGGGCGCAAACAGGCTCCCGGTCGCCCGATCCTCTACAAGACAACGGAGGAGTTTTTGCGGTATCTCGGCATACGGGATCTGGCCGAGCTGCCACCCTTGGAAGAATAGATGGCAAGAGACAGGTTGTTCGCCCCAAGACGTCGTAGGCGCCGGCTCTGGCCCTGGCTGCTGCTGTTAGCCGCCGCTCCGGCGCTTCTTGTTGCGCGCCCGCGCGCCGAAAGGCGCATGACAGCACGCGAGGTCGAGGTGGTGCGAGAAGTCCTGTTTACCGAGCGCGCGGTGCCTCCTCCGCCGCCGATCACCGCCCAGAGCGCCATCCTCGTCGATGCGGATACCGGGAAGGTCCTCTATGAGCGGCATGCCCATGAGCGCCGGCCTATGGCATCGACGACGAAGATCATGACCGCCCTCCTCGCGCTCGAGCACGCCCGGATGAACGACACGGTGGTGGTGAGCGAGCATGCCTCGAAGACGCCCTACACCGGGCTCTACCTCAAGCCGGGCGAGAAACTGACGGTGGGTGACCTCCTCTGGGCGCTCCTCCTGCGTTCCGCGAATGATGCGTGCGTCGCCATCGGCGAGCACATTGCGGGAAGCGAGGAGAAGTTCGTCGAGATGATGAACGCCCGGGCGCTGGAGATGGGCCTGAAGAACACGCACTTCAAGAACCCCCATGGCCTCCACGCCGAGGATCATTACTCGACGGCATATGATCTCGCTCAGATGACGCGCGTGGCGATGCAGCACCCGCTCTTCGCACAGATCGTGGCGCGCAAGCGAAAGCGGATCGACCGCTCTATCGAAAAGCAGGATGTGGTGGTGGTGAATAAGAACCGCCTGCTCTTCCGCTGGGATGCCGTGGATGGCGTGAAGACGGGCTACACGCGCCAGGCCGGGCATTGCCTGGTTGCGTCCGCTTCCCAGGATGGATGGCGGCTGATCTCTGTTGTGTTGAAGAGTGGAAACTCGTGGGGCGACTCGCGCACGCTGCTCGAGCACGGCTTCCGGCAGTACGAGCGCGTCCTGGTAGCCCGGAAGGGCACGCCCCTGTTACAGGTGCGCGTCGTGAACGGGCTTCAAGATTCCGTTCAGGCGATGTTGGTGAAAGACCTTTCAGTGGTGGTGCCGCGTGGCACGAAGGTTGATGTGCGCACGGAGGTGACCCCGGGCATGGCGCGCGCCCCGCTCTGGCGCGGCGATTCCCTCGGCATTGTGGTCGCCCGTCAGGGCGAGACCGAGCTGGGACGCAGTCTGCTCCTTGCCGCCGATCCGGTGGAGCCGGCGCCAAAGCCCCTTCTCTCTCGCTTCCTGTTCTTTGGATTGGCCGGGTTCACCGGTCTTCTCGCCCTCTCAGTAGTGGTACGCCATGGAAGAAAGGCTGCACAAAGTACTGGCCGCCGCCGGCGTCGCCTCGCGCCGTGAAGCGGAGCGGCTGATCGCCGCAGGCCAAGTGGCCGTCGACGGGAAGACCGTCACCGAGATGGGCGTGAAGGTTGACCCGGAGAAACACGCGATCAGCGTCGCGGGTCGCCCGGTGACGATCCCGCGGCGCAAGACGTACGTGCTCCTCAATAAGCCCGGAGGCTACGTCACCACCCGCGCCGATCCTCATGCCGGGCGCACGGTGATGGATCTGCTGCGCGATCTTGACGTGCCCGTGCATCCAGTGGGCCGGCTGGACAAGGATACCGAAGGCGCGCTGATCGTCACGAATGATGGGGAGCTCACGCAGTTGCTTACCCATCCCCGGCATGGGGTGCCGAAGATCTATCAGGCGCACGTTCAGGGCGTTCCCGACGAAAAGGCGTTGGAAGCACTGCGCACCGGGGTCCGATTGGAGGATGGACTGACCGCGCCCGCTCAGGTGCGGCT